>Ga0209972_10000066_pt1 | contig 97917 bp, 83 predicted proteins | sample NOAtaG_7_FD_187302 | JGI IMG/M metagenome (GOLD analysis project Ga0209972, IMG submission 187302) | Freshwater lake microbial communities from Lake Erie, under a cyanobacterial bloom - NOAA_Erie_Diel1S_2200h metaG (SPAdes) (version 2) | ecosystem: Environmental > Aquatic > Freshwater > Lake ... | reverse complement strand
AAAATGGCATAGACATTTTTAGATTTGGTTTAGCTATTCTTTAGCTTTGAGGGCATTTTTAAATCCTAATACCAACAAAATATTGGTTATCGTCAAAAAAGATTCGGCACTACCATGTAGCCAATCGACATTCGCTAATATATCGTGGTATTTAGTTTGAGCATAAATCCCTGCAGGGATGGTAATCGCCACAAACACTAATGTGCCATAAAAACCCCAGAGTCCCAGTTTAGGAAATTGCTTGGATTTGGTCGCAAACCAGAGAAAGGCAAGATAGGGAAATAGAGATAATCCGAATAGGGTTTCTTTTGACATAGATTTATCAAGTTTCGACCGATCGCGAAATTTTCCAAATGAAATAGGTAGCGATCGCTAAAGTACAATTGCCCACTAAGGTCATAGCAGCTTGGACGGTTACTAACCATTCTAAGGAATCAGCATTATCAAAAAAATGCCAAGTCACCGCGCACATAGCACTTACCAAAGCGGGAAACATTCCCCATGCTAAACCTCGCCATCCGCGATCTGGATTTTGTTTGTCATATTGCCAAATGAGCCAAATTGCTAAAACCCATTCGATCACGCTAGATACATGAATGATCCAAGTTGGCAAGGAGAGAGCGTGCATAGTAGTTTATGTTCCTGTTTATAGGTGGTACGAAGCGCCACCTATAAAACTTAGTGTTTTGCTTCGCGCATAGCTAGAAATTCACGAATTTGGCGATCATTGGGTTGTCCTGTGATCGCGCCGATATCTAGAGTCGATAGCGCACCTGCGGCACAGGCATAGGCAATAACCTCATCGGCAAACTGCGGATCTTGTAAGTGGGTAAGTGGTCGATGATAAATCTTGTGAATGAAGGCTGCTAAAAAGGCATCCCCCGCACCCGTTGTATCAATCGAATAGACAGGAAAAGCAGGATGTTTGCTCTGTTTCTCGCCTAAATAATAGCGACAGTCCTTATCGCCATTGGTAATAATAATGCCTTCAAGATGACTATAGGCTTGAGCGATCGCCGCAGGACTAGTTAAACGAAACAGTAACTTAGCTTCATCTTCAGTTAGTTTTAAGAAATCAGTGTATCTTAGCAATACTGGCAACAACTTAGCCACCTGTTGAGGATTCTTCCAAAACATGGCTCTCCAGTTCACATCAACAATAACCTTCACAAAATTTTCTTCAGCAAGTTTGAGGGCCCGACCGATCACCCTTGAAGTTTGTGGATTAGCTAGCCCTAATGTACCTAGTACAAGGAACTTAGCATCGACAAATAAATGCGCTGGCAGATGCTCCGCCGATAGCAAAGTGTCGGCAAATACAGTTTGAGCATCACCATTGAAACGATTGAAGTGGCGATCGCCTTTAGTATCACGGGTGATATATACTTCACGGGTGACAGCTTCAGGATGCACTTGTACCCCTGAAGTTTCTACACCAGCGACTCCCAATTGCTTCAGTAAGTCGGCTCCTGTGGCATCCTGTCCCACAGCACTAATTAAGCTAACGGGCGTTCCCAGCTTGGCTAAGCCACAGGCAACATTTGCAGGTGCTCCACCTAAATAGGGTTTCCAAGTACTCACTTGGTCATAGGGGACACCTGCATCTTCAGCAATTTGATCGATTAAGACTTCGCCAAGGCAAATTACACGCGGCATAGGCGGATTTTATCGCAGTTATGATGGCAATTTAGACTTTCGCGCTTCAATGATACCAATAGCTGCATCCACTTTATCGGGGAATACAACAACGAGACTGCTCTGAGGGGCGCTATCCAATGCGGCTGTGAGGGCTTCCGCTTCATCAAGAATTGTAATACAGGGAATATTGCTATTTACGTCCTCTACTCCTTGGCGCAGGAGATCGGCAACCGCACGAGGTTTACGTCCGCGTAAGTCTTTATCCTCTTTAATAAAAACGCGACTAAACATGCCTGCCGCTAGCTGCCCTAGTTCAATGATGTCCTCATCGCGGCGATCGCCTGGTGCACCGATCACACCGATCGCTTCACCTTCCCATTTTTGGATAAAATCAGCGATCGCCTTAAATCCTGCAGGGTTGTGAGCATAGTCCACTAATGCGTGATATTTACCCAAGTTAAATAAATTCATCCGTCCAGGGGTTTGAGCGCTGGAGGCAACAAAGGTAGCTAAGCCCAGACGAATTTGTTCGATCTGCACATCTTGAGTAAAAGCAGCTAAACTGGCTGCAAGGGAATTTTGAATGTTAAAAGCAGCGCGACCACCGAGGGTTAAAGGCACATTTACTGCTTCTTCGATTCGCAATTTCCAGTCACCCTTGAGAATGGTGAGGTAGCCTTCTTCGTAAACCCCTGCAATTCCACCTTGGGCGACATGGGCGGTAATCAAAGGATTATCGGGATTCATGCTGAAGTAGGCAACCTTGGCTTTGACTTCCTTCGCCATCGCGACGACGAGAGGATCATCGGCATTAAGCACCGCATAGCCACTGGGTAAAGCAGTTCTGGCAACGACACTCTTCAATCTTGCCAGATCATCGATAGTATCAATATCACCAATACCAAGGTGATCGGCTTGGACGTTCATCACAACACCGACATCACAACCATCAAAGCCTAAGCCTGATCGCAAAATACCCCCTCTTGCGGTTTCTAAAACTGCAACTTCCACAGTAGGGTCGCGCAGAATTACCTGAGCGCTGTAGGGACCAGTGGTATCACCTTTTTCAACCAAGCATTCGCCAATATAGATACCGTCGGTGGTGGTGTATCCCACGCGCTTACCCGTTTGCTTGAAAATATGAGCAATCAAGCGTGTAGTCGTTGTTTTGCCATTTGTACCCGTGATCGCCACGATCGGAACTCGCGTCGGCGAACCTACGGGGAATAACATTTCGATGACAGGTGCAGCGACGTTACGTGGTGTACCGATGCTTGGCGCAGTATGCATCCTAAATCCAGGTGCAGCATTAACCTCGACGATTGCCCCATCGGTTTCGCGCACAGGTAAGGAGATATCTTCAGTAACGACATCGATCCCCGCAATATCGAGTCCGATAATTTTTGCTACCCGTTCTGCTAACCAAATATTTTCAGGATGAATCTCGTCGGTGCGATCTACAGATACGCCGCCCGTGCTGAGGTTAGCTGTTGCCTTAAGATAGCAGACCTGTCCTTTCGGAGGTACGGATTCGAGAGTAAAGCCTTGTCTAGCAAGGATATCTAAACTCGTGCGATCAATCTCAATACGGGTAAGCACATTATCATGTCCATCACCACGCCGCGGATCTTGATTGGTAATTTCAATTAGTTGGGAAATTGTGGATACGCCATCACCTGTAACATTGGCTGGCACACGCTCTGCGACGGCGACAAATTTGCCATTAATTACCAAAACACGATGATCTCGACCTGTATGAAAGCGCTCAATAATTACTTCCTCAGAGACTTCCTGCGCCATGTCAAAGGCACTGATCGCCTCTTTGATCGTGCGGACATCAATAGTAATTCCTCGTCCATGATTACCATTGAGGGGTTTAATCACGATCGGAAAGCCGCCCACTTCCGCGATCGCGTCTTCTAAATATTTAGGCGATCGGATCGTCGTTCCCCTTGGCACAGGCACACCCGAATCTCGCAAAATCTGTTTAGTTCCCTCTTTATCGCAAGCTAGTTCAACCGCTAAGATTCCTGTTTTATTAGATAAAGTTGCTTGAATGCGGCTTTGATGCACACCATAGCCCAATTGAATCATGGCGCGGCTACCCAGTTCTAACCAAGGGATATTTCTTGCTTTCGCCTCAGCCACGATCGACTCAGTACTCGGACCTAACTGACCATCCAGACGAATATCTCTTAAATCCTTAAGATCCTCCTGTAGCTCACTGGTGGCATAGGTTCCCGTTTCCAGAATACTGCTGCAAATCCTGACTGCTGCCCGCGCTGCATAACGTCCCGCTTGTTCGGTTTGATATTCAAAAACCACTTGATAAACATTTGGCTCAACAGTTGCTCGGATTGCACCAAACTCGACCTTCATACCAACATAGCCCTGCAAAGCGATCGCAATATCTTTGACAATTTCCGCCAGAAAATCAGCATCGCTAATATTTGGTTGCTGAGCAATATCCTTTCCCGCTAAGCTAGGCAATACTTTTGTTAGATTTTGATAAAAACTAGCCCGTTGTACTTGAAAACCCTCTAGATCTAGGCGTGCAACTACAAGCTGATGCCGTTGAATACTCCAATAGTTTGGACCCCGTAATGTTTGGATTTTGAGAATTTTCATAGTCAAGCGTCTTTAAGGTGCATCCAATGCCTAAGTTTCGAGTATTTAATCCTAGCGATCTTATGGATCATCATTTTGTATAAATTGAACCAAATTGACATTTTCAGTACTCATATTACTGAAAATATCCTAATTAAATAACATAAGGGAACAAGAGAATTTAATCCCTTATTCCCCAAATATTTCTCAATATTAAAGAGGCTCATCGGTATGCTGATGTTGTTGAGGCAAAGTCTCAATACGACCAGGGATTGGCTTTTGGTTTGGTTGTAAACCCGACAACATCCGTGATAGCTGTAAGCCATCCAGAACAGGCTTAGTCTCACGAATTTTATGCCATACCGATCGCGCCATTAGCAAGGAATGCCCTTGACGCTTAGCCTGAATTCTTTCTAAGTAGTCCTCACGCTCAGGCTGGTAGTCGGCTGAGGACAGCTGTAAGCTTGCCCCTTCAGGAGATTGCTTCATGACTATTTGGGCAATTTGCGAGGTGAGTTCAGGATAAAGCCACGTATAGGCAGGATGTACCGTAAGCTGGCAATGGTGCATAAGCTTTTCGCCAAGTTGATTTACGTTAGGACGCTGTAATAGTAAATAAAAGTATCCGATCGCTGCTTTACGTTGAGGCTCATAGACATAGCCTGATACGTCTTGCAACTGGTTAATTAGTAGAGAACCATGATTAATCAGCTTATCGATCACTTTAGAGCGAAAATCGTCAACATTGAGGTCATAAACCTGCCGAATTTGCGGTGGCATCGCCGCCGTATCGAGTTGATAGAGTAAACTTGCATCAGCGTTACTGACAGGCATCAAATTAGGCAAATCAGGAGAATGTTGGGCTAGTTCCTTGATGCTCTCCATACTAATTTCCCAATCCGTAAATTGAGCGAGGGGTTGAAATCCATTCTGGCGATACAGGGCAATTGTATCTTTTTGATTAATATCAACCTGCAAGACCCATGTTCTAGCTTCCAAACAAGATTCTAAGCAATATCGGATTAGTTGAGTGCCAACATTGTGTTGACCATTCTGAGCTTCAGGCAAAATAACAACGCGATCAATCTTCCAAGTACTACTGTTGCTATTGAATGGGGAAACTCGAATGAAACCTTGAATCACGCCATTGCATTCTGAGACATAGGCTCTTACATAGGGTTTAAGGAGAGTTTGCACAGGTGCAGGCAACCAGCTTGCGAGCTGATGCAAATTAATTTTTTGACGACTGCGACATCCACTTAGATCGCTGACAGCAATCTGTTCGAGATCTTGAGGCGAAGCAAATCGCTGGATAAACTCTAGATCTCGATGTTGAAGCGGACGGATCGTGTTACCAAGCACTGGGAAAGATTGCATAGCACGTGCTAGAAAGGAATTTAGTGAAGCTTAGGAATTGTTAGCTCAATATTTAAGAGTGATCTTAATACATATCCACTCGAACTAGACTGAAAAGCTATAAGTCTTCAGAAATAAGGTCATTAACCTATGAGGTTTATTTTCCCACCGAGGGTGGGAAAATAAGATGTTACCAACTAATTAAAAACAGTGCGATGTTGCAAGGATGGCATTTGGCGGCGAATTTGATCAATGCGCGATGGTTGAATCTCCGCGATCGCTACACCTGTGCGATCGCCAGCATCTGCGAGGACAATGCCCCAAGGATCAATGATCATCGCATGTCCGTGGGAGTGGCGACGCGGAGTATGCATTCCCACCTGAGCAGGCGCAATCACATAACTCGTATTTTCGATCGCCCTTGCCTGTAATAAGACTTGCCAATGATCTTTACCTGTAAAGGCTGTAAAGGCGGCAGGCACAAACATCACATTTGCGCCATTTTTAGACAAGTGACGATATAGTTCAGGAAATCTCACGTCGTAGCAGACCGATAGCCCTAAATTGCCATACTGCTCAGAGTAGTAAACAGGTGGTGCTTCTTCGCCAGCGAGAATCGTGGCTGACTCTTGATAGGTATTACCGTCGGGCAGGTTGACATCAAACAGGTGCATTTTGCGATAACGGGCGAGTTCTTCACCCTCACGACCAACTAATAAAGCCGTGTTGTACATCTTGCCAGCATTACCGTTACTAGCATTAGATACTGGTACTGGGAAACCACCACCAAGTAGCAGAATTTGATAACGTTGGGCGATCGTAATCAAAAACTTTTCGCTTTTTTCCGCAATTTCAGTAGCAAGCCTGATCTTTTCAGTTTCATCGCCCAAAAACGGAAAGTTTTCAGGTAAACAGACTAATTCTGCTCCTCGATTTACTGCCAGTTGGATCAAATCTTCTGCTTGAGCAAGATTTTTGTCTACATCCGAGACACTGGTCATTTGTACGGCAGCCGCCAAATATGACTTCATTGCAATCCTTAAAACTTTCCCACGTAATCTAGATTAAGTGCTATAAAACACTTAATCTAGATTACCCTGCTATAGCGCTTTACGCTCTAACAAAAAACAATTGGAGAAAATTGCTTGAGATCGTTTCTGAATACTATTCGTCAATTAAAAATGATGTAGCATACGCCACAGCCTTTGGGGTTTTAGCCAATTATCCAATTTTTCCCGTCACAATGTAAGCAACTCTCAACCCCACATTAGTTGCATGATCTGCCATTCTTTCTAAATGGTGAATTGCTAAGACCATTAGCATGACAGGTTCCATGGGTTCACCAAATACCCTCTGGGAGGAGAGAAGGTTATAGATGTTTTGATAGTCATAGTCAACAACATCATCTTTAGCCTTGATCTCAAGCCCAATATTTTCATCAAGGTTAGCCAATGCTTCTAAACTCATGGCAAGCATCGCTCGGCAGCGATTAGACATGGTTTGTAATTCACCTAAATAAGGAGATGGCGCATAAGGAAAAAGCTTAATTGCAATATCACCAAGGTTTTCGGCATAGTCGCCAATGCGTTCAATATCACGGATTAGTTGCATCAAAGCACTCAATAATCTGAGATCGCGAGCAACTGGAGACTGTAAAGCAATTAAATTGATACAATCCATTTCAATTTGGCGATAGAGCTGATCAATCTGTTTGTCTTGAGGATCGATGCGAGTAGCAGCTTCTAAATCTCTTTCAAATAGGGCTGAGTGAGCTAAAAGAAATGAATTTTCGACAAGTGCACCCATCCGCAAAGTATCTTGTTCGAGGCGATGTAATTGGCGCTCAAATTCGCTTCTTGTACGTTTTTGTTCTCGATACGATGTTTCAACCATGGACTCCCACCAAAATTAAATGGGATAATTAAAGAAATAAAGCAATGTATAGTAATCCCAAATGAGTTGTGGAATCTCCCCTTTTGGGTAAGCTTCCACAAACCCAAAAATCCACAAATTTAAGGCTTACGCATTGGGTAGATGTGGTGCAGGCTTTGCCCGCACCACATCTACCTCAAGCCTAATAAATTCGTTTGGTTTGCGTAAGTCCTAAAATTATTTAAGACTGCTATATATTTCATATACTTATATTACATCGTTACATAGGCTGTAATACTTAGCAGTATTTGCAAATACTAATCAATCAATTAAAAAAAACTTTTCAGTGAAAGATAGGCATGACTCTGCCATATGTCTTTTACTTCTAGTAGGCATTGGCTTGAGTTAATTCCGCAGTTATTAATTGCCGATCGCTATCTAAATGTTTGTTGAATAAAACTAAGGTTGTAGAAGTATTTTGCTTAAAACCAATATGCTCGTAAAACTTTTGCTGATGGGTGGTCATGAGATATACCCGTTCAACATTACAAATATGGGGATGTGCTAGAACGGTTTGGACTAATTTGCGACCTAGCCCTGCGCCGCGATATTCTAGATTGATCACTACATCCCAGATGGTGGCGCGATAGATACCATCACTAGTAGCACGGGCATGTCCAATCAAGCGATCGCCATCCCATACAGTTACAACAGGTTTGGAGTTAGCAAGTGCGATCTCTAAACCTGCCACAGTACGATCCTTTGCCCAAAATGCCCCCATTTTTAATAATCCCTGTAATTGCTCTAAATCGACATCTTCTTGGCGATCACTAAAGCGGATGTGGCGATGATCCATATGCTTGATTTCCCTTATGTATTATTACTAATCCCCAAAATAGAACTGTCAATATAAACTTTGATTACCTATTGAACTAAGGGTGGCATATTTGCGATCGCATCAATGTATCTGTTTTTGCTACTTGCATTAGTTTCTCCTTAAAAACAGATAAAGGGCGCTTAGCGCCCTTTATCTGTTACTTAGCCTGCCAAGGCTCAGCTATGTATACTTTCTGAGCTAAGCCTAATGCTTGCAGCAAACTAATCACGCCCCAAGTTGGATCAATTTCCCACCATTTCAAACCAGAGCGAGCAGACTTAGGATAAGCATGGTGATTGTTGTGCCAGCCTTCGCCGTAGGTCAAAATTGCTGCCCACCAGAGATTGGTGGAATGGTCAGGAGTTTCCGTAAAATTTTTGTAGCCCCACTTATGGCAAGCAGAGTTAATCAGCCAAGTGCTATGCCATAAAAAGACTGAACGCACAGCCATACCGTAAATCAAGAAGGACATGCCGAGTCCAGAGAATGCACTTTCGCCAATTACATAGAGCAGAGCCGCAAAGGGAACTTGTAAAAGCAAAAAGTATTTATCGAGAAATCCATAGTAAGGATTGCTTGCGAGATCGGGCGCAAACTTATTGTAATAAGTACTCTTGAAATGTTCAGGCTTAGAGTACATGATCCACATGATGTGGCTCCACCAAAAACCCTTATTTGCCGAATAAGGATCTTTTTGATTGTCTTCTGTAAAACCGTGATGCTGGCGATGTCCACCCACCCAGAATACAGGACCACCCTGCATGGCTAATGCACCGATGGTAGCGATGATATATTCCAACCACTGAGGGACTTGGAAACTGCGATGGCTCAGTAAGCGGTGATAACCTAGGGTAATGCCGATGCTCCCAATGAACCAATGCAAGAAGATCGTAAGGATCGCAGCTTGCCATGAAAAATAAAAAGGAGCTGCGAGGGCAGCAATATGGAAAGTGCTGAAAAAGGCAACATTTGTCCAGTTCAGTTTTGGGTTAGTTGGGATGGCTTTAGTAGTGGCGGTCATGAAATAACAACTTAAGGGGTGGTGAGGAGATGCAAGTATCACTTACAGTTATGCTAAGTCTAACTGTTTTTTAAGTAATAATGCAAGTATCACTTGCAAATCATCTTCATGGTACATGCTCCCATGTCTGTATCTCGAATTCCCACTCGCCAACGCATTGTTAATACAGCATTGGAACTGTTTGCTAGCAAGGGAATTACCGAGACCACTACTCGCCAAATCGCTGATTTCGCTCAAGTGAATGAAGTAACTCTATTTCGCCATTTTGGGAATAAACATGGTTTATTGTTAGCGGTATTGCAGGAATGTTTGCAAAAATATTTGGTACTGGCTCAAGTAGGGGAGTCTTTGATGGTGTCTGATATTTCTAGTCAGAGCGATTTACGCCGATTTCTCAAATACTACATTCAGAGTTCTTTGCGGGCTCTCGAAAGTGTGCCTGAGTTAGTGCGATCACTCGTTGGTGAGGCTGGGCAATATCCTGCCGAGAGTCGTCAAGCTCTTGCTCAAGGTATTAATCAGGTCAATCAAACGATCGCTACGGCAATTAATGATGTCTTGGCAAATTCGCGGTTGCAATACACTTTGCCACCTATCAAGCTGGCTAATCTCTTAAACACCTGTATTTTGGGCTATGCCGTTATTACTTTGACGAGTGATGTGCATACGATCTGGCGTGATCGCGATGATTTTGTCAACACTCTAGTTGATATGTTTGTTCATGAGGTCAGCCAATTACCCCCCACTCATCTCATCATCGATATTCCATCGGAGACGGTGCGCGAAATTCTGCTTCAAGCCAAGAAATGTGGGGTAAAAGATTATGCGATCGCCTACTTATTGTTTGGGGCAGGACTGACGGCTGTTGATATTACGTGTTTACGAGTTACGGATTATCAGATTCAAGCTAATCATGGGGTTTTACGGATTAAAGATACGTCGGATCAAGTACGCTCTGTACCCGTTAATCAAAAAATTCTCGGTCATCGTTACGGCTCAGCAACTAATAATCCCCTCAGTGCCTATTTAAAAAGCCGTAAACAAGAGATCAAGGAACGTTATAAGGGTGTTCAAGGTGAAGATGCACTGCTTCTTGACCGTTTTGATCTTAAAGAGACTATGTTTCTAAGTAGCAATCTTCAGCCTTTATCTTTGGAAGAAATCGAGCAAATGTGGTCAGGTTGGACACAAAATTATAGTAATCTCGATGGCACACCCTTGACACTGATGCAATCAAGACATACTTGGTGCATCGAAATGTTAGCGCGAGGTATAGATGCGGATAGTTTTTGTATCATTGGTGGGATTAAACCCAAAGAACTCAAAGCTTATCAAACCCGCTTGAACGAGAAATTAGCGATTGATAAGGCGATCGCCCTTGACTCTTAATTTTTTGGCATTGCAAATTTGCAATGCCAAAAATCATCACCCAAAATCATCTTTTACTTTTTGAGCTACTTTCGCCAAGATAATCAACTTAGTGTATAATTCGGGCGTTAAATACGTTTTAGTGCGTTTTAATGCGTTGATTAAGGAGCATCTTTTTTGAGTGGCAAACAGGTTGGTATTATTGGCACTCAGATCGCTACCTCCAATTGAAGTTTTGGGTAGAAAAGCAAAGTGAGAGTTCCCCTCGACTGTTACCGCATTCTTGGTTTAACACACCTATCAGGGCTAGACAAAATCCAGCAAGCCCACCGAGATCGCCTGCTTTCTATGCCAAGGCGGGAGTATTCTGATGCAGCGATCTCCTCTCGCAAACGTATCATTGATAAGGCTTACGAACTTTTAATCGAGCATATTAGTGCACCGAAAGATCCGAAAGATGATGTTGGTGATGAAATTAGCGATCGCGCTAATAACCGTCCCGTTATAACCCTACCGCCCCAAGTTGAAGCCGACGAAAAAGATTTTGCAGGTCTATTACTAATTTTGTCCGAACTCGGCGAGTCCGAGAAAGTTCTTTCCATTGCAAAACCCTATTATGATCCTGAAGAAGCCGAATACCAATCGGCAAGGATCTCACCCCATGATCCCGATCTATTACTTTCGGTATCTTTGTCCTTCTTAGATCTCGGTCGCGAATATTGGAAACAAGGTCAATATGAATCCGCCGCATCGTCCCTAGAATCTGCTCAAGACTTACTCTTGCGGGAGGGACTATTTCTCAGCATTCGTAGTGAGATTCAAGCTGATCTCTTTCGGTTACGCCCCTATCGGATTCTTGAATTGTTAGCGTCCCCTGACCATCATACCAATGAACATCGCAAAGGGATGTCATTGTTGCAGGAAATGCTGGAGGCACGTCGTGGTATTGATGGCTCAGGCAATGACTACTCTAGCCTCGGTATCGATGACTTTTTGCGCTTTATTCAGCAACTACGCAGTTATATGACGGCGATCGAGCAACAAACACTATTTGAGGAAGAAGCGCGTCGCCCCTCGTCGGTAGCCACTTACTTAGCAGTTTATGCCTTAATTGCACGGGGATTTTCGCAGCGTCAGCCCGCCTTGATTCGCCGTGCTAAGGGCTTGCTAGTCAAACTGAGCGCCAAGCAAGATATTTATCTGGAAAAAGCCGTATGTGCGTTATTGCTTGGACAAACCGAAGAGGCGAGTACAGCGATCGAAAATAGCTCCGAAGATGATCAAATTGCTTTTATTCGCCAAAATTCTGAGGGTGCGCCCGATCTCTTGCCTGGGCTATGTCTTTATAGTGAACGTTGGCTTCAAGAAGAGGTATATCCACATTTCCGCGATTTGATGAACCAAATTGTGTCGCTTAAGGATTACTTTGCTGACGAACAGGTGCAAGCCTATCTCGAAGAATTGCCTAACACAGGTGCACTTTCATCGGATTGGACATCCCCTGTCGGTGGTGATCGCTTGAATTGGTCTACACCTGCTTCCGTAGAGGAGCCATCTGTAAGACGTGATTTGGGAACTAGCAAGAGCCACGAGCCAAGACTCTCTAACTATTCTCCTGAGGCTCCTAATCGCTTTCAGAGATCAAGCACGCCTGTCCTTGATAAACCAAACTACAGCAATACTAGTAATGCCAAAAGTAGGGACAATAATGTACGTGATCTTCCTAGATCGCGTCGTCCCAGTAATGCACCATCTGTACGCAACAATCGCAATATCCACGATGCTGCTAAGGAAATTAATCGTTCTAGCCTTAGCCCAAGGTATTCAAGCTCAAAACGGAAGTTTAATGTTGGTCGATTAGTTACCGTTATTGTCGTAGCGATCGCCATGTTAGCAGGTTCGATTTGGCTAGTAGTTTGGGCGTTACGCACTTTGTCAGGAGCCTCTCGCTCTGGAGCATCTATTCCCCTAGAAAAAAATCTTGGACCCATCGTACAAACCATCAAAGAGAATGGCTCCGTAGCGATCACGCAATCTGGTCCTCTAGATAAGCAATCAGCAACCAAGGTTATCGAAACATGGCAGTTTACAAAAACCAAAGCGTTAGGTAAAACTTATGAAGATAATTTGTTAGAGGAAATCTTGACTGACCCCGCTCTTAGTGATTGGAAAAGTCGAGCCAAGGAATTAAAAGCAAGTAATTCCTATTTGCAGTATGAGGTAAAGTCCAGTGAAGTCGATAAGGTTACACCAGATGGAGATACTAAAGCTAAAGTAGTTGCAAAAATATCGGAATCCCGCAATTACTTTAGTAATGGTGAACTAGATCGCAGCGCCTCGAAGGACAACGCAAACTACACAGTTGAATATGATCTTGTGAAAAAAGATAATAAGTGGCTGATTCGAGATATGTTGGTCTTCTAAATAAAGAAGCAGCACTAGACGCTGATTTTTTGGTTTTAACATGAGTTCAATAACACCATTTGCGCGGCGCAAATGGTGTAAAACTACAAAAATTTCTAAGAAATTTTTGTAGTTTTACACTTCCGTCGAACTGACGTTATTTTAGAAATCATCTGGGAGAATATCATCATCTTCAGCCTCAACTTCTTCGGGAGCGACCTTTGTTGCGGAAACTGATACCCCTGTGGAAAGTTTTTCGCGAACTTGTCTTTCAATCTCTTGAGCAAATTCGGGCTTATCTTCCATATACTTGATCGTATTGTCGCGACCTTGCGCGATATTATCGCCTTGATAGCTATACCATGCACCCTTACGGACAATGATATTCATCTCTTCTGCAAGATCAACAAGACAACCGAGAGTGGAAATGCCCTTACCAAAGATAATGTCAAATTCAGCTATACGGAAAGGTGGGGCAATTTTATTCTTGGCAACCTTGACCTTGGCACGAATTCCAAATTCTTCTGTACCTTTTTTCAGGGTTTGAATGCGGCGAATATCGAGACGTAATGAGGCATAAAACTTGAGAGCCGTACCACCTGTAGTCGTTTCAGGGCTACCATAGGATACACCAATCTTTTGACGTAACTGGTTTAAGAAAATCACAATACAGTTTGATCGACCGACATTAGCGGTGATTTTACGCAGAGCTTGGCTCATCAATCGGGCTTGCAAACCAACATGGGAAGCTCCCATTTCCCCTTCGATTTCAGCACGGGGGACTAGAGCTGCTACGGAGTCGATCGCAATGATATCCACAGCCATTGATCTTACGAGATTATCAACTATTTCTAGTGCCATTTCCCCTGAGTCTGGTTGGGAAATCAACAGGTTATTAATATCAACACCAACACTGGCTGCATAGGTAGGGTCAAGGGCATGTTCGGCATCAACAAAGGCAGCTACACCACCACGTTTTTGGACTTCGGCGATCGCATGGAGGACTAGGGTTGTTTTCCCAGAGCTTTCAGGTCCATATACTTCGATTACCCGTCCTTTGGGTAACCCCCCCCCAAGGGCAAGATCGAGGGGCAATGCGCCACTAGGAATTGTCTCAACACGCATGTTAGTCGCATCACCCAAGCGCATGATTGAGCCTTTGCCATGATCCTTCTCGATCTTTTGCATGATTGCATCGAGCGCTTTCTTTTTCTCAGGGCTAATGCTCACCTTTGCTAATTGAGCATTTGCTGCTTGGGCGATCGGGGTAGCCTTATCAACTTGACTATTTGCCGTTGCAGAAGAATTTTTCGCCATTGCCTTTCGAGGTTTATTTCGTTTAGTAATTCTGCATCATTATGACACTAATATTCCTTAGTTGACTTAGTTAGATTTGTTCTAAATTTTAAGTGATTATCCTGCTATTGCTCAAATTTAGATATTTGTACTAAAAATTTGCAGCATTTACAACATTTATTTGGTAGTCATGCAACGTAATTGTGTTGCGGGCGCAAAGTGCCCGCAACACAATTACTAAAAATTACTAAAAAAATTACTTTGCAGCACTACCCATTTATTTAACTACCCTCTATACCATTCCTTCGGCTTCGCTCAGCAACTTCGACTTCGCTCAAATAAAGTTGGCTTCGGCTTCGGCTTCGCTCAGCCAACTTTATTTGAGCGAAGTCATAGATACGATTATTACAATTGCCACTACTAGGCATAAATTTACAAAACAAAGGCTACTGCGATCAATTGATCGCAGTAGCCTTTGCAAAAAATAAAAATGAATGAGAGCAATAGTAATAGCTAAAGCTATTAATTAGACATCGTAAGTAGCCTTACCTGTAAACTTAACGCTTATAGGATTGGGATTGTCACCAATCTTGCGGCTGACGCTATTAGCAGCAACACGACCAGCATTCACCTTCTCAGGGAATACTCCATCTTGAGGATGGAGATACACTTGGTCGCCATTGGGAAATTCACGCCAAATTTTATAATTGGTGATCTTAAATTTACGCAACTGTGTACCCAAAGCAAGCGCCTGCTCTTTCTTTGCTAAGTAGAGTAAGTTGTCGCCCTTGACAGCAGTTGCAGCCCCGCCTGTAGGAAGCTCAAATACAAACTCTTTAGGAGCATTCCAAGAGATTAAGTACTTTTCTTCGGTAAAGGCTGAGTTGAGCAAACCACCTGTGCTACCGCCCCAGATTGGGGTTTTGCCAGTAGGTTTAGGAGCGGTAAAGCTCTCTGGTGCTTGTTCTTCTGACATTGAGATGTTCTCCCAAATTGCGTATACGCTTTTGATATCAAGTGCAAAGATATCATTTCTACATACCCCTGCTTCAAGCTTACTTAATGTTACTTTACGAAGCTTGACAAAACTTTTCTCAAAAAAACACATACTTCGCATGAGCTTTTTGAACTATCATCACTGGGGATCGGGCGGCGTAAAGCGCCACTCTCTCTCATTTGTTTTTCTTTCTTTACTAATACAGGCGATGGCTATAGCTAAGAGCTAATTAGTCTGCTCAAATATCTCTCGATGAGGATCGCCGCCACAATGTCATCGATGGGTCGGTCGGGCGATCGCATGCCACGGGGGACTAATTTCATTAAACCCGTTGCAGGATAAATTTCCCAAAATCTTTGTCGCGCCTGTTCACTACTATAACGCTCGTCCACGGTAATGATCCGCAAATCGGGGAATGACGATTGCAACTTAGCTTTCCATTGCTGAGATGCGGTTTGATCACCCATCACCATCAATGATATGGGGTAACTATTTAATAAGCTACCAACTTTAGTGATCGCTTCAACACTGGGGATGACTGTCTGAAAATGTAGCTTCCGATCTAAGCCCATGACAGCAATACCACATTTTTGTTTTCCTGGGTCGAAACCTAGCAGCACAGATAGATATTCCTAAGTTAATAATTCGTAATTTGGTAGTCATGCAATGTAATTGTGTTGCGGGCGCTTAGCGCCCGCAACACAATTACTAAAAAATTTACTTTGCAGCACTACCCGTAATTTTTGTTTGCGTCGATGATGATTATATCTTTTGCGTAAATTCATTGATGCCTTTGCGGTAGGTTTCGAGAGAATCTAGAAAGCCACCGTTATGATCACCGCGCAATTTAACTAATTTTTTAGGTATGTTGGCTACTTGAAAGTTTTTCTCGCCGTGATGAAATGGGATAATTTCATCATCGGTGCTGTGTATGATTAACATAGGGATTTTGATCTTCGGTAGACGCTCAATCGAATTATAGGAAAACTTTGATAATAGGCGAATTGGCAGGAATGGGTAAAGCTCGGCGGCGCGATCACTAATTGAGGTAAATGTCGAGGCAAGGATCAACCCTGCTGGGGAATTTTGAGGATTTTTTGTTGCCGTAGTTTGGGCAATGTAGGACGCGATCGCCCCCCCCAGAGATTCACCATAGATGATAATTCTTTGGGAGGGGATTTTGCGCTCTTGGGTGAGGTATTGCCATACTGCCTCGACATCTTGATAGGTTCCCACTTCACTTGGCTGCCCCTCACTTTTGCCATAGCCGCGATAGTCAAACAGAAATGTGGCGAATCCTAAGTCTTTAAATATCGGTAAATAGCTAAGGCGATTACTAATATTGCCGCCATTACCATGACAAAACAAAATCACGCCCTGCCCAATAGAGTTATTATCTTGTGCAGGGACAAACCAAGCCGATAAATTGATATTATCTTTGGTAGTTAGTTGAATATCTTCAAATTTTAAGCCAATAGACTTTGGTGTTTCAAGGATATCTTTGCTGGGCATAAACACCATATTTGACTGTCCGAAATATAAGGCGATTGCTAAGCCAATATAAGAAAGAACAATAACCCGAATTACTGGCAGTAAAAATTTGTGCAATATTTGAAAGAATAGCTGCAAATTTTGGCTCATATTTCCTCTTTTATTAGCGATCTGCACTCAAGTTTGTTGAAACAATTTAGAGACTTTTTTAAGAATCATTAGTTGCAAGATGCAATCGCATTTTTAATAGAAAGGTCTTAGCGTTTGTAAAATCACAGTCGAGGCTCGTTTTGCACTCTCTGGCTGATCAAGGGTTTGGCTGACTTGAGTAAGTTGTTGCTCTAAAGCATCAAAAGTCTCATAGGTTTGAAAAACAAGCTGTATCAAATCATCAAGGTCATAGGCATAGAGCGCAGACCAATCCCGTTCCTGCGAACTGAACCGATAATGCAAACTAGAAAAGAGCAGAATCTTGGCATGGAGTGGACTTATATCGCGTGAAATATCAGCCCGTAGGTCAAATAAGTTAGTTAAGTACTTAAGATTACGCTCATGGGGAGTAGTTGACTGTTTATCAAATTCACTGTTGTCATTGACAGGCTCAGAAGAATTTTCAACTACTTCTTCTACACTTAAAAATTTATCGGGCAGTTTCCCTTCATCTCGCAAAGTATAGAGAAAACCGATCGCATCGATAATATTATCGGCAGCAAGCAGATAATCTGATTGTTTACTAAGTTGCTTGACGTGACTATTTAATTTTTGCTTGAGTAAATTGATATCTGGAAACCTGAGCATCAAGCACTGAATAAGCTGGTACATTCGTAGTGCTTTGACTTCGTTGACATCATTTGACCATGTGTCATTACAAGTAAAGAGGATGAGTCGTTTGATGCGAAGTACATTGCTGTCTTGCTCCAAGCTATCTATAACTTCCTCTAGAAGATTGAAATCTTCCATAGATTTTTAGGTGATATGGCTAAAGATAGTATGAGGTAGGCGATGTGCTGTTGTCATCTTGTTTGATCAATGCTATCTACGTCAAGGCAAGAATATATAATTTGGTAGTGCTGCAAAGTAATTTTTTTTGTAATAGTGTTGCGGGGGCAAAGCGCCCGCAACACTATTACATTATAAATTTTAGGAATGGTTTTTACCATCGGGCATAGTTGCATTATGGAAGATTGTACCAATTGTACTTGCGCCACTTAGCTCGGCTCTTGTAAGCACAGCACTAGTCAGATCTGCGCCATCCAGATTTGCTCTCACTAAATAAGCATCGACAAGACTGGCTTGGTTAAGATTAGCGTTATCTAGTAGCGATCGCGAACAATCAGTTCCTGTAAGAATTGCCTGAATTAATGAGGCACTGCTTAGGGTTGCCATACTGACATTAGCTTTGCTCAAATTCGCACCAAATAAATTTGCCAGACGAAGATTGGCATTTTTGAGATCGGTCTTGATAAAATTGGCATTTTTGAGATTAGCTTCTGTCAAATTGGCATCACTGAGATTTGCTTCGGCAAAATTAGTACTGTTCGCAATTACGCCACTGAGATTTGCGCCATGTAAGTTAGCCCTTGCAAGGGTGGCATCACTGAGATTTGCTTCGGATAAATCAACACTAGTGAGATCAGCTCCGCTCAGATTTGCCCCCCGCAAATCAGCTTTGCGTAGATTTGCCCCATTCATGGTAGTTGGTGGATATCCACGTTCCTCTCGCATTAGCGTGGCACTTAATATCGCACAACGTAAATTTGCCCCCCGCAAATTGGCACTACGTAAATCCGCTTCTCCTAGATTGGCATCCATCAAGTTAGCGAGAGATAAATTTGCCCCAAATAGGTTGACACGTTTCAACATTGCTCCATGCAGGTCGGCTTCAGAGAGATTAGCGCTTATCATGATTGCTTGGTTGAGAGTTGCGCCGCCTAATCTTGCCCCAGTTAAGTTGGCATGATTAACAGTCACTTTATTGAGATAAGCAAAGACTAAATTAGTCCGTCGCAGGTCAGCTTTGGTTAAATTTGCGCCGATCAAATCACTGTTAAAGAGATTGGCATTAGCGAGATTGATTCTGGTAAAGTCTCGACGACCAGCAATGTATTCTTTCAGAAATTTTTCTGCACTCATGATACCTATTTAAGAAGCTTTATTTACGAAGAGGCTGAGAAGTTTGCAAATTTTCTGATGTCATAGGCTTTTGATATGGTAGCGTGATTGTAACCCATGCTCCCCCTACATCAGGATGATTGCTGGCGGTTATTGTACCTTTATGCAATAGGACAATTTGATGGGCGATCGCTAATCCGAGTCCACTACCACCATGATCTAACCCTGATCGAGTGCGTGACGACTCCACCCGATAAAAGCGCTCAAAAATATGTGATAGGACATCTTCAGGAAAACCTTCACCTGCATCAATTGTTTCAATATGAACTTGACTACCCACTATATTTGTCTTGATTGTAATGTGTTGAAGTGCAGGGCTGTGCTTAATGCTGTTGTCCAATAAATTTAGAAATAGCCGATAAATGCGAGATTCATCTATCTGTAAAGTTAGTGTTTCGTCACCAATATATTGCAGGCTAACTTGTTTACGGTTAGCCAATGGCTCTAAGGTAGTCCATACTGTTCGCACTAAATCCGCTAAATTTACCTCGCTAATTTGCAAATGCGGTTCGATCCCCACATCCATCTGACCTAAATCTAGTAAATCCTTAACAAGATTGGTGAGGCGCTCAATTTCACTGAGAAGTCGCTCTACCCAAATGCGGGCAGATGGCTCGACACGCGACTCAAGGGTCTCGGCGACTAGGCGGATAGCTGTTAGGGGAGTTTTTAGCTCATGAGCAACATCAGATGTCCAGCGATCGCGCTGCTGGGCAATGGCGATCGCTTCTTGGCGATCTTCCAGAAAAATGCCTATCTGACCATGTTCTAAGTAAATACTGTAAGCCCGAATCGGTCGTCCCTGCTGTGGTACTGGATCAACTGGATCAGGAATTGCGGGATGAAATACCCAATCAACTTGAAATCCCCTACTTTGTGAGCGGGTTTGCTCGATTAAATGGTCTAACTCATAGGAACGGATTACTTGCAATAAAAATGATTTGCGAAGTAGTCCCTGTTGATGGTTCATAATCCTCAGCATCGTTGCAGCTCTTTGATTAAAGATATTTAAGTGGTTATCTTGATCAACTTGGATATAACCAATGGGAGCAGATTCGATGATGTTTTCCCACAATTGTCGTTCAGATTCATGGTCAATGAGGCTATTATCGCCCAATTGATCACGATACTTTTGTTGGAGATCCTGTTGGAGGTTTTGTTGAATATTTTTTGCCCAAGATTTTAGGCTATGGATTGACCTAACTTTAAACACATGTTGCGATCGCTTCCGCAATTTGCGATTCCATCTTTTCTTGGGATATTGCCAACTCAGCCAGCAAGAACTAGTAGCGATCGCTCCAATGAAAATTCCTACAAGCAGCCAGAGTAATTCTAGTTTCATGCCGCAACAGGTACAGTTACCTAAATTATATACAGATCAATTTGTTTAGACACAAAAAAGGGAGGAGTGCTTTGCACCCCTCCCTTTTGTTATGAGAAATTAGTATGTCTCAACGTGCCAGCGACCTTCTTTCTTCAGTTGCTTCTCGTAATCTTTCCAAACTACGCCACTTTTTTCTGCTGTTGCAGTCATGAATTCGGCGATACCATCTTCCATACCACGCAAACCACACATATAAGTATGGGTGCTAGGCTTTTGGAGTAGTTCCCAGAACTCATCAGCATATTCAGCCATGCGGTTTTGGATATACATCTTTTCGCCTTTATCGTTTTTCTGTTCACGGCTAATGGCAACATCGTAACGGAAATTACGCTTGTTTCTGTAAGCCAGCCATTCCAGATCAGGCTTGTACAAAACTGCACTGTCGGTGGGGACACCAAAGAAGAGCCAAGCTAAACCATTGAATTTATAATCGGGGTGCTTTTCTTTGAACATCCGCCACAAGAACGCACGGAAAGGAGCAATACCAGTACCTGTCGCAATCATAATAATTGTGGCATTAGGATCGTCAGGCAAGAGCATCTCTTTACCGACGGGACCTGTTAGCTTGACTTCATCACCTGGATTGAGATCGGTCAAGAAGTTTGAGCATACTCCTTTAACAGTTTCGCCTGCTTCGTTTTTGTACTCAAGACGTTTGACACTTAAAGATAGGGTTTTGCCATCAAGGTCATCACCAATGCGGGTAGAAGCGATCGAATAAAGGCGAAGTTTGTGGGGTTTGCCATTTTTGTCTTCTCCAGGAGGGACAACACCAATACTTTGACCTTCTAAGTAGCGAAGATCGCCTCCCGAAATATCGAATTTGACATGGCGAGTATCACCAGCAGCACCAGGTCTAACCAGTACTTCATTGGAGATACATTTTGCCGTAAATGGATTAGCGGGGCGGTAGATATTAACGGGAATATCTTTGTCTGAATTTGCACTCATGAGACGTTATGTGGTCGATATATGACAGAAGAACACGCAGTTATTATATTTTTAAATGCGACTTGTCTGTATTCTGTAGCAGAAAGATCTCTTTGATGGGGCAAAGATTACATGTTTATTAATATTTTGTCGCTATTAATATTGAATTTATAGCACCCCTTAAAAGCGTTATTTCTAAAGATAAATAGAAGTTTTCAGAAGTTTTCGCACTTTAGCTTTGGTTTATCACAGTAATTTGCTCAGTGTTGGCATGAAACACTATAGATGTCATATAAATTAAAGTTAGGTCTTAGAGGAGTCTTGAATCATGCAAATGGGCATCACGTTACGGAAAGCGATCGCTAATGGCACTATCGGTTTGGGACTTACTCTGGTAGTACCTGCTGCAAGCTATGCCTTTACATTTCAGTTTGACTATACCTACGACACCAATAGCTTTTTTACAAATAATCAAGCTGCCAGAGATCGGCTGGCTGATGCAGCTTCATACTACAACAGCTTCACAGATAATTTAACCTCTATATGTGTGCCTAGTTGTGGGGGTACAAATACTTGGACACCTAGTTTTTTTAATCCTGCAACAGGAATAGTGATTAATGGCTCAACAGATCAACCCATTAGCGCAAATACTCTGCTAATTTATGTTGGAGGACAAGATTTAGGATCAAGTACTCTTGGAGTGGGTGGCTTTGGCGGTTATTCAGCAGGTGGAACAACAGCATTTATTAATACCTTAAAGTCTCGTGGACAGAGTGGAGTGCTTGCTACTACTCCAACAGACTATGCTCCTTGGGGCGGCTCGATCTCTTTTACGACTAATGCATCTGTTGTTTGGAATTTTGGAGATGTTTCTGCACCCCCAACAACTGGTCAAAGTGACTTTCTCTCAGTCGCTATCCATGAACTTGGTCACATTATGGGGATTATCTCAGGAAATCCGTCTTGGGATAATAAAATTTCTAGTGGATCATTTACAGGTACAAACTCGGTTGCGTTATATGGCAGCAATATTCCTCTATCAAGTGGTAATTCACACTGGGCAGATGGAACGATGAGTACCTTACCTGTGACGAATACTACTCAAGAAACATCTATGGATCCTACACTTACTCAAGGTACGAGAAAACTATTAACTAAACTGGATTATGCTGGGTTTAAAGATATTGGTTGGGAAGTACCTGATAATTTGACCTCAATTCCCTTTGAGTTTAAACCTGATATGGCGATCGCAATGTTAGCGACTTGTGTAATTGGAAATAAAATTTGGCGACTGGTACGTAAATCTAGCAAATAGTTGTGCAATCACAAACTATAGCAATCCTAATTGGTTATGGGTGGCTTCGGCTTCGCTCAGCCACCCATAACCAATGACTAAGCGAGGCTAAAGCCAATGATTTTTACAACTGATTTTGGATTGCTATGTTTGCTACAGACTATTAAGTTTTTAGATGGGGAGGAAGACTGTTTGAAAGCTCCGCTTTCAAACAGTCTTCTGTGCTTTAAGTCAGCATAAAACACTGTAATTATTATTTGAGTTCTTGGATTAAAATTGCCTTTTGGGCTTGTTGCCTAGCAGCTTTGTGTCAGCTTGTCTATGTTATTATCGATACAATTGCTACAAATTATAAACTTAAGGTACTTGCTTCAAGCTACTTGTTCGTAGTATAGAGCGCCAAGGGTATCTGCCAAGGCTTCAGCAGTAGGTTGATTAGATCGCGAACAATTTTAAGTATAAGAGTCTAGAGGAGGCTACTTTGCGAACAACGGGTGCATTTGCTCTCATCGACAGTGTGAGAAGACAGGGTGTAAAACATATTTTCGGCTACCCCGGTGGAGCAATTCTGCCAGTGTATGACGAGATTTATAAGGCAGAGGCAAGAGGTGAGATTCAACATTATCTTGTGCGCCATGAACAGGGAGCCGTCCATGCTGCCGATGGATATGCCCGTGCAACTGGACAGGTGGGAGTATGTGTGGCAACTTCAGGACCCGGAGCTACTAACCTCGTCACGGGTATCGCCACCGCGCAAATGGATTCTGTCCCTATGGTAGTAATTACTGGGCAAGTCCCTTCCTATGCGATCGGTACGGATGCATTTCAAGAGACGGATATTTGGGGCATTACTTTACCAATCGTGAAGCATTCCTATGTGATTCGCCGACCTGAAGACATTGCTCGCATCGTTGCTGAAGCTTTTCATATTGCAGGTACTGGTCGCCCTGGTCCTGTATTGGTGGATATTCCGAAGGATATTGGTCAGCAAGAGTTTGACTACAATCCTGAAGAAGTCAGAATTGATCTCCCCGGATACCAACCTCGAGTTAAGGGCTATCTCCATCAGATTGCCGCCGCGATCGCTTTAATTCGCCAATCTAAACGCCCATTACTTTACGTAGGTGGTGGGGCGGTAATCTCTGATGCCCATGCTGAAATTGCGGAACTCGCGAAGCGATTCCAATTACCTGTGACTACAACCCTAATGGGTAAAGGAGCTTACGATGAAAATAATCATCTTTCCCTTGGCATGTTGGGAATGCATGGCACTGCTTATGCCAACTTTGCAGTACAGGGTTGCGATTTATTGATTGCGGTTGGCGCAAGATTTGATGATCGCGTTACAGGTCGTTTGGACAAATTTGCTCCTGAAGCGAAAGTCATTCACATCGACATCGATCCTGCGGAAGTTGGTAAAAATCGCAAGCCCGATGTTCCTATTGTTGGTGATGTTAAGGAAGTATTACAAGCAATCCTCGAAGCTACCAGCTATGAGGAAACTATTCAAACTAAGGATTGGTTTAAACAACTCAATGAGTGGAAAGAAGATTATCCCCTTGAAGTACCTGCCTATGAGGGTGTGCTCTCGCCGCAGCAGGTAATTCACGAGTTGGGTAAACAGGCTCCTGACGCTTATTTCGCAACTGATGTGGGACAACACCAAATGTGGGCAGCACAGTTGATCAAGACTGGTCCCCGTAAATGGATCTCTAGTGCAGGGCTTGGCACGATGGGCTATGGAATGCCTGCAGCCATGGGTGCAAAAGTTGCTCTACAAAATGATCCCGTCATTTGTATTAGTGGTGATGCTAGTATTCAGATGAATATTCAGGAGCTTGGCACATTGGCGCAATATGGCATCAATATCAAGGTGATTGTTGTTAATAATGGCTGGCAAGGTATGGTGCGTCAGTGGCAAGAGAGCTTCTACAATGAGCGCTACTCTTCTTCCAATATGGAAGTAGGGATGCCTGATTTCGTCAAACTTGCTGAAGCCTTTGGAATTAAAGGGGTTAAGGTAATTGAGCCAAGTGACTTGCAATCCGCTGTTGCCGAAATTCTGGCTTATGATGGTCCAGTTTTTGCTGACTTCCGCGTTAAGCGTGATGAGAACTGTTATCCGATGGTTCCCCCTGGAGCAAGTAATGATCAGATGGTCGGTTTACAAACACCTCAGCGATCGCAGTTAAGTAAAGAAGCTCAAGAGCTTGCCTCTGAACTTGAACGTACTGCCCAACTTGTTTAATCAAACCCAAAACATGTGACGTATACTGAGCGTGAGCTATAGTTTTTGGCATCGCTCTGTTGAGGGCGTTGCTTTCAATTCTCTTAACAAAATCTTAAAGAATGCTGTATGTCGTGCGTGCAGCATTCTTTTTTGGTGATAATTAGCGACGGTGCTATGCCTTGGACTTATCAAATTAGTAAAGTATGAAACCTGAAAAATCTTATCGCCCAAATGTCGGGCTGATCGTTTTTAATCGCAAGGGAGAAGTGCTAGTTGGTGAGCGTCTGGGCGTGCCTGATTCATGGCAATTCCCACAGGGTGGCATTGATGAGGGCGAAGATCCACAGGTAGCAGCTCTACGGGAGCTTTATGAAGAGGTTGGTATTGATAATGCTGAGCTTGCCTATGTTCATCCTGAATGGCTATATTACGATTTTCCACCTTCGCTGAAGTTAACAGGCAAATGGGCAAATTATTGCGGACAAAGACAGCGTTGGTATGCTTTTTACTGGGATCATCCTGCCTCTGACTGCAAGCTCGATGTCCATGATCGCGAATTTCGGGTAGTGCAGTTTATGGAGATCGAGCAAACTCTTGACTCCATAGTTAGGTTTAAAAGAGAAGTTTATCAGCAGATAGTAAAGATCTTTACACCTGTTATTCACGATTATATTGGTAAATTGCAATAAAATTTATGTTAGTTCAAGCTTATATAAAACATATATCATTTTCTATGGCTCTGATTGTTCCTAGATATAAATCGATTAATTACAGCGCTTTGAGCTTACTTAGAACCCAGAAATATTTTTAAAAGTGATGCAAATCGCCTCTTTTAAAAATATTTCTGTACTGCTCAAATCCTCAATAGTCTGTATCAGCTTAAGAATTAAGAAATTTAAAGCTACAAGATTAACTAGCTCGACATTCCTATAGGCTTACGATATTGCTAAATGCATCGCGTTTTGTCTTGAAAATATTTTAGGAGTGTCATCAGTGAATTTGTTGAAATATTTACCTTTGCAGTATCTGAGTGTAACTTGGCGTAGAGTTGCTCTATTTTTGATTACTTTATTTGCAGTTGTGAGTTTACAGCATCTCATAGCTGCTCCCAGCCCTGCGGCGAGTTCGCTACCAAACAACTCCACATCTAGTGCGATCGCTGTAGCTTCTGTTCAAAATAACAATCAAAACAATGATCAACTGATCGCTCAAAGTTCTGATTCAACTACTATTAACCTTGATTCGCTGACCGAAGAGCAACAAGCCCAGTTTAATCAAATCATGCTTTTCGCAGGGGGTTTTGGTCTTCTCTTTTATGTTTTCACAAGTTTCTGCTTGATGAAAATAGCCGACAAGCTGGATATCTCTAATAGTTGGCTATCATGGGTCCCCATCGCTCAAATTTGGGTGATGGTACGTGCTGCGGGTAAACCTGGTTGGTGGCTAATTTTATTCTTTATTCCGTTTGTTAACCTTGTGATTAGCTTAATTGTCTTATTTGGAATACCAACGAGCCTGAATAAATCAGCTCTCTACGGGCTATTAATTTTTGTGCCGATATTGGGTGTATTTCTCTACTTTGGTCTGTTAGCCTTTACCTAAAAGAAAGGGACGCATCGCGTCCCTTTCTTTTTTAGACAATCATGTCTTTAGCTAATTTATTGGCGATCGCTTCCCCTTGCAAGATCGCTACTAATTTGAGGGCAAATGCCATCGCTGTTCCTGCGCCACGACTGGTGACCAGATTACCATCAACTACCACAGGTAATTCTAGATATTTGTCCACTTCTAGTTGATCTTTAACTGCGGGGAAGGATGTAGCTTGTTTACCTCGTAGTAACCCCGCATTAGAGAGGACAGTGGGAGCTGCACAAATTGCCGCAACGAGTTTATTTGCTGCTGCTTGTGCTCTGATTATTGATGCGATGCGATGGTCTTTACGCAAGCGGAAAGTGCCTGCACCACCAGCAAGGATGATCGCATCAAATTGGCTAGTATCAACTACATCGAGAAGCTGATCGGCGGTAATAGCGATCGCGTGAGCGCCCATCACTGTCTGCTCAGCGAGGCTAGCCGTAACTACTTCAATATTGCCACGACGCAATACATCAATAATCGTAATCGCCTCGATTTCTTCAAAGCCTTCAAATAGTGGGACAAGTGCAGTGGGCATGTTTTTTTAGCTATTGGCTATTAGCTTTGGGGAATATTGAGTAGTAGGATGAAATGCATTGCCATTTTACAGTTTTGATTTACATCACAATTGATAAAGCTAATAGCTAATCACTATTCTCCTGACATTGACTACACATACCAAAAAATTCAAGAGTGTGATAATAAATCTGAAAGCTATGTTTTTTGGCGAGTTGATTGCCTAAATCGAGTATGGGGCAGCTATCAATCGGTAAGGACTTACCACAGTTCAGACAATTAAGATGATGGCGATCAGCACGGTTGACACTGTAAACCGTTTCGCCATTGGGTAAGGTGAGAGCCTTAATTAAGCCTTGCAATTTGAGCGTTTCTAGCGATCGATAAACCGTCGCTAATCCCACGCTTTTTTCACTATTGCGTAATTCCGAATGAATATCTTGCGCGGATACCGCGTGATCGTGATGTTGGAGGAGATGGAGCACTCGTTCTTGACTACGAGTGAGTTTTTCTTTCATGCTTTTATCAAGTTTTGCAGCAGTCAGACCACAGCCCTTTTTGCTGCAACAGAGATCAGAACTTAAATGGATTATAAATCACGCATGGGGTAAAGGCGTTTTCTAATAATTTGAAAGTAACTGGATTTAGCTTGGTAATCCATTGTTTATGAACGAGTTCAGAGATAGTATAAGTGCCATAAATCAAAGCAGATATACCTGTGATCGTTGCCCTAAAGTCGATCGCTATGTTTTGCACATCACTGTTATAGCGTTTGACTGCGAGGCTACCGCGATCGCTATCTACTCGAAAAATACTCTCATTCCAACTGCATTGAGGATCGCTAATGGCAAAGTTAAATGGCTCACAGGTGATCGGCAAACCGTTCAAAGCCTCAACAATATCTACAATCCTGATCATCCAAGGCTCTGTTATTGATGATTGTAACTTCCCTGCATTGTTGAGCCATGAATGTACATTTGCATTTAGCGGGACTGGCATTTTCAGGCTATGGATTTGATCGCGATGGCTAGCAAAAAATGCGAATAGGCGATCACGTGATGTTAAATCTGTCCAAAATATCGATGAAATTTCGATCTGGCGATCGCTCATGGATAAATTGCCACTGCTATCAATTCCATAAATCGCTAGGGCGACAGGTTGATGCTCGCGCTTTAATACCACACAGAGCTTTTGGCGATGCAAATGCCACCATTGGTCATAGGTGAAATTGGTAATTGCTAAGCCGTGACTATGGGGCTTTATTGTGTGCGAGCGCAGATTTTCGTAGAGAAAATTAGACAAAATATCTCTGACTTCAGTAGCGGGAAAGCGATCGCATGACCAATTATTTTGATTTGGCAGTTTTAAGTAATTGCTCAAGGACGCAATCGGAATCGTGATTTCATTAGTGGAGTTGGCGATTGCATAGCCCAGCGATTCATAAAAACTCTCTTTAAAGGGCGTAAGCATACTCACACAAATACCTTGCATTCGCATTTCTAAAAAGACACTTTTCATTAATGCTTTCACACAGCCACGATTGCGATATTCAGGGTATGTCCAAACGCCACCGATGCCCCCCATTGACTTAATCACACCTCGAACTGACTGCTGAAAATGGAAACATTGCAGCGCCGCCACAATTTTGCCATCGATTTCGGCTGCCAATACATCATCAGGATTGATTGCGTTTAGGTGCGATCTCGGTAAATCCTGATTAGTCCATCGCGAATAGGCATACAAATCTCCCTTGAGTATTTCAATACGTTCATTCTTATCAATCTTGCGAATTTTCATGATCAACTTACGGCATACTCCGTAAATTTACGCATGAAAGTAGAATAAAAACCGATGACAATATCTTGCTTTAGTACACCTTGATTCACTAATTCTTCAGCAAAATCGATTTCCGTACCGTTGTATTGCAACCAGATTTTACCTTGTTTAATATCGAAGTGCAGGATGCAACCATAAATACGATGATCGTTCTCCCAGCTAACATTAATAATTTGGTAATGATCATGCTCTACATCAAAAACTAGTTCGCGATCGACACCATTTCTTCTATAGTCATCATGGGCATATTCTTTGATTAATCGTTTCACAATTTCTCGGTATAGGTTTAATTTATCCATTGAGATATCTCCTCTCTGTTTGGGTTGTAAATAATCAATTTTATGTTTTGGGTTTTAATAATTATTTGGATTAATTCCAGTATAAAAAATGTTTCATAAATAGTGTTGGAAAAAGCTAAATACATTATGCGATCTGGCTCTTTTTGACTCAGGGCTGTGCGATAGTTAATAAATTGCCCTAGTGGTTTGTGAAATTCAGAAATTGCTGAGCTACTAATAAATCTCTTAACTTCAACTGCAATTTTTTTTCTCCTTTTCTTTCTGCGGTAATTAATTTTTCTGCCCCTAAATCAATATATATCAATATATATTTCAACTCCACCAAAGTCTAAATACATGGGATCATGAGTAATTTTTCATCCTTCTTTCTCTAATCCAATTTTGAGCATATTATGAAAAATATCTTTGGCTGGTATATAGCTAGAGAAACAATAATTTTTTTGGAAATGGCTAGAGGTTTTCTCGCAGTTTAACGACTAATACTGAAGTATTTGTGATTTCATCCTGTGAACGGGGTATTGTTTTAGCTCTGTGATCGCAACTTGGTACAATAGTAAATTATTATTTAAAATAAAGATTTTAGACATTACACATTTAGAGGACTGTTATGGCAGGTACTACTGGAGAGCGCCCATTTTCCGACATTATTACCAGCGTTCGTTATTGGCTAATCCATAGCCTTACCATTCCTGCACTGTTTTTAGCAGGCTGGTTGTTTGTAAGCACAGGTCTGGCATATGACGTATTTGGCACACCCCGCCCTAACGAGTACTACTCTCAAGAACGTCAAACTGCTCCAATTGTGAACGAGCGTTACAATGTTGACGCTGAGATTTCCGCAACTGGGAAATAACTCTGAATAATTTCTATACTAAATATTGTAAAACTCAGTTCATTCTGTTTATCGCGTTAAACCACTGCAAAACTTTACTCACTTACTATGGCAAGCAATAATCCTAACCAACCCGTTCAATATCCTGTATTCACCTTCCGTTGGCTAGCAGTTCACGGTTTGGGCGTTCCTACCGTGTTTTTTATTGGCGCGATCGCAGCAATGCAATTCATTAGCCGCTAGTTATTATTCATTCCAGACGTGATCTAGAAACAAAATACAAGAAAACTATTTACTTATGGCTCCTAAAAATCCAAATAGCCAACCTGTAGAGTTGAATCGTACTTCTCTCTTCTTGGGACTATTACTCATTTTCGTAACTGTTTTGCTATTTTCCAGCTACTTCTTCAACTAAGTACCTAAATTTTTGTAGATGAAGAAAGCTTTTGCTTAGACAGATGCGCCGCATCTATGCAATTTTTTAATTCTTTTCATAAAATTATTTTCTCTGGAGGTCTCAATTCATGTTTAAAGATGGACGCATTCCACTTTGGTTAGTAGCTACTGTTGCTGGTACTGGTGTACTAGTTGTTGTAGGTCTATTCTTTTATGGTTCCTACGTTGGTTTAGGATCTGCAACCTAAGTTTCCATAAAAAAGAGGGTTCGCATTGCGAACCCTCTTTTTTATGGAAACTAGCTTTATTTTTGGTGCGATAACTACCTTTAACCCCTTCTAAGTCGATAATTGCAAGGGCTAAAATCTCTACATTTTTAACATCAATTACCCAATATTCTTTACCCAAATCTTCATACATTAAGCATTTTTTAACGATATCGTCAGCCCAAGAGCTATTTGCGATATTTTTAATACAACCGATCTAAAACGTAGTTAGTTAAGCCAATGAGGGACTGTTTGGGCGCAGAAGATGGCAGCCACTCGATCGCAGTTAAAGCAGACTTAACATGGCTCTTAGCTAATTCCCGCGATCGCGAAATGCCTTCACTGCTGTAGACAAGCTCTAAAGCTTTATCAAGATCACCCACTTCACTAAACTCACGCTCGATTAAACCACGCAATTGCGGATGCTCCTCTAGGGCAAATAGGACTGGTGCGGTCAAATTACCTTGCTTGAGATCGGAGCCTGCGGGTTTACCCAAAGTCTCTGTGGAACTGGTGAAATCAAGGATGTCATCGACCACTTGGAATGCGATGCCAAAATGCTTACCAAAGTTAAATAATTGCTCAGCCTGTACTTGACTAACACCACTTAATACCCCTGCCGCCTTGACACTACCTGCCATTAGCGAAGCAGTCTTATAAAAACTCTTTTCTAAATAGTCCTCAAAGGTCAAGCTACTATCAAAAGATGTCAGACTCTGACGAATTTCACCTTCGGCAAAATCAGTAATCACTTTAGACAATAGCTTAACGACTTCGAGATGATCTAAATTTGCTAAATACCAAGATGCTTGGGCGAAGAGAAAATCTCCTGCAAGTACAGCAATGCGATTGCCAAAGCTATTGTTTACTGTTGGCATCCCGCGTCTTATTTCGGCGGAGTCGATCACATCGTCATGTACCAAACTTGCTGTATGGATCATTTCAGTGATTTCAGCGAGGCGGCGATGGCGTGCGGTAATATCACGATCACTCATTGTCGCCCGTGAAGCCAATAAGACTAAGGCAGGGCGCATACTCTTGCCCTTAACTTCAAATAGGTGTTCCGCAGCAGCGTAGAGAATAGGATGTCTTGCGCCTACCAACTGCTTCAGGTTATCCGTGAGAGTACGCAAGTCATCCTTGACTGGTGCAAAAAGTTCGGTGACAGAAGTAGTTGGAAGACTCATGCGAATAAACCAGTTTTATATCAATTTTTACATATCTTCATATATTGTAAGAGTAATGTTGTAAGAGTTAAAGATAAACTCGGGATGTTTTGTTAATGATTATGGTATCGATGCCTATAAATAGCTGATAATCTGTACCTACTATTCCTTTAGCCAGAAATTTTTTCAGTGATCGACATAAGTTCAAGAAAGCAGTAATTCCCCTAAGTTTTACTAGTAATATCTGATGTTTATGGGCTAGCTTTACTGAAAATTGCTATAGGATATATTATGTAACAAATTGTATTAATCCAATCATATAGATGGAACTTTGACTAATGATGCCTAGGCTGCTCTTGATCGATGATGATCCCATAATCTCTGAAATGGTCACGCTCAACCTCGAAAATGCTGGATATCAAGTCACTCAAGCGAGTGATGGCATTAAAGGGCAAGCACTTGCCATTCAGTTGATGCCAGACATGATCATCCTTGACTTGATGTTACCAAGGGTTGATGGTTTTACAGTTTGCCAAAGACTACGTCGCGATGAACGCACCAGAGAAATTCCTGTGATGATGCTCACGGCTATGGGGCAGACTCAGGATAAGGTAGAAGGTTTTAATGCGGGGGCTGATGACTATCTAACCAAACCATTTGAGCTTGAAGAAATGCTTGCAAGAGTACGTGCTTTGTTGCGGCGTACTAACCGAATTATTGATACAGCAAAACATGGTGAGATCTTAATTTTTGGCTCTTTAACCCTTGTACCTGAACGTTTTGAGGCGATCTGGTTTAACAAAACTGTGAAGCTGACACATCTAGAATTTGAGCTATTGCATTGCCTGTTGCAACGTCATGGTCAGACGGTATCACCAAGTGAAATTCTCAAAGAGGTGTGGGGCTATGAGCCTGATGATGACATTGAGACGATCCGCGTGCATATTCGCCATTTACGTACCAAACTTGAACCTGACCCCCGTCATCCGAAATATATCAAAACTGTTTATGGTGCGGGTTATTGTTTAGAGCTGCCCCATGACAATGACAACGAAAATCAAGAAGAAGAAGTGATCGCTGAAGAGTAAAAAATAAAACCTGCTTTGCAGGTTTTATTTTTTATTAAGCCACTTATAACGTTTACCAATCTGGTGAAGTACAGGCTTGTCTCCCCGCCTTTGGCGGGGAAACAAACCTATCTGCCTCGATTGCTTAAAAAACGCTATATCAAAATCACTACTTTATCGATCAAGCTATGCCTCCTCAAAAAATTGCAAGGCGATGTTTCTTCCCGCATCAAGAGACACTTGTAAAAATTACTGATAGCGATCGCGCTATGCCTAATAAAAAAGTAAAACCTCAAAACGGGTTCCCTTTTTTATTAGGCACTTATCAAAAAATTACTGCTGTAGCGATCGCGCTATGCCTGAAAATAATTTAGATAGCCTGAAATACGAGTAATGATCAACGAATGAAAATTTTATTTGCGGCGGCTGAAGTTGCTCCTCTTGCAAAAGTTGGTGGCATGGCAGACGTAGTGGGCGCACTACCCCCCATTCTCAGAAAGATGGGGCATGATGTGCGAATTATCATGCCTTACTACGGCGTAGTTCCAGACAAGCTCAAGTCAAATCCTGAATGGATCTGGAAAGGCTATGCCATGTTTCAGGAATTTGATGTTTTTCAGACAGTTTTGCCTGGGACAGATGTCCCCCTGTACTTATTGGGGCATGGCTCCTTTATTCCTGCCCGCATTTATGGTGGTGAAGATGAAGATTGGCGATTCACCATGTTTGCTAATGCCGTTGCTGAATTTGCTTGGAACTATTGGAAACCTAACCTCATTCACTGCCATGATTGGCACACAGGTATGATCCCCGTATGGATGCACCAAATCTCAGACATTGGCACTGTATTCACAATTCATAACTTGGCTTATCAAGGTCCTTGGCGTTGGTATCTAGATCGGATTACATGGACTCCTTGGTACATGGATGCTCATAACACTATGGCAGCAGGAATTAAATATGCTGATCGCGTTAATACTGTTTCCCCGACCTATGCCCAGCAAATTTGTACGTCAGGCTATGGCGAAGGATTAGAAGGAATACTTTCTTTTCTCAGACCTTGGGGTATTTTGAATGGCGTGGATACGGAGGTCGAAAATCCCGCGACCGATCCTTCCATAGTCCAAAACTATTCTGTAGATACCATTGAAGACCGCATCGCCAATAAAATCGCCTTGCAAAAAGAATTAGGACTAGCCGTTAATCCTAGTACTTTCTTAATTGGCATGGTTGGTCGCTTAGTGGAGCAGAAAGGTATTGACCTATTACTGCAAATCCTAGAGCGTTACATGGCTTATACCGATGCCCAATTTGTGGTTTTAGGTACAGGTGAGCGTTATTACGAATCACAACTCTGGCAAATAGCTGCTCATTACCCTGGACGTATGTCGGCGCAAATTTTATTTAATTCTGCGCTATCTCATCGAGTATACGCAGGGTCGGACGCTTTCTTGATGCCGAGTCGCTTTGAACCCTGTGGCATTAGTCAACTGATTGCTTTACGTTACGGTTCTGTGCCAATTGTGCGGCGTACAGGTGGGCTAGTGGACACTGTTTCCTTCCATGATCCAGTCAATCAGACTGGTACTGGTTTTAGTTTTGATCGGTATGAGCCACTTGATATGTATACCTGTATGGTACGTGCATGGGAAAGCTATCGTTATAGCGATGCTTGGCGCTTGCTACAAAAACGCGGCATGAGTTGTAACTTCAGTTGGGAAACTTCAGCCGAAAAATACATCCAGTTGTATCGTTCCATTCCTGGGCTATACAACGTTTAAACGCTGATCAACAAAAGGGGGGCTACATCCCCCTTTTGTTTAGAAACTTGCCAAATCTTTAAAGCACTGTAAAAATCACATCTAATCGACCATTCAGTCCCCATTGATGATGCGCCAGTTTCCCATTATCCTAATTCCACCAGAAGTGCAGCGCATTGCTCAGTCTAAGCCTCCAGCTCCTGAGTTTAATATTGATATTCCTAGTGTGCCTTCTTTTCGTCAACCGAAACCCATTCATATTCAAGAGGCGTTGGGTTTGACTATTGGCTTAGTGGTAGTAGTGGCGATCTTGACTCAGGTGAACAAGATATTTGGGCTGGTCTTGCTGATTGTGGGGATAGTGGTGATTTTCCTGCGGGTTCGGTATCAGTTTCAGACTTATAAAAAGCGCTATAAAAAACATCAGGATACCCTTCAACATTACTTAGCTAAGTTTGAAGCTTATTCCCATCAAGAAATTAAGTATCAGCGAGAGTTAGCGCTCGCCCATGCTCCAGACCGAATAATGGAGTTTCGCCATCAACAATATCATGACTTTTTTGCGAAAGTATTGACAAGTGGGGAAGCGATCGCTATTAGGGACTGTGCTAATCCCTTTGGCAAAAATCAACCAACAGATGAGCAAGCGATTGAGGGCGTTGTTTACTATTTTGGGATTACCCTTCAGCAATATGTAACGGGAACCCTCTATCAATGCGTAAAGTTATTTATTCCCAGTATTAATTATGACTGGTCGCCTGCATTGGTATATGTTGACCATACGCTAAATTTACACATTGCGATCGAAATTAGCATCCCCTCAGATAATGCGGCTATTATCATGCGCGATGATCTAGCTGAGAGGTTTTTAGTGGATTCTGGCTGGATTATTATCAAGTTTGCCCAAGAGCAAATTTTGCAAAGTTCGATGGAATGTTGTAAGGAATTTGCGAAGTTACTTGACCGTCTTAGCTTAGATCCCCATATATTAACTAGGTTTGCTGATACTCCTGATTTATTAATGGTTAAACGCTAGGGAAATAGCTACGAATTAAGGTAGTCATGCAATGTAATTGAGTTGTAGGCGCTTCGTGCCTGCAACTCAATTACTAAAAAAATTACTTTGCAGCACTACCCAGCTTGCTTGAAAAACGCTACAAGTATAAACATTTGAATGTGTAGCGAAACCATACACTCAAACATGCTTTCAAATATGGGGAATGATAACAATCGCTACAGCGATCGCGGGATGAGTCGATTTATGGTATGCAAATGCTAGAATCAGCTACCAAAGGCTGATAAGGCTTTGTTTTGTAGGTATGTGAGGAGTCTGCCCATGAATGCTGCCGAACAAGCTAGAAATGTTGACATCGCAACTAAAATCGCTACGGTTGTTAATTTGTTTAAAACCATTTATCCTGCGGCTCGTTCTGATCTCAAACCTTGGATTAACAATTCAGATACTCGCAGATTGCTTGATCCTGATTCGATTGATTTGGGGTTTCATTTCCCTGGGGTAAGTTGGCGGCTCAGAGTAAGGAGCATTCTCTTTCAAATCCGCCTATATGAAGACCCTGTGGAAGGAGATCTGCGAGCGATCGGTATTGAGGCAAGTGGGCATGATTACAAGGGCGAACGTTGGCGATTCTCAACGGTGGAGAATTGGAAATTTTTTGGGGATACTTTGCCGAAGGATGATGGAGCTGAAAACCTGCGTGAGTTCTGCCGCCAAACCTTAGAGGTTTTCAATCGTAAATGATTTGCACGACTACCACTTGTTTAGGACTACCAATACCAAAGAAACCGTAATTCGCATTCCCCGAATACAATCCCTACCGCCCATAATCTGCGGATTGAACGTAATGCGATCCAATGGCTTTTACATACATTCCTTACATTCCTTAGAGACCTTGCGATTAATTAAAGTACCTGCGACTTTGCTCAGCTAACTTTGGCTGAGCGAAGTCGCAGCTAGATAACCTTGGTGGGACAATTTTTATCCACAAGAGCCTTAAAAGATATTTCACGATGTTTAATCAAAGTCTCTAATGGCAAAGCACTCCGTAAATGTTGCCAAGGCAGAACCTGATGAATATCCCAATTCTCATGAACATACCAAGATAACGGTGGCAACTGCCCACGGAGTTCCTTAAAAGCGCGTTTATAAGAACCATCACTCGGGACATCCCCATTACTATAGCTGCAAGCCAAACGTAATAACTTAGTCAGACGGCGATCGCCTCTTGAAATCATCGCTTGCATAATGGAATCTTTATAACTTTCAGGACGAAATTCAACCCCTTTCGGTACAAGCTTCTTGCGGAAATGCTGCATCTTCTTCTCGGCAGTAGTGCTGACCCCCTGCCATTGCCAAGGCGTATGGGACTTGGGCACAAAAGTACTACAGCCAAAGGTGATTTTGAGCTTTGGAGCAATTTTACGCAGAGAGAGCAACATCTCAATCGTCTGCTCAATATCACCATCATTTTCCATCGGCACACCTGCCATACCGTAAAGCTTCAGCGACTTCAATCCTCCAGCCTGAGCATTAATTGCAGCTTGTTTGATTTCATCATTATGTAACTTCTTATTGATGATTTCCCGCAAGCGTTCAGAACCACTCTCGATCGCAATTGTCGCGGAGCGGCTATCACGGCTAGAGAGAATTCGTGCTAATTTTTCTGTGAGGGTATTAGTACGAACCGAGGCAAGACTGAGCCGCACATCATCAAATTGCGGATGAGCAAGATAATCCAATAAAGTTTCAAACTCAGGATGTTGAGTAATCGATGCCCCAAGCAGACCTAAGCGCTTGGTGACAGTTAAGCCCTTAGCGATCGCAGGAATTAAGCTGGTTTCCAAATTCGCAGTCCGAAAAGGTAGCGTGAGATAACTTGCCAAACAGAAGCGACACATTTCTGGACAACTCCGCACCACTTCCACCATGAAAATACTCTCCCAAACTGCTTTTTCAGTAACGACCGTAGAAGCTGAAAGAGTATTTCCTTTATAGGTTTGCTTATGGATGATAGCGGGAATATCAGAATCTATGGGTTGAATTGAAGTGATCGCCCCATCCTCGGATTCATAGGATACTTCATAGAGTTGCGGTACATAAACGCCTTCTAGTTTCACTAAATGACGCAGTTTTACTTCTCGACTAGCATGACGGACTTCTTGATAAGCATTCAGGAAGTTGCCAATTAAGTCTTCACCATCACCCAGCAAAATAACATCAAACCAAGCAGCGAATGGTTCAGGATTGGCAGTTAGCACTGGTCCTCCACCAAATACTAGTGGATGCTTGTCGGTGCGATCGCTAGTATCAATGGGAATGTCAAACTTCTGTAAGGCTGCAAGAATATTGACATAATCCAATTCCCATGAAAAGGAGAAGCCCAAAATCTCCATCTGTCGCGGTAAGTCCTCATGGGCATCCGTAAACCAACGCCTCACATTAACCTGCGATCGCGTGGCTAAATTTGCCCAAACCCCTTGATAGCCTAAGCTTGTAATTCCCACACTGTAGGTACTAGGAAAAGCAAAAACAAGATTAATTGCATTGCGATCGGGTGTAGCTGGTTCAAAGAGCAAATGTTCGGACTGGAAGTATGATTGATTCAAGGATTCGGCAATAGAGTGCAGTATTGCTATACTACACAATTTGCGGGTTAATCCTTAAAGACTACAGCGCGTTCCATTGAAAGCATTATTTTGCAAAGCCTTCAAAGGGGAGTATCTCAATTAGTCGCTAAGTATAAATATTTATAACTAAAATTCAACGTTTCAGGCTTAGGCAGCAACGAAAATACTGCAAATCTCATTAATTAGTCATATATTTAAACACCCAAAACAACGATTTTAGGCGTTTTCAATACTAAGTATAATTACTCGGCGCTAAAGTGAGATGCTCTCCCTAGACATCGCCCTCCGCCGCAGGTTCACCTTTATCGAACTCAAACCCGATCCAGAATTGCTCAAAGACAAAGTTATCGAAGGCATCAAACTAGACCAACTGCTCATCCAACTCAACAAACGCATTACCCTCCTCATCTGAGAGTAGCGATCGGTGAACAATTTATGCCAGTGATGACCATAGACCCCGCATTGCAAAAAGCACTCGGTAATTTCTTCCCTTCTGAACCTCAGTATGAAATCACAGAATTAGAAGATGATAACTTTAGAGATGCGTTGTCGAAATTGACTGATGGGTAATGCGTGTTTGCGCTTAGTCCTATTGAGATTGATTGAAAAGATTATTAAAATTGAGAGTTTCTTGACGACTGGCTCGAAACCTTGTGGTTTCATCATCTATCTGTTGAGCGATTTCCTGCTCACTCTTAGTAGCCGCAGGCGAAGATGCCATCACATTCAACTTAAAAGTTACCTGCTTCACCATGAGCTGCTGCATATCCAGATCAATGTGAATTGCATTATTACCTATAATTTCAGCTAGTTTGCTATTAACTAGAGATTCAGTAATTTGATCAAGGGGTTGGTTCAGCAATTGATGCTCACCGATGAGAGTTTGCTTTACCAATTCCTCGATATCACCAAATTGTAATAATTTGGCTAACTGATCAGCGATCGCCATAGTATCATTGCCAACGACCTGCGCTAACGCATCTTCCCACTTAAATTGTGATGAGACTCTTTGAATTAGCGATGTGATTTCCAATTGATGTAGTTGTGCGTTCTCAACTAAAGGAATAATCGCTAAAATTGTATTAACCACATCAGGCATCTGCTCAGGTTGAAATTTCTGAGCATAAGCCGTGAGAGTTTGCAGTACCTGATGTTCTAGAGTTTGTTGCCATTGCCTGACTCCCTGTACCAAGGTTAGCGTCGCATTATCTGTAATCGAATTAGCGATCGCCTTAATATCAAATTGACTAGCTACTTGCTGAACTAGAGATGTAACTTGAGTTGGAGATAACTCAGGAATACCGAGTTGCTTTTGCTTAAACGTGACAATTGAACTAGCGATCGCCATTACCTCTTCAGGAAAAGTTGGCACACCAAAGCTCTTAGTATATGCCTTGAGGCTATCGAGTAGCTCTTGCTCAGTAATTACATCATTCATCGCATGATTCTCCCTAGAAAAAGGGTTAGTGCTGCAAAGTAATTTTTTTAGTAATTGTGTTGCGGGCGCTTTGCGCCCGCAACACAATTACATTGCATGACTCAGCAGTTATTTCCAGATATTTTCCCAGAAAGGAACCTCTACTGGCTTAGGCAAACCAGAAAGATTCATCTTACGACGAATATCGGCAATATTCCAACCCGTGAGATTTGCGAGGGTTTGGGCTTCTTTTTCAAAGCGTGGACGCAATGATTTTTGATATTCGCGACCAGCATCACAGTTTGTCTCACCCTTAAATGGATGGCGCAACACATAACGACCTTGGAAAGATTCTTGATTGGAAGTTTCCTTAAAAGCTAGGTCTTCAGGGAATTTATCACGGTTATAGCGAATATGTAAGCGCGTAATGAAAACGCGACCACCATTAGGAGGAAATATTGGGCGAATTCGCCGACTTGATGGCTGATTTGAACTGGGGGAATCGAGCCAGAATACACCCGCTTTGCGAAGTTCTTCCTGTGACAGCGGATCAGCCGAGCAAGGATCACAGCTTGACATATCCCAAGCATATTCCAAGAAAGCGACTTTGCGACCTTCTTTGTTATAGGAATTCTTGAACATGGACTTATAGAATTCGCCAAATTCATTCTTTACATATACAGGAATATCGTCGCCCGATGGGACTTTAATCGTGCGATAGTTGGCGACCTCAGCTTGTCCCTTAGGCGAGAGAATATAAACTAACAAATCTTGATCACCATTAGCATTCAACATTCCTAGACGAATCGGTAGCATGAACTTGTTTGATTCGTATGCCATCATTAAGGGACGGAGAACCTGCGAACCTGTTTTGTTCAATTCGGCAATATTCACCTTTGCCACAAAGAACTTCATGTTTTGGCGAATATAGGGCTGAAGTAATTCCTTTGCCCCTTTGGGGATTTTGTAATCATTATCAACTAACCAAGCTTCTAACCCGTCGGATTCCTTGGCACTGAGAATGAGAATGTCATATTCACCAACAGAAAACTTCGCTTCAATCGTAACTTGATAATTATCACGACTTGCCTTTGCTTCCATCGGAGCCGCCGCACTTGTTCCGCGTATCACGCTCATGCGGTCATAGGCTTCATATCTTGCACAGGGATCAGAATCATAATATTCGACTAGGCGAGGAGCACTAAAAGAATCAAGGCGATCGATGATTTTCTGTTCTCCAATGCGAACTTGCTTTTCTTTTAACAATACTGGTACTGGCACAACGAGTGCAAAGTCTTTAACATCGCCTTGATAGTCATTCGCCATCGTCAAAACCGTGCGCTTGCCATCACGAGCAATCACCACCTGCGAAGCCTTATTAAACAGACTAGCATCAGCTTGGGATACATAAAATCCACAAAAGGCAAATACTGCAGGGGAATAGGCAAAGACAACTACACAGGCAAGGGTAGTACTGATGAGTACTTGCATCCAATTCAAAAAGCGTTTCATAATATTTCAAATAATAAAGGTTGGAGAATCGTTAAAAGCTTTACTAAGTAAAGCTTTTAACGATTCTCTAGATCTGAATGCTCAATCGTCTTGGCAACCATTGGAATCTCGGGGCATTCCATAGGCGATCGCCTAAAACTGTAAGAGGCGAGATTAGAAATAACGCATAAAACATCGCGTCATTATTAAAAAACACATTGCGGAAGATAAAGGCTAAAACTGCGATCGCTATAGCCCAAATTAGTCTGGCGATCTTGGCATTGGGGATGGAACGTGGATCAGTAATCATAAACAATGCAAACAGCAACAAAGAGCCACTAGTCAAACGATGGACTAATACATCCCAAGTCCAACCCAGCCAGAGATTGCGTAATCCTTCTAATAGGGCATAGGTAACAAAAAACATGACGCTCGTATCCCAACGCCCAACTTTTTTGAGAACGATGCCACCTAAACCGAGAAATATCAAAGCGTATAAACTATCTTCGCCCCATTGCCCGTTAGAAACCCATGCGTGATTGTCCCAAACAAAACTATCCAGCAACAAAACAACCACAATCCCAAAATTTGCAGGATTAAACCAATGTTTGCCATTGGTACGAAAAATAAATTTGCTGGTGATCGCTAAAAATGATGCACAGGCGATCGCACCATAACTATCGGAGCGTAATAATAAACTTAATCCCAAAGCCGTAATCGTGGCACTCTTGAGTGATAACCAGCGCTCCTGTTTTGAAGCCACTGGTGGGAATAGACTGACCATAGCTATTTGCGTAAGCCAACAAGTCATAAAGGTCAGCGCGATCGCCATTGGTTTCAATGACCAATCACGAGTACTTACACCTAAAATCAAAAATACAGATAGAAACAGAATCTGATAATCGCGAGCATCTTTGAAAAGATGTGTGCTAACTGCGAAAATTCTGGAAAGCGATCGCGGCATCGCGAAAGGCAACTTCAATGACTGCATAGCTTTCTGATCAACAATAAATTTTGCATCAGTATAGCCACTCAAATCTTAGGAATATTGACTGTTGCAATTTTTGTAACGATCACTCGCTCTCAAATAAGAAAGGGGTGCAATGCACCCCTTTCTTATTTCTAGGATAAAGCCTGAACGATGTAGTCGAAATAAGGCTCGGCAGTGTCAGCATCTTCTTTGCTCAGCAATGCGAGAGATGCATTTTTGAGAGCGCGAATGGCATCAGCCATACCAGCTAAAGGCACTCCGAGGGAGTTATACATTTCACGAGCGCCAATGATCCCAATTTGCTCAATTGGCTCTTTGTCACCTGCTAAGACCCCGTAGGTAACGAGGCGTATGTACCAAGTGAAGTCTCTCAGGCACTGGTTGCGCTGCTTCTGTCCATAGGCATTACCTCCAGGAGAGATGTAGTCAGGGTGAATTCTAAATAGTTCTGTTGTTGCTTTCTTGACGATTTTATCTTCGCTTTCTGCCAAGACTGTGGCAATCCGCACTCTTTGAGCGCCAGTAGCGAGAAAGTTCTTTACGCTCTGTAGCTCGGCAATGGTGGGATAACGAAGTTCTTCGTCAGCTCTTTCTAAAACTTGAATAACTACACTCATGATTAAAATAGGAAATTTAATATATTCGCCATCTAGTCTACCAAAAGCAGTGGATGCGCTAAGACTTTGTAATAAAATCACAAATCTTCACGTAACTTTACAGCACCTAGCCCTGCAATAAATGAGAAAGATTTTTTTAAAAAGCTTACCAATTAAGCTTTTTAAAAAATGTTTATCTCTAGTCAACTTTGTCGAGACCTTGATAAGAACTGTATAAGAATAGTTACAATCTTAAACCTTGGATTTAAGTTGTTTCAGTAACATTTGTAGCTCTGTGTCTAAACTGTAATCACGACGCTGATCGCTATGCCGATCACCATAACGCCAGTCTTGATAAATCTGAGTGATTTGAGCGATCGCTGAAGCCTGTTGATCTGATACACGATCACGCAGGCTTACCACATATTCTTGTGGCGTTTGCTGGGGTGATTTGGGTTTACCTTGCTCAGCGAGCCATTGCAACATTTGTTGATAGGTGCGTTGAGGTATGGGCATCTTGCCTAACTGCTGCACACGCCACCACCAGATAATCAACTGCCATAAAGCCCAGCATCCAATGCCAAAGCCAAAGGCAATCGCTAGCCCAAAGGCAATTCCAATCCAACCCATTTCGATCAACCAGCTAATCACCCCACCGATAAACTTGCCAATACTGTCAAATAAATTGCCGAAGAAATTATTGACAGGAGTAGGTAAAAGTTTGGCGATCCAACTCCAAAAGGTTTGAATTACGCCGAAGGTGCGATTGTTTTCAATTGAGGGAGGGAATAGGGGACGACTAGGGACGGGATCAAAGGCAAACCACCCATAAACAGGAAAAAATACTTCAACCACAGATTGTGTATCTGTATTTTGCACCTCATATAGCCCTGTAAATGGGTTGAATTTCCCTGAAGCAAAGCCAACCACATAGCGGGTAGGAATACCGAGCGATCGCAACATAATCGCCAATGTGGACACAAAATGACTCTCCTCGCCACCACCCTGCTCCACAAATTGCGATACCACATCGCCTTTGGTTTCATCAAATTTGAGTGGTTTCACCACAAAGTTTTGTTTCAGCCCCTGCGTGAGTTGTATTGCTAGATCATAGGGATTATCCACGGTGATTGGCTTACCCTGAGCGTCTTGAGCATTTGCGATTAAACTTAAAGCCTTATCCCGCACCTGCGGTGACAAGTTCGGCGGGATTTTTAAATAATAGTTACGAATTGCGCGAGGATATTCGTTGGGCATCTGGCGCAATAGTTGCGGATCACGTTCTGGCACATTTGAGATCACCGTATAGGTCATGTCCTCAGGCAATGGACCAGGACTGCGAATCATCCCTTCGAGATCTACATCCAACTCTTCACTAGGAAAAAAGATGCGATTGGGCACTGCTGCCGCAGGGACAAGGTTTGGGAAATTCTTAGAAGTAATCGTGTATGTCTGGACAACCTCTTGGAATGCGATCGGCTTGATGGCTTTACTAGAACCAATAAAAGCATAGGTCGGAATTGGCAAGAGAAATTCGTAATTAAGGGGATTACGTTTGAGAGTGCGGAGTTGCTGCGGATTGTTTCGAGAAATGCGCCATCCTTTACCCGTAAATTCATCGTATGCCATCACTTGCCAAAATAGCTCTGCTTGCGATCGCACCCGCATAACTAATTCCGATCTGCGTTTTTTATTAAGTTGACTTGCCCCCGATGAAGTTGTATCAATCTCAGGGGCAAATAACGGTGGTAAAGTATCTTGATCATTATTACTTTCACCCGTATTGCTGCCAGTGCCAACATTCCCCGAGCCATTAGTTCCAGATTGACTCTGTTGAGTTTGCTGCTGTCTGTTTAAAATTCCCCCACGTGGAATTTCACGCTGAATCGAAAGATTAACACTAACAGGAAAGTTGCGTAGTTGAAACCCTGGTAAACGTGGCAAAAAGGCAAATATAGTTAAACCCAAGACTAAAATGATCGCCAGTAATCCTAGTAAAGGTCTTAGGGAGACCCCCATCTTTTCAAGTTGAAAACTCTGAGTTTTTACGCCTAAACGTGATCTGTGATCCAGAAATAAAATCGGTAGCCCAATGATCAAAAAAACAATTAACCACAGTGCAAAGATCATTGTCTGGCTCAAGGTTGCCGCTACAGCCATCAGGATCAAGCCAATCACAATCGAATAGCCTAAGTCCTTGCGACGAGGAAGGTCAAAGCTATGCAACACCTGTAACTGAATCAACAATCTCGCCAACAATAGCTTTGTATCTTCAGCCATTCGCACAAGGTCGTTGATAAAGATCACCAACATTGCAATCATGGTGATTGCAATGCATAATTTCACAAGCACATTGCGTTTGCGTCTGGCATACCATGCCCAGACAGCCGCGATCGCACTGAGAGGTATCGCCCAAATACTGTTATTTGTACTTGCCACAGCATCAATTGCCCCAATGCTGATAAATACAAAAATTTGCACCATCACCCGCAAAGGAATCGAGTCTTCAACCCCTTTAACTGTAAATTCTGAGGCTTGTCGCAATTTCTCAAATGCACCAGTCTTTTTTGGAGGCTGTGATGGGGGATCTACTTGGGGTTGCCGAATCGTATCCATAGCTTTATAAAAAATTGGAATGAGATAGCGCACAATGCACGTCTCTCTACTCTAACCCGATCTTATGGGTTTCGTCTTGCAACTATCTCATACATCCTCATACATCACTTTGCACCTTTCAAGATCAAGAATAGCGACACTTTGTGTCACTATTCTTGATCTTATTTTTTGTCTTAATAATATGAAAAAGCTACTTACCATCAGTTCGGGTTAATCAGGCAAATTTTAAAAGCCCAAAAGTAAAAGCCTTGCTAAGAAATACTTTTACTTTTGGGCTTTGAGAGATGGTTTGCTACACAAACCATCTCTCAAAGCCCGTTTCAAATTATCCAGAGCTCGCGTTACTTAATAAAAATTGAATAAGCCGTAAATGCTAAATACTTAATCTGCAACCACAGTACTTTGTGCTTACTTAAAGCCCAGAAATACTTTTGAAAGTGTCCCTTCGCAACACTTTCAAAAGTATTTCTGTACTAGTCAGGTAGTGCTGCAAAGTAATTTTTTTAGTAATTGTATTGTGGGCGCGAAGCGCCCACAATACAATTAATTCGCTTATAGCATTGAGCAACCCCAATAAGAGACAGACCGCGCAAAGTGCTGTAGATGTTATTACTTTTGTGATGTTGTAATATCGAGATTTAAAAAGGGAACTGCACCATTTCCTCCTAAAACTTGGGGAAACTTGCCATCCCACTTTTCGATCGCTTGTTTTTGCAGAAGCTCAGGAGTCAGGGTTTCCCGTAATAGACGTTGTGCCTCAGCCTGACCCTTAGCACGGTTAATGATTGCTTCTGCTTCTTGCTCCGCTTCTCTGGCAATATATACCGCCCTTTGAGCGCGTTGTTCGGCAATTTGTTTTTCCTCTACAGCCTTAGAGAACTCCGTGGAGAAGTTCAAATCGACAACACTAGTATCCAAGACAATGATGCCATATTTGCTCAATCTCTGGCTAAGAGCCTCATCAAAATCTAACTTCAGTTCATCACGTTTAGTAATTGCTTCTTCGACTGTGCGTCTAGCAGCCGCAACTTTAAATGATTCTTGGGTCTGTGGGGCGATGATTTTGGAGACAATATTTTGCAAAGTGCCTTGAGTTCGTCGAATTGTGACAACTTCGATGGGATCAAGACGAAAGTTAATCGCAAAACTAGCTGTAAGCTGTTGCAAATCCTTAGTAGAACTTTGGGCGGGTACTTCAAATTTCTGGACAGTTAGGTCATAGACATCGACCTGTGATATTACAGGCGGCTTGAAATGCACTCCTTCTAGCAGCACACCATCTTTTGCTTTGCCCAAGATACTCAATACTCCAGCCTCACCAGGGTTAATAATCACGAAGGAATTAAAACTGATCAGTGCGAGAATTCCTAATATGACAACTAGGATTAAAGATTGCCAGCTTGTTTCTTGGTCTTGCATTACTTGTTCCTAAAAGAATATAAAAAGAGGCAACGCGAAGCGTTACTTCTCTATACATTCTATTGTTGACTAAGCTGTTTTTGTTCTGGAGACTTTGTTCTGGAGACAATGTTAGTGTGTATGTAATGGGTTTTAAGTAAGCGCAAAGCGCTGTAAGCTATAAAGCGTCAATTTAGTAAGATTCAGTCTAGCGAGATACATGTATACCTAAACCTCTGTAACTCGTTTGCCTGCAAAACGCTATAGAGAGTTTAACGTGGTCTACAGTAATATCAAACCTCAAGCTAGCAAAAACTATAGATTCATTGCTAAATACATGAGCTTAATGCCCAAGCATTTGCTAACAAACTCTTTAAAAAACACTAAGACTTATAAAAAAACATCTATGCGTCAATTGCGCCAATGGTGCTTTTTTGCCAGCTTAATGATCGCCCTCCTATCAGGGTGTCAGAACCAACCAACACCAAGTCCCATTGCGATATCGACTGCTACTAACAAAACAACTACGGTGATCACGAAGGAACCTGAAAGCATTTTAGGGAGGGTAAAATCCCGTGGCAAATTGATCTGTGGCGTAAATGGTAAATTACCAGGATTTAGCTATGTTGATGAAAAAGGGGTCTGGAGTGGATTAGATGTAGACTATTGTAGGGCGATCGCGGCGGCTGTTTTTGGAGATGCCAAGGCTGTTGATTTTAGACCATTGCTAGCTAAGGATCGCTTTACCTCTGTCCAAAATGGTGAAGTCGATATCTTAATGCGAAACACGACACGTACCTTAACCCGTGATGTCACTCCCAATATTTCCTTTGCTCCCACAACTTTCTTTGATGGTCAAGGGATAATGATCAGAATCGGTGCAAAACCCAATGTGCCCAATAGCTCTCCCAGCCCAAGCGTAACATCTAATTCTGCACCTACAACATCTCCAAGTTCTACAATTACCCCTACTCCTGAAAAGTCTAGTAAGTCTGAATCCAAAGACAGTAAATCCGATAATCAGTTTAAATCTCATGAAGATAATGCCCTTTCTCTCAAGGAGTTAACTGGTAAAAAAGTCTGTGTGGAAACAGGGCTAAATGCCACCAATCTAGAATCCTCAATTAAGGAAGCAAATATTGATATAGAATCGACAATTTTACCTGATTTGGATAGTGTCTTGAATGCCTACGCCAAGGGTGACTGTGATGCCATATCGTCGGAAAAATCGCAACTCGCAGCTTGGAGAAGCAAGCTACCTCGTCCTGCAGATCACAAAATTCTTGATATCAGCTTTTCTAAAGAACCCCTAAGCCCTGTAATAGTCGCGAATGATAAAAGCTGGCGCGATGTTGTCACTTGGGTCGTTTATGCCACCTTTTATGCTGAAGAATTGGGTATCAGTATGGATAACTATAATATTTTTAAAGATTCCAAAAATCCTGAAGTATCAAGGTTTCTTGGTACTTCTGACTCACTGGGTATTGAGTTAGGACTTGCGCCAGACTGGACAACGCAAATTCTCAAGCAAGTTGGTAACTACAGCGATATCTATAGTCGTAATCTGTCACCATTGGATATTCCTCGCGGCATCAATCGGACTTGGAAGCAAGGTGGTTTGCTCTATTCGATGCCTTTTCGCTAAAAACTTATATGAGGTATGGCTTCGCCATACCTCATATAAGTTTTTAGCCAGTTTTGATGAGTTCCTGTACCCAGAAAACCGCAGTAGCACTGAGAATAGCGATCGCCCATTCAAGACCATTGAGTGGTACTGTTGCCATCATGTCACCAAACCAAGGAAGTTCCACAAATATCACTTGGCAAACTGCCACAAAGGAGATACCTAGCAAAAGTGGCAAATTGCTCAAAACGCTATGTCGGGCGATCGCACAGGCATGGAATATTAAACTAAAGGCAAGAGTGACAAATGCCATCGATCTTGCCTGTGAAAACATGGCAGTCTGTCCTTGATATTTCAACCCAAAAACCACTGCAATCGCAGAGATAGTTGCCGAAACCGCTAGCAAAATCCGTAGATAGTTGCTAGGGCGGAGCATGGTTTGAAAACGCCGTGCGGGTTGCAAGAGGAGGCTGTCGTGGGTAGGTTCAAATACTAGGGGAAAGGCAATAATTGGAGTAGCGATCGCTCCGACCCAGATTAATTGCAATGGGGGAATAGAGAAACCTGCGGCGGTATCTATTAGAGTTAATACTGCTAAAATAATGGAACTGGATGCAGTAATTAGAGCCGTTCGTTGGAGCCTATCAAAGATAGATCGTCCTTCGAGAATCGCCATCGGTAAATAATGGAAGTCTTCTTTGGGTAAAATTAGTCCAGAGCTATCCTGTAATTCTTTGCGACAGTTGCGATCGCAAATTCCCACATCCGCTAAACGTAATAGAGGAATATCTTCAATATCACTGCAAATTACTGCAACTGCATCCCTTGCTTTCGGAGGATTGCCTTGCCATTGCCGAATTTTCTCTTGAGGTACATCAAAGTAACTATGGGTCTCAATGCCAATTACTTCGCCAAAGGCTTGAGCATCTGCCTCAGAGGTTCTGAGCAAGGCTCGCCACTCAATCCCTGCTCGCCGCAAATTATCAAAACTCAATACCACATCTGATTCTAGAATTGGCACAATTGTTGTGACTCTAGCTAGAGCATCTAGCACCGATGGAAATCTCACCCAAATACGCTGTTTAGCAAGATCTCGCATTCCTAATAGTTGCACCTGTGTGGCAATGCGGAGCAGATTTTGGGGATAGGTACTTACAATCAGGGCAGCCGCAGTCATCGCATTAATGATAATGCCGCGATGCCACGCAAAGGCGATCGCTATAACTGTGACTAATCCCAATAGGCATAACCACACCTTTCGCAATTGACGTAGTTCAGCATGGACTGCTGAAAATGAATGTTCTTTAATCAAGGAAATTTGCTCATAGGTAAATCGACCCGTGGCAACTACCACACCCTTAGCTATGCCTGAAGAAATTTCCGTTCCTGCATAGACCATATTTCCCTGTTCAAGTGGTGGCGTTTTTTCTTCAAAGGAGAGCACTTGCTTAGAACAAATTGCCTCGCCTCCTAAATTAGTTTGATTAACGAGGAAATCCTCTGACACTTCCAGTAAGCGGATATCCACATTCGGGCGATCGCTTTCCCTTAAAAGCAGGACATCACCGATTACCAAATCCCTCGCTGGTATTTCCATCTCTTCATGATCACGTAACACAATCACTGAATTAGATAGTTCATTTTGATGGCGTTGAGGGCGATCACGGATGACTTGCCCTCGTGTCTTCATTGCCCAAAAAGAAATACCAATGCCAATCGTTCCATGCAAGACTCCCACTAAAATCAAAGCCCATCCTTCGGCTCCATTCCATTGGAGATAAATAGCCGCAATCAATAACAGATAGGTCAAGGGATCAAGCAAAGGTTGCAATAGTAATTTGCTAACTGGACGTGATTGCGGTAGTTTATTTGCCCCCAGATACCGCAATCTTTGTCTTGCATTGACATAGGATAAACCTTCTACCGCCGACTCCAACGATGTCAATACCTGCTCCACATCCATGTGATGCCAAGATTTGTGAGTATCCGATAGAAAGTCAAATTTTGTCATGAATTCATCCCACTATTTTTCTTGACGCAATAACTTCAACTGTTGCTGTACTTGCAGTTTTAATTCTTGGGCTTTCAAATAAACAGTAGTTCCGTTTTGAATTTTTTCTAAGTCATTGTTAATTGCCATAAAACTCGCAATCATTTGATTACGATTGAGATCCTTCCCATTATTGGGTAAACTTGCCCACAAATTTGTTAGTTTCTGGTTTGCCAGATCTAAAGCTTGGACTGATTCCTGCTCATTTTTTAAGCGTACCTTTACTTCTGAAAGATTAGCACGATATTCGGCAAGACGCTTTTGCGCCTCAGTATAACCAACAGGATCTTCTGAAGTGATCTTCTCCAGACGTTGAATTGACTCTTGCCACATACCTGCAATCTCAATCCAGCGATCGCTAGAATGGGGAGGATTTCGACCTGCTTCAGCAGCTTTTTTCGCAAATTCCTCGGCTCCACCAATTAGATAGACAACCTTCTCATTCCCAATGTTCAGTCCTGCTAACGCTTTTAAATCCCTCGTAGATGTATTGACTAACTGCTGAGCCTTCCGACCTGCTAATGTCTGTGGGGGAATTTGACTTAATCGATCAATCGCTGCTTGCCAATTCTGGACAGCCATTTTTTTGTCCGTAGGTGAGTTCGACTGTTGTAACTGCACCTTCGCAAGTTCCACTGTTTTTTCAGCATCAGTCAAAGTTATTTGAGCATTTTTTTCTTGAAAAACTTTTGCCTCTAATTGTCCTGCCTTAATCCTTGCTGCCTGTAAACCAGAAGGCGAAAATTCCCAATATCCCCAATATCCTCGCGAATAGTCTGCCCAGTCAGCCACATACCAGGCAGGAATTGCATCTAGGGCGGTTTTACCCTCTTTAAGTTTCAACTCTCCTCGATCTAAATCAGCCGCACTAGTTGGCGATTCAATTAATTGTCTAGATTCCTCAATAGTAGCCTGTCCTTTCTTAAAATTTGCCTCAATCGTCATATTGCTAGGCAACAATAATAGAGGCGCTGATTTAGATATCGGTTGGCGAATTGCAGGATAGGGCAAATTCACCACATAGATAATCCCCGCAGGAATACCTAATAAAACCCCAGTCCAAAATAATCTCTTACCAAACTTCTTAAGTCCGACAGTGTTTATGGGAGAGTTAATAGACTTGGTTGAAAAAGCTTGGGGCGATCGCGTTAAGGAAGCCTCTAGTTCTGTATAGCGTTGGACTGCTGAACTTGGCTGTGCTAATGGTTGGGGAGTCGTTGAGCTAGGATTTGCTATAACTTGAATATCTGGATTGTTTCTTTCCCCCTGTTGAGGATGTTTCCATTTCGCAAACATTGAATTAAGAATACCCATGATTATTTCCCAAATCGGATATGCAGATTATAACTGATGTTACAATGCCAACCAATCTATCGGCATATGGCATATTTTTATCACACTTCTCTACTAAAGCCTAAAATCAGAGTGTGGGTTGCCCGCGTAGCGGGCAACCCACACTCTGATTTTAGGCTATTTACACATAGCTACTTTACATACTGTTCAAGTTGCGACAACTATACAGTCTATTGAGGCTTTGATTAGTAAAGAAATATTGAGGAAAGTGCCTCGAAGTGCCACTTTCCTCGTTTCGTACTGCAACTCTCTACTGAATTTGTTAACGGGCTATAGCAATCTCATTTGAGATTGCTTTGGCTTCACTCAGACACCTGTAAACAAATGGCTAAGCGATGCCAAAACCAATGATTTTTACAGCTTATTTCGGATTTGAGATTAAAACTAGTTTAGATCAAACCTTGTAAAGTACTAACAACTCGATCTTGCTGTTCTTCGGTTAGCTCAGGAAACATAGGCAAGGACAGAACGCGATCGCAGATATCTTCAGTGACTGGAAAAGCACCTTTTGTATAACCTAAATCCTTATAAACAGATTGCAAATGGAGAGGTAAAGGATAATAGATCATCGTGATAATGTCTTGCTCGCGCAATTTTGCTTGGATATCGTTACGTTTGCCATCACCAATGCAAATCGTGTACTGATTCCAGACACTTCCAGGGCAATGGTGCGGTGTAACAAGATTAGGGATATTCGCTTCCTTGAGTAGTTGCGTATAGCGATCACTTATTTCCCGTCGTTGGGCATTCCACTTATCTAAATAGGGCAACTTCACCTGCAATAGGGCAGCTTGCAGAGAATCAAGGCGTGAATTCATCCCAATATATTCATGATAATAGCGTTGGGGGCTACCATGTTCACGCAAAATTCTTAGCTTTTTATGAATGTCTGCATTATTGGTAGTCATCAAACCACCATCCCCACAACCTCCCAAATTTTTGGTGGGGTAAAAACTAAAACAGCCAACATCCCCGATACTACCAACCTTTTCCCCATTAGAGATTGCTCCTGTAGCTTGAGCGCAGTCTTCAATCACGTAAAGATTATGCTTTTTGGCGATCGCCATCAATTTCGGCATATCCACAGGACGACCGAACAGATGCACAGGCATAATCGCTTTAGTGCGCTCAGTAATTGCGGATTCTAGTAGATCTAAATTTAGGTTAAAGCTATGGGCTGCAATATCAACAAATACCGGCTTAGCGCCTGTCATACTGATTGTCTCGGCGCTGGCAAAAAACGTAAATGGTGAAGTGATTACTTCATCACCCTCCCCTATATCTAAAGCTCGCATTGCTAAATACAAAGCATCTGTACCTGAATTACAAGCGATGCCATGCTTTGAGCCAATATAACTTGCAAACTCATTCTCAAACTGACTTACAGTTTGTCCGCCAATATATTGCCCCGATGCGAGTACGGCTAAAGCAGCCTGATTTAAGCGATCGCCAATTTGTTGATACTGCTGCGATACATCAAAGGGAGGGATTTTGTTCACGTTGAAACGGGTCTAGATTGTCTCATCTATTTTAAACGTTATCTCGCAACTATTAGCTTTTAGTTTTAGCATTATGGTTTTTGACAACAACTTTACATTTAAAATTAATTTTTAATAGCTGTGAAATATGTACTCTTATAGCTTTCACAACTTCTTTATAAATTGAATAACATACCTACTGCCTCTAGAAGCTTTGAGTAGTACAGAAGTATTTTTGAAAGTGTCACGAATTCAACTTTAAGCACTAAGTACTACCTTTATTTCATATTTAAAAGTATGAAATTATCATATTCTGGGCAACAGATCACATTTACTATCAAGGTATTGAATAGGATCAATAAAGAATTTATAAATTTTTTTAGACATAGTTTGCCATCAAATATTAGACGAAATGTTGGTAGTTTTTAAGTGCCTATTTGTCAATTTCAATGATTTATCTAATCCTGAAATAGCAGCCACACTTGATCAATTTTAGGCTACCTGTAATTTTAAATTTTTTAGCAACAATTGCGTTTATAGCAATCCTAAATAGTTTGTGGAGAGAATGCTTTGAAGGTGGTGTTTTCTAACTTAGAGATCGCCTCTTGTTCTCGATCTGTCCAATTAAAGCCATTACTCAAGTCATATTCAAATAAAGATAGTTCCACAATTGTTTGCATGTTACTAACCTACAGCAAACTCATTACTTTTTCCCATATCACGGAACCATTACTCTAGTTCATGCTTTCGTAGGATGGTGATATGTAGGTATAAGAATTAGACTCTTGTGCAAAGATTTGGATTAAAAATTCATTGTGTAACAACTGATAGAGGTCTTGTTATGAATACCCAAGATGCCACCATCGAAGTATTACAGAATCGAATTAAATATCTCGAAGCTCATCTCCATCTGGCTTTACAGGTTTTAGGAGAGATGGAACGGGATATGCAGAATTTTGCTCAATATGGAGATGGTAATCACCAAGAACAGTTTATTGATATTGCTCCTACTAGTGATGTACGGCTACCGACATTTCTCAATTCCCGCACATGGAAGCATCAACATCCTGAGTCAATGAACTTATGTGAATCACGCGATCGCCTATTTGCTAATGCTTCATAAATAAATCCCCAACAAAAAAGAAGGCTTGATTAGCAAGCCTTCTTTTTTTATTCACTTAAAATTTGCTATGCAAGGTTTGTGAAAAATCTAAACTTCGCCGATATATTTCAGGACAACTACACCGAGAGGAGGCGCAGTCACATCTACGGAATAGGGCTTGCCGTGAGTACCATAATCATCTGCATACTTACCGCCCATATTGCCAATGCCGCTACCGCCGTAAATTACCGAATCACTATTAAGAACCTCCTTATAGAAGCCCTTTTCGGGAACGCCGACACGATAGTTATGATGAGGAACGGGGGTGAAATTACAGACGACCAGCACAAATTCACCATCTATACCTTTCCTTAAGAAAGAAATAACGGAATTTTGCGTATCGTTACATTCAATCCATTCAAACCCTTTTGGAGAAAAATCTTGAGTATAGAGTTCAGGTAGCGATCGCAAAAGTTTGTTAAGGTCGCTAACATATATTTGGAGGGTCTTGTGGCTAGGATATTGGAGTAAATGCCATTCCAGATCTCCCCAGACGTTCCATTCTGCCCATTGTCCAATTTCCATGCCCATAAACATGGTTTTCTTCCCAGGGTGGGTGAACATATAGCCATAGAGACAACGTAGGTTGGCAAACTTTTGCCATTCATCCCCAGGCATCTTGCCGATCATCGGGCTCTTGCCATGTACTACTTCATCATGGGAGAGTGCCAACATGAAATTCTCACTGAAGGCGTACCAAATGCTGAAGGTGACATAGTTATTATTATGTCCACGGAAATAGGGGTCAAGCTTGAAATAATCGAGCATATCGTGCATCCAGCCCATATTCCACTTTAGGTTAAATCCTAAGCCTCCTGAATAGGCGGGCCATGTCACCATCGGCCAGGATGTTGATTCTTCAGCGATCGATAAGGCTCCTGGGTAATAGGTGAAGAGAATGCTATGCAAGTGTCGAAATAGCTCGATTACTTCGAGGCTTTCACGACCACCATATTCGTTGGCAAGCCATTCGCCATCTTTGCGGTTGTAGTCGCGGTAGATCATTGAAGCTACAGCATCGACGCGAATCCCGTCAATGTGATACTTGTCGAACCAGAACAGCACATTAGCGATCAAGAAGTTTTTGACTTCACTGCGCTTGTAGTTAAAGATTTTGGTTCCCCATTCCTTATGCTCACCAATACGGACATCCTCAGGCTCATAGAGGAATGTACCGTCAAAGAAGGACAATCCATGACCATCTTTGGGGAAATGGGCAGGAACCCAGTCCACAATGATGCCGATGTCATTTTGGTGACACTTGTCGATGAAATACATCAAGTCTTGGGGTGTACCATAACGTGAAGTCGCGGCATAGTAACCTGTGACTTGATAGCCCCACGATCCGTCAAAGGGATGCTCAGCGATTGGCATCATTTCGATATGGGTATAGCCCATCTCCTTGACATAGGGGATTAGGTCTTCAGCGAGTTCGCGATAGGTGAGAAATCTTGCCCCTGGCTTGAGATCGGCTGCGGATACCGCAGGATAACCACTAGCGGGAGGATTTGCTATAGATGCGTGCATCCATGAACCGAGGTGTAGCTCATAGACTGAGATAGGCTTCTTGAGTGGATCTTCGGTACGACGGGTTTCAAGCCAATTTTGATCGCCCCATTCGTAGGTGTCGAGATCGTTGACAATGGAGGCAGTTTTTGGGCGAATTTCTTGGAAGAATCCATAGGGATCGGATTTTTCGTAGATATGTCCTGCGGGGCTTTTAATTTCATATTTATAAACTGTGCCAACTTTGAGTTCAGGGATAAACAAGTCCCAAATACCTGTATTGCCTCTACGCATTTGGTGTTTGCGTCCATCCCAGCTATTGAAGTCACCAATGACAGAGACATTACGTGCATTAGGAGCCCAAACTGCAAAATACACCCCATCTACTCCATCAATAGTGGCAGGGTGAGCACCCATTTTTTCGTAAATCTGGTAATGGGTTCCTTCACCAAATAAATAGCTGTCAAATTCAGTCAGTAATTGCGATTTGAAGTAGTAGGGGTCGTGAATGAGTCGATCTCTATTGCCAGACTTGACTTTAAACTGATAGCTAAAGAGGTGGGGCGCGTCGGTAATCACACATTCAAAAAAGTGGGGATGATGCACTGAATGCATCGGATATTCTTTGTGCTGATCTGGTGTAACTACTGATACCTCGTCTGCGTCGGGTAGATACGCTCTAATCACCCATACCAACTTACCATCTTGCTCAATTTCATGGGGACCAAGGACTGTAAATGGGTCGTGGTTTTGATTCCACACAATGCGATCGATTTGCTCGGTGGGGAGGGTTGGGGTCATATCTCTTTAAATAAACACACATAATTAAATTACTGCATATTACTCACCAAATTACAGTGTGTAATCTAAACTAAAGGCTGATATCTCTTTTCTTGTAATTTTTGAGTATGTGTGTTAATTCTAAATTCTAGTTATTGAGGGTTTCTGTTAGGTAATGATCAACATGAGTTTGTCGATAGGATTGTGTCAAGGAAAAAAGTTAGAGGGGAAAGCGATCGCCAAACACAATAGCAAAACGATTGAGAGCAGCTATCCAATCTTTAATGGGCAACGTCCATGTTTTAGCAATATTGTTAATTCCCAAGAAAACGACCTTGAGAGCTGAATCATCAGAGGGAAAAGAACAATGCGTAAGACCCTACGCAAAGTCATATTCATCGATTCAATAGCATTGGTGGTGTAAATAGCTTTGCGGATATCCAAGGGAAAAGCAAAGAAAGGAATTACCCGAGTCCAGTGGCTCAGCCCAGACTTGCTAATCGTGGGATAAAGACTGTCCCTGCGCTCGGCAAAATCAACCAAAGCCTGCTCCGTCTCAACCGCAGTAATTGCCGTATAGATTTTCCGCAGGTCAGCCGCCACAGATTTGCGGTGTTTCTAAAAAACATAATTCAGAGAATTTCTGACCATATGGACGATGCAGAGTTGGTTCTGGGTTTTGGAAAAACAGTTTCTATAGCAGCAGGAAAACCCGTCAACCCATCGATACAGGCGATAAAAATGTCCTTGACTCCCCGATTCTGTAATTCGGTGAGGACTGAGAGTCAAAACTTGGATGACTCATTTTCGGTCATCCACATGCCCAATAATTCCTTTAGCTCTTGCAATGCTTCTTGGATATCTTGCACCATCATGCCTCTGACGTATAGGGCTAATATTTTGTCGTCAACGCCGTTAAATCTGGTTTGTACTTTGGCTATCAGGATTGTTTCGTATTCACCTTTCCTGTCTCTTGGCACGGCGATCGTCGCTTCGCCAAATGTCCCTTTGATTGTTTTTTGGCTATACCCATTCCGTCGATTGTTGGAAGCGTCATGAGTCAGGTTGTCTTTCTCTTCTTGCGTCTAGTATTAGATTTCGGCGTTTAAACACCTTTCTACCAGCGCTTTGGTCAATTCTTTGAGGATGCCTCCGTCTGCCATTAGATCTTCTAGTTTCTTGTATTCTTTCAGCAGTTCGTCTAGTATAGCGGTTTTCAAATGAGTGTGTACTCATTTGAAAACAAAAAAACAGTCCCATTAAGAGTTTTGAGTTTTCATTTTGCCTACGGCAAAATGAAAACCGCTATAGTTCGGTGCGGATAGTCTTGGCTTTTTCTTGTGTGGTTTGTTTGAGGTTTATTTTCTCCTTTTCCCCCTGACATAATCTATTTTACAGTCTCGATATTTGAGGAAAGCCATCGGCAACTTTTAGCTTAGAAGATGAGACGGTTGGACAGGTGCAAATCCAGTAATGGTCTGATTTACACCTTTAAAAAAGCATCGCAATGACATTTCCAAGTTATTCGAGTCACCCATCCCCATTGCTCTGGTTTGTGGTTAGCTTGGGTGGGTGAGCAAATGCCTTCTTTAGAGCAGATTTGGAGACTGTACTTACGTCGTTTTGCTATCGACCACTGGAATCGTTTTGCCAAACAACGTTTACATTGGACTTGACCAAAATTACTGACTCCTCAACAGGCTTTGCGCTGGAGTGACCTCATGCTTCTATTGTCTTGGCAATTGTGGTTGGCGCGTCAACTAGTTGTTGATACTTCTTTACCTTGGTAGAAACATCAATCCAATCTTACTTTTGGTCGGGTCGCTCAGGGCTTTGCTGCACTTTTAGTCAGAATTGACTCTCCTGCTTGTTATCCCCAACCTCGCGGTAAGTCTCTTGGTTGGCAATCTGGACGCAAGTGCTCTCCTTTTCCTTGCTTTCCCATCTTCAAAAAACGGGCTTTCCGTCCTAAAAAGGTCGATAAAGACAACCTTAATTCCTAACCCTCAATATTCTCAGGCTCATTCTCTTAGCTTTGCTCAGTTCACTATTCTCAGAGTTATTTTTTCCTGATCTTTTTCTGCTTGTCTCAATCAATTTAGTCTAAACTCCAGTAAAAAAAGAAGCGACACATAATGTCGCTTCTTTTTTGAGAACCCTAGAAATTTTGGTGCTTTATTTTTCACATATGAGATACTGCACCTTTGATCGCATAGAGATCGCTAGTTTGCCCGATCGCAAATTTAAAAGATGCGGCTACCGTTTTATTAGATTGGGTGGCAAAAATTACTAGTCCCACTATACAAAGTCCAGTAGCGATCGCAAAGATATTGGTGATTCCCACAACGGTAATCAACTTACCCATAGTTGGACCTGCAATGGCAATCCCAACATCAAAGCCAATCCATGTCATTCCAAATACATAGCCACGCTCTTGAGGCATAGTGCGATCGGCTAGCAATGCGACAATAGCAGGAATCACAATTCCTGATCCGATACCCTCAGCAATGCCTGACAACAGAAATTCATAACTTTGGCTAGCGAAATAGATTAAAGCCATGGATATGCCATAAAATAGAATGCCAATAGAAATAAAGATGCCACGTCCCCATTCATCACTAAGCCGCCCCACAGGAAAGCGAATGATAAATCCAGACAAAGCCGCTGACATATAGAATAGTCCTGCATTGAGTGGAATATGCTTCTGTTGCATCAACAAAGGCATGAAAGAACTGAGAGTTCCAAAAGATAGTCCCACTAATAAGAGAACAGTAGAAGGTACTCTCACCCTAGGATCGAGAAAAGTATGCCAGAAGCCTAGTTTAGCATTGGTTTTAGAAGAGATTCTTTGGTGATGTTCCTCATAACCAATCTGCATTGTCAGCAATAGCCCTGCGACTGATAACAATGAAGCTGTAACAAATAGAGGCTGATATCCCCAAAATTCCTGCATTAAACCTCCGATTGCGGGACCAAAAGCCAATCCCAGTGGATTCACCAAGCTCATATAGCCAATGATTTCACCACGTTTCTCAATTGGTGCAAGATCAGCAACTAAGGCACTATAGCTTGAGGCAAAAGCGGCAATACTAATCCCATGTACTGCTCTAAATAAGATCAACAGAGGAATAGAAGGTAAAATGGCATAGCATAGAGGGATGATCGCTGCCACGATTAAACCCACACGCATTGTATAGACTCTTCCTCTACGATCCGAAAGTCTACCTAAATAGGGACGGAAAATGAGTAAACCGATCGCAAAGGAACCCATTACAATTCCAATTTGCTCATAGGACTGTGTTAAGGTACTGATATATAGAGGAATAGTTGGCAATTGCGATGCCATACTCGACCAGAAAAATAATCCTGCCCAAAAAATCGCAGTCAGATTTTTGCGAAGGTCAGTATCAAGTTTTGAAAAAGTATTTAAGGACTGCATGTTCTCAAAAATGATCATTCAATGATCACAAAAATATAGAACCCAAGCGATTTGCAATAACTCCATATCAAAGGGGCTTCTACAAAAGGCTTGGGCTAAAATTCGGTACTCTTGATTATCTCTTAAGTTCCAAATAAAAATATCAAGCGATAGGGTGAAGTACTTTCCAATTACCAGCTTTGGTAAGAAAGCTTGTAATCACTGATGTTACATGGAACAAATATTACCCTCACCCCCAGCATCTTCTCCCATCAAGGGAGAGGGGAAAAAGAAATTAGTCTTGTTTCCCTCTCCCCTTTTGGCAGAGGGGCTAGGTAGGAATTATGCAAAAGGAGCCGAAGAGCGATCGCGGGAAGGGCGACGGGAATCATAGCCGCCATCTCGATCACGACTATCACGACCGCGATAACCATTTTGACCACGCTTAATCGGTCTACCACTGTTATAGGAATCCCGATCGCGAACGCGACCTTCAGGTCTATGAGGTTGCTTCGCTAAGACCTGCAAAGCCGCTTGTTCTGCTTTGTCCGATTGCAATTGGGTATAGGCAAGTTGCAAGGCTGCCGCCGCGATCGCTTGGGGATCGTAGTCCTCAACTAGTTGTGATACCAAAGGCAAGAAGGAAGCCAAACGCTCACCTGCTAATGCTTCTAGAATTTGCTCACTGAAGCGACCAATACGACGCTCCTGAATCTGAGTGATGTTAGGTAAAGGCTGAGGCTGAAGAGGCATTCCTACTTGCTGTTCCAATTGGCGCAACTTGTAGCGCTCTTTCCCAGAAATCAAGGTAATAGCAATTCCTTTCTTACCAGCACGACCAGTCCGACCAATACGATGAACATAACGCTCGGGATCGTCAGGTATATCAAGATTAAATACGTGAGTCAAACCATCAATATCCAAGCCCCGTGCTGCAATATCAGTTGCAACCACCCAACGCACTTGTTGATTACGGAAGCGTCGCAATAGATTCTCCCTCTGAGACTGTGACAAGTTGCCATGGTACTCATCAACGCTATGTCCAGATGATTGCAGAATCTCTGTCAATCGGCTTGCAGAATCCTTAGTTCGCACAAAGATAATTGCTGAAGTTGGGGCTTCATATTCCAAAACAGGCAATAGAGCCTCTTCCTTTGTTAAATGATAAGGAACGAGATAAATTTGTTGATCAATGCGAGTAGGAGTAGAGTCTTGAGTCTCCACCTTCACCGTTACAGGAGATTTCAAGAAGTTCTTCACCAACCTCTTGACCGCAGGAGGCATCGTTGCTGAAAAGAAAGTGCTTTGCTTAGTTGAAGGAGTAGTTACCAAAATTCTTTCTACATCTTGAATGAAGCCCATATTGAGCATTTCATCAGCTTCATCTAACACAAACCAAGATAGATTATCTAATTTGAGCTTGCCACGCTCCATCAAATCGATGACGCGCCCAGGAGTACCTACAACAACATGAACACCGCGATCTAGTTGAATCATTTGGCGATCAATCGCTGAACCACCATATACAGTAAGAATTTTCGCACCAGGTTTAGTATTAAAACTACGCAGTGCCTGACCAACTTGGATTGCTAATTCACGGGTTGGAGTCAAAATCAACGCTTGCAAAGAGTCATTACTCAAATCCAAACGTTCTAAAATTGGTAATGCGAAGGCAGCAGTTTTACCAGTACCAGTCTGGGCTTGACCAAGTACATCTGCGCCTGCGAGTAATTGAGGAATTGCTTGTTCTTGAATAGCTGTAGGCTCTGTAAAGCCTATAGATTCGAGCTTAGCAACTCGTGCTTCCGAAATACCAAGAGAAATAAAAGATGAGGGCATGGATGATCCTAAGATTTGCAGCAAATTTGTTCTAAGAACAGTTCGCCTATTCTGCCAATCGCACGCGATAAACAATCAATGACAAAGCCGAAGGACATCTCTGCCCTAAATTTTAAGCAGTTTAAACAGAGCTTTTTAATAAAAACCTCAGCTTCCAAAGATTAAGATTGCTTTGGATAGTCATGCAATGGAAGAAGTAAGCAAAATGAAGTTAATTATTACCAGTATAAACCTATGTTAAAGATTGTAAACAAACTTTTCGAGGATTTATACCTATGGTAAGGGTTTGTTTGAGCCAATAGTAACTACTGGGACTAGATTTCACGTCAATATTAGTCGTCAGCCAAGAGATTTTGTTTGGATTGATCCAATTCTGTCCACAGATCTTTAATTTGTCTATAAGCTTCACTGGGTGAAATCTTACCACCAGTTTCTAAGGCACATATGATCGACACGCGATTCGTAAATTCTTGCAAGTTAGCATTAAAAGCTAAATTCTCTGGAGAAAACTCGCCCCTGTAACTTGGGATAGGGTTTAAAAAACGATCTTTGTCAATATTAGACATGGGCATTTAGCCAATAGTTGTAAGCGGGACAGGCTGAGAAGATCTCAAGATCGCAGACGGATGCAGATGTGGGGAAAAGCGATTATTCTGCAACCTGCCCGAGTACTCAGGTCATCAACAAAACGTCATTTGACCATCATCTAAGTTGATCAATCTCAAATCATTACTAAATTAATCATAGCAAATTCATATTTAGTAGCTAGTGATCTAGACTACTTAAAAACAATTTAATACTGCTATAACAGTGATTAATTGTGAATACTAATGATCATGCAGTACTAGTTCTTAACACTGCTAAAGATAATGGGACTTACTTGGCAACAGTAGCTTTATTGTAAGCAACTGCAAGTTTTGCTTTGCGACGTGCACCTGTGTTGCTATGTAACACGCCACGCTTGACAGCGCGATCAATTTTGCTATAAGCAAGAGACTGTTTAGCATTTACTGCTTCTAAAGCCTCAGGGGTAGGATTTGCTTTGTAGGTATCGACCGCTTCTAAATAGCTTTTAATTAGAGTCTTGACGGCTGATTTATATGATCTATTATGCAGACGGTTGCGCTCAGCGATTTGAATGCGCTTTTTTGCGGACTTGATATTTGCCACAGTTTATTCCTTTGACGAAATGACATGGTTTAAAGCATTTATCATCATAACATTTTGATTAGATTTTGCAAGTATAAGACCAATTTACTTTTTTAATCTTTGACTTATCTCATCCTCAAACGCCAATGACCTATCTGAATTTTGTATCTTTTTTCGGCATTTTTGGCTTGTGCTTTGTGGCTTGGATCTTTTCTGAGGATCGGCGCGTCATTCCTTGGCGCGTCATTATCTGGGGCATCGGCTTGCAACTGGTTTTAGGATTTTTTGTATTTAAACTACCCATCACTAGAGCGTGGTTACAGAAATTTAGTGATTTGTTGAATGTGTTATTTGACTCGGCGGATACTGGCGCAAGATTTGTGTTTGGGCGTTTATTTGTTCCGCCGACAGGACAGGAGCCTTATTCTTTAATACCTGTGAGACCTGATGGTACTTGCGCTCCAGGGCAGGTGCTGCTAGATGATCTTACTAGTGCCGCCAATGCGGCGGTGAAGTACTGCACAACTGATCGCTTGTCCTATGTGTTTGCGTTTCGAGCTTTACCTGCGGTGATTTTTTTCTCAGGTTTTATGGCGTTGTTAGAAAATCTGGGAATTATTCAGATCATTGTTAATATTTTTGCCAAATTATTTTTCTGGACGATGCGTTTGAGTGGTGCAGAGGCGCTCAGTGGTTCAGCAAATATTTTTGTGGGTATCGAAGCAGCGATCGTGGTTAAGCCTTATTTAGCCAAGATGACCCGCAGTGAGTTATGTGCGATTTTGGCCTGCTGTTTCGGGACAGCCGCTTCTTCGACCTTAGCAATTTATAGGAGTTTTTTACATCCAGTTTTTTCAAATATCCTCGGTCACTTGGTTTCAGCTTCAATTATTGCGATCCCCGCTTGTTTTGTATTATCAAAAATCCTTGTCCCAGAAACAGAAGTGCCCTTAACTATGGGTGGGATTCCTAAGGAGGATAAGTCGGCAAAACCTCAAGATGACGGAGCGCTAGAAAATGCTGGTGGCGAAACCATGAAGAGGATGAGTCCGATGGATGCCACGATTATTGGTGCTTTGGATGGCTTGAAGATGGCAGCTTCGATCGCGGCAATCTTGATTTTGATCGTGGGCTTAGTGGATTTGATTAATCAGCTTTTTGCTTCACTCGCCTCGGTCAGCGATATTTTCAAAGTAATTAATCTGCCCAATATCCAAGGAGCTTTGTTTTATCCTTTGACTTTGCTGACAGGAGTATCATTAGATGATTCTTGGACTGCTTCAGTGATTATTGGTCGTCGCTTGTTAGAGACAGCGATCCCCCCCTATCAGGCTTTGGCACAAGCATCTAAGGATGGGTTGATTAGCGATCGCACGGTAATTATCGTCAGCTATGCCCTATCAGGATTTGCTCACCTTGCTTCAGTCGGTATTTTCGTAGGTGGCACGATCGCGCTTATTCCATCACGGCGTAAAGACATTTCCGATTTGGGCTGGAAAGCTCTATTTGTCGGCACGTTAGCAACGATGATGATTGCTTGTATTGCAGGGATGTTTGAGGATGGCAGCCCTAGCATTTTGGGAGAGAAGAAAAAAGCTGATCCAGTGCAGGCTAAGCCTGCGGCGACAGTTGCGCCCAGTGCAAATCCTCTGACTGCACCTAGTCCATCTGTGAGTCCAATTCCTAATTCTCCAAGTAGTACAAATCCCCCAGTGTCACCAACTTTGCCGCCCAAAGCATCACCTTCATTACGCTAAAAAATATCAACATTGCTTTTTTAACCTCAGGTCGGGTTAAGCTGGCAAATTTTAAAAGCCCAAAAGTAAAAGCCTTGCTAAGCAAGGCTTTTACTTTTGGGCTTTGAGAGAGGTTTTGCGTAGCAAAACCTCTCTCAAAGCCTGTTTCAAATTATCTCGAACTCGCGTTTTTTTAGAATAGTTGCTACGAAACTACTCTAAAAACAAAAAAACTCGCAAAGCAAGTCTTTTTTGGTGGTCATACAATGCAATTGTGTTGCGGGCGCTTCGCGCCCGCAACACAATAACTAAGAAAATTACTTTGCAGCACCACCCTTTTTTTGTTTTTAGAGATCGCGGTATTGCTGTAGCTCTGATTTTAGTTGAGCAATTTCGGCGCGGAGGTTATCAATAGTTTCTTGTAGTTCATCGGCATCGATATCACTATCTTCAGTAACGACATTACCCTTTTGTTGCTCAGCCTTTTCGAGAACGGTTTCCACAAAGATGCGGATTTGCTCACGTTGCTCAGCATCAAACTTCCCCAAGGCGCTCAAGGCATCGGTGACAGTATGTTCAATGCGATCAATTACAGCCTCAGCAGTAGCTCTACCAATAAAGAAAGCGTCTAATGGTGTTTTGCTCATAATTTTAATAATTTTAATTATGGGAATTGGATCTCAATTATTTCGGTATTAGATTTACAGCCCGTTGAGGCTTTAATTGGTACAAAAGATATTTTGAAAGTGACGCTTTCAAAATATTCTCTAGTGTTTAATTACTAGTTACCAATCGTTAATCGAAAGTTACTTGTAAGCTGTTTAAACAATTGCCATTGAATTGACATATTGGTGTGGATGCTTATTTGCTATCTACAAAAATATAGCAACTAATTTCAAAATCAGAAGGTACGGTAAATACACACCATCTAGTTTTTAGAATGGAGCTTTTACTTTGGGTTCTTTGTAGTCTAGCTCCTTCAGTTTTTTGAGAATACGGCTAAAGTATTCTTGCATATAGGACTCAAGGGTAGTCATATCCTCTTCTTGCAAACCAAAAATTTTGTAAGTCTCAGTCATGTCAGCATCAAGGGGAATACCACTGGCAAGGACTTCAGCATATGCCATGCGCTCTGCAAAGCTCCACCCCCATTCAAAGCCTAGTGCAAATTTACGGGCAAACCGCAACAGTCCAAGGGGCATATTAGCTGTGCGGCGAGTGCGTCCTGACATACGTTCGCAAAGTTTGATAATTTCACTGGGTTGCCATGCCTTGGGTCCTGCGATCGCAAAGGATTGACGCTCAGTTTCTTTGACATCTAGCGCCTGAATCGCAAATTTGGCTATATCTTGAGTATTCATGTAGGCGATCGGTGAAGATTCGCCGCCAATCCAAATAGTTTGATTTTCGAGGATGGGGATCGCATATTCACCAATCAGGTTTTGGAAAAAACCGCAGGGCTTGAGGATGGTGTAGTTGAGATCGGTAGAGGCAAGAAATTTTTCGGTACAGTTTTTGATATCCATCAATGGCACATCAGGATACTTCTCCGCATTGAGGATCGAGAAAAAGATAAAACGCTGCACATTGGCTCGTTCGGCTGCTTGGATGAGAGCAACCTTCCCTTTCCAATCAACATCTTTGATTCTCAGAGAACCAGTAGCACGGGTGGTCGCTGCATCAATTACTTCGGTGACTCCTTCTAGTGCGTCATCAATGCTTTCAGAGTCCATTAGGTTACCCGCGGCTAAATCAGCACCCCATTCTCTGAGGAATCCAGCCTTTTTAGGATAACGAACTAGACATTTAACTTTTAGCCCCCGATCTAGTGCATGACGGGTTATTTGACGACCGAGTGTACCTGTCGCACCTACGATCAGTAAGCTCATAGAATTTTTTTATTAAAATAACTTTGTAAACATATATAAATCTATCAGATATTTGGTGACATCTTTTGGTAGGTGATGTAAGCGAACGCGATATCTGGCTGTAGATAGATCTGGTGAGCTAAAGATCTAATCACGTGACAATCTACGGATCTATCTAAATTACACGATCTAAATTTAGGGATCAGGGAATCATTGGTATTTCGGGTCACTTACTCCAAAATCACTACATATTTTTTTGGTAGAGTAGCTTCATTAGCCTAGGGTATATATCCACATGACCAGTCTGTTTCTGGAACGTCTTCACAGCAGCGATCGCCCCGTCATTGTCTTTGATGGTGCGATGGGTACAAATTTGCAAGTCCAAAATCTGACCGCCGAAGATTTTGGCGGCGTGGAGTATGAGGGTTGTAACGAGTATCTAGTGATGACTAAGCCTGAGGCTGTAGCTAGGGTGCATCGGGACTTTTTAGAAGCAGGAGCCGATGTGATTGAGACGGATACCTTTGGCGGTACGTCGATTGTCTTGAATGAATATAATTTGGGGCATCTCGCCTATGAACTCAGCAAAAAGGCGACGGAATTAGCTAAGTCCGTTGCTGCCGAATTTTCCACACCTGAGAAACCCCGTTTTGTAGCAGGTTCGATCGGTCCAACCACCAAGTTACCAACTCTGCTCCATATTGATTTCGATACGATGAAGCAAGCCTTCATTGAGCAGATCGAGGGACTGTACGATGGCGGTGCGGATCTATTAATTGTGGAAACCTGTCAGGATGTTCTGCAAATTAAGTCAGCCCTCAATGCGATCGCGGCATTTTTTGATAAAAAAACAGCCGAAGGCAAACCCCGTATTCCTGTGATGGTTTCGGTCACGATGGAAACCACAGGCACAATGCTCGTTGGCTCAGACATTTCCGCAGTTGTGACCATTCTCGAACCCTATCCCATCGACATCTTAGGGCTGAACTGCGCCACAGGTCCCGACCTGATGAAAGAGCATATGCAGTATTTGAGCGCCCATTCTCCCTTTGTGGTGTCCTGTGTACCGAACGCTGGCTTGCCCGAAAATGTTGGCGGACAAGCTTTTTATCGCCTCACTCCCGATGATCTCAAAGGACATCTAGCCCACTTTGTCGAAGATTTAGGAGTACAGATTATCGGTGGTTGTTGCGGCACAAGACCATCGCATATCAAAGCTTTAGCCGATGCTGCGAAGACCCTCAAGCCAAAAAAACGTAAACCCCTAGTCGTTCCTTCGGCAGCTTCCATTTATAGCTCTCAGCCCTATATTCAAGACAATTCTTTCCTAATTGTCGGTGAAAGATTAAATGCTAGCGGTTCTAAGAAAACTCGCGATCTACTCAATGCTGAGGATTGGGATGGACTGGTGGCGATCGCGCGATCGCAAGTAAAAGAAGGCGCACATATTCTCGATGTGAACGTGGACTATGTGGGACGCGATGGCGTGCGCGATATGCACGAACTGGTCTCTCGCCTCGTCACTAACGTGACTTTGCCTCTAATGCTGGACTCCACCGAATGGGAAAAAATGGAAGCAGGGCTGAAGGTTGCAGGCGGTAAATGTATTCTCAATTCCACTAACTATGAGGATGGAGAAGAACGCTTCTGTAAGGTTGTAAGCCTCGCTAAGCAATACGGAGCAGGCATCGTCATCGGCACAATTGATGAAGAGGGTATGGCAAGAACTGCGGACAAAAAGTTCCAAATTGCTTCCCGTGCGTACAAACAGGCGACCGAAGAATTAGGAATGCCCGCAAGTGAGATCTTCTTTGACACCCTCGCTCTACCCATTTCCACAGGTATCGAAGAGGATCGCCAAAATGCTGCCGCGACGATTGAATCCATTCGCCGTATTAAGGAAGCAATGCCCGAAACCCACATTTTACTTGGGGTTTCCAATGTTTCATTCGGCTTGAGTCCTGCTTCACGGATTGTGCTTAACTCGGTGTTCTTGCATGAAGCAATGAAAGCAGGTATGGATTCCGCGATCGTTCATGCCAGCAAGATTATTCCTCTCAATCGGATTAACGATAAGGAGTTGGAAGTAGCTCGCCAACTAGTCTACGATCAGCGTCAATTTGATGGCAATATCTGCACCTACGATCCCCTCGGTGAATTTACGAAGCTCTTTGAAGGGGTTTCGGCAAAGCGCGTTAAGGTCGTTGATGACAATCTCTCCATTGAAGAAAAGCTTAAAAATCATATTATTGATGGCGATCGCATTGGTTTAGATGATGCACTCACCGAAGCACTCAAAACTTACGAACCTCTCACAATCATTAATCAATTCCTCCTTGATGGCATGAAAGTAGTGGGCGAACTCTTTGGCTCGGGACAGATGCAACTTCCCTTTGTGTTGCAATCCGCCGAAACCATGAAATCAGCAGTTGCTTTTCTAGAGAAGTTCATGGAGAAAGCCGAAGGTTCCAATAAAGGCGTATTTCTGATTGCCACTGTCAAAGGAGATGTTCATGATATTGGTAAAAACCTTGTCGATATCATTCTCTCCAACAATGGTTACAAAGTTGTCAATATCGGCATCAAGCAATCGGTGGAGAACATCATTCAAGCCTATGAAGAATGCAAGGCTGATTGCATTGCCATGAGTGGCTTGCTGGTCAAATCCACAGCCTTCATGAAAGATAACCTACAGGAATTTAACAATCGCGGTATCACAGTTCCCGTCATTCTCGGCGGCGCAGCGCTAACACCCAAATTTGTCTACAATGATTGTCAGAATGTCTATAACGGCAAGGTCATTTACGGAAAAGATGCCTTCTCTGACCTCAACTTTATGGACAAGTATATACCAGCCAAGGCTGAGGGCAAATGGGAAGATACTAAGGGCTTCTTGGATGAGAATCTTGCTCTCGATGAAGTGCTAGATTCGCCAGAAAGTGCCACCACTGCGGCTGAGGATAAGGCGAAAAAAGAGGCAGCGCTTGCGGAACGTTATTTAGATACTGGTCGTTCTGATGCGGTCGCTACCGATATCCCCCGTCCCACGCCTCCCTTCTGGGGAACCAAGATCTTGAAAGGTGCAGATATTCCCATTGAGGAACTATTCTGGAATCTCGATTTGCAAGCACTCTTTGCAGGTCAATGGCAATTCCGCAAGCCTCAAGGTCAGCCTCGCGAAGAATACGATCTATTCCTTCAAGAAACTGTCTATCCAATTCTACACACATGGAAAGATCGGATCATCAATGAGAAGTTACTAGCGCCAACCTCAGTCTATGGCTATTTCCCCGTGCTTGCAGAAGGAAATACGGTCTATGTTTACAATCCTCAAGATATCGACAATATTAAGAACGCTGAGCCAATCAATTCCTTTGAGTTCCCTCGCCAAAAGTCTCAACGCCGTCTCTGTATTGCCGATTTCTTCTCTCCCAAGGAATCAGGAATCGTTGATGTCTTGCCATTACAGGCTGTCACCGTTGGACATATTGCCACCGAGTTTGCTCAAGGACTATTTAAGGCGAATCAATATACCGATTACCTCTATTTTCACGGCTTAGCGGTGCAGATGGCGGAAGCAGTGGCGGAATGGACACATACACGTATTCGTCATGAACTCGGCTTTGGTACGGAAGATCCTGATAATATCCGCGATATTCTCGCCCAGCGTTATCATGGCTCTCGCTACAGTTTTGGCTATCCCGCCTGTCCGAATATGCAGGATCAGTACAAGCTTCTCGATTTGCTTGATGCAAAGCGTGTGGATCTAGTAATGGATGAAAGCGAACAACTCTATCCTGAACAGTCAACTACGGCACTGATTGTGCATCATCCTATAGCTAAGTATTTCAGCGCTTAAATTTCAATGCTTAACATAAGGTATTGAATTTCATTCTTGGCATTCTATATCCCCATCAAATTAATCAAATTCATGGCAAAGAATACTTCTACTTGGCAGGTCTATCGAGATTGGCTTGCCAAGCAAATGGGTATAGATGAAGAGCGCAAAACTGAGGTCTATTTAGAAATTTCCCAAGCGGCGACTTTAACCGATGCTGCCTATTGGTTTCAGTTATTTTTTGCGGCTGGGATTGCCACAATGGGTTTAGTATTAAGTAGCCCTGCGGTAATTATAGGTGCAATGTTGATTTCGCCTCTGATGGGACCGATTCTGTCGTTGGGTTTAGCTCTAGCTACTGGTGACTTTGTGCTGCTAGCTAGGGCAATCGCCAATCTAACGATTAGCTGTTCAGTTGCCATTATTTTTGCGATCTTATTAATTTTTACCCTACCATTTAAGGAAGCCACGAGTGAAATTTTGGCGAGAACAACTCCTAATACTTTGGACTTAGCAGTTGCTTTGTTTTCAGGAGCCATTGGCACGATCTCAACTTGCCGACCAATCAAAGGGGTAATTACTTCAATTCCAGGAGTATCGATCGCCGTTGCCCTGATGCCGCCACTATGTGTAGTTGGTTTTGGCATTGGTATGGGATTTAGCCTCAATTTAGTTGAAGGATTGCAGATTTCTAGAGGTGGTGGCTTATTATTTTTGACTAACCTTGTGGCGATTGCCTTTGCTTCAGCATTAGTATTTCTAGGACTAAATATTGACACAGAAACTGTGCGAAAAAGAGTTAAGTTATGGGAATCCAGCGATCGCGAAAGTTTAGCAGTGCAGAACTTTTTAGGTAGCTATAAATTTCTGCAAAAGTTGCGCCCAATTGGTAGTTTACCTAGTCGTCTGCTAGTAGGATTTTTAGCAATATTGGCGCTTCTAGTTCCTCTGAGTAGTGCCTTTGCTAAATTGGGCGAAGAAATATCTTTTAAACAACAGCAAAATGCTCTACGCCGCAATGCCATAAGTATTTGGCAGTATCGATTTAGTAATTTTCCCAATAATCAGATCCGTTCATCCATTGAAAGGTTATCCATTAGTGAAAAAGATAAATTAGTCACGGTCAAATTAAATGTTTTCACAAGTAAAATTTATTCTGATGCCGAAAAAGAACAATATGTACAGGAGCTTGCAAGCAAATTAGAAAAAGATCCGCAGCAAATTCAATTCACCTTGACGGAAATTCCCACGGCATCAAATGAACTTTTATCTAAAAAGGAAGAAGTAACTCAGACAACTGTTCCCACACATCCTAGCCTCAATGAATTACAGGTGAATCTTTTGCAATCTCTAAATAAGGCGATCGCTGATGTATCTTTACCACCAAATATGCAGTTAGTGGATTATGCGGTCAGTATTGGTAACTCGCAGGCTTTTCTAGTTAATATTGTCTACTTGAGTGATCGCGTTCTCAGCGATGATGCTCAAGTCTTGGTAGTACAAGATGTTCAAAAACGTCTAGGGGTGGGAAATGCCAAGGTTAGTTTAGACTACATCAATACAGGAGTTAGTGAAATTGTATTTGATGAGAATGCTGCCACAATTCCTACAAATGCTAATATCAATCTTGACCAGATTGGGAAATTGCTACAGCTTTATCCAAAACTGAATTTATCTGTTGCGATCAGCTTAAGGAATCTTGAAAATAACGATTTAAGGAAATCTCGATTTCAGTCGATTGTTGACTATTTAGCGTCGAAGTGGCAAATTTCCCAACAACGATTAAGTATTGTCCAGTCTGTAAATTTAGGTGATTTGAATTCTCTTAATTCATCACAAGAAAGTAAAGCTCTATTAAAAATCACTATAAGCCCCAAAGCAGAATAACTAATTACCTGAATATGGAGTGAATATTGATACTTAAATTGATTGTCAAAATCCTCCAAGACAGCAGTTACACCAAGCAGTAATGGAGAAAAAATCCTCGATATCCAGAATTATCTATGCGCCCAGAAATTTGTGAAATGAGTTAAGGATTTGTATGGCTTGTAAGCGATCGCCTAAATCCTAAAAAACTAATCCCCGACAACATCCTCCTAACAAACACTTCAGCACTGAAAATTAGTTCCTATGAGAAATTTGCAAAACCTTCTATTTGCTGCCCTTGGTGGTGTACTCATGGGGCTTACGCCCGATCCCTTTAGTCAATGGTGGCTAGCATGGATAGCGCTCATTCCTCTCTGGATGCTGGCTCAGAAGCTAAAAGTCAAAAGTGCGATCGCCATGGGCGCAGTATGGGGATTTTGCTATCACGGCATGGCGTTATTTTGGATTACATCAGTGCATCCGATGGAATGGATGGGCGTACCTTGGTGGACTAGCTTTTGGATTGCGACATTAGTTTGGATATTGATTACAGCATGGGGAGCCGTACTATCAGGACTATGGGCAGGTGGAATGTCTTTACTTACCCACAAACTGAATGTTCCCAGTCGGATTATAATTGCTTGCGCGATCTTTAGTGGATTGGAAATTGTCTGGAGTTGGGGACCACTTTATTGGACAGCCTTAGGCTATACCCAGAGTCCCCATGACTTGCTGTTGCTCCAAATTAGCCGACTCTCTGGACAACAGACGATGACTTCCGCAATTGTGGTAATTAATGGATTATTAGCAGAAACCCTATTACATAAACCTTGGCGCGATCGCCAACCATTGTGGAACCAACAAAAGCAGTCCATAGTTTTACTAAATTGGGCTAAGCAATGGCGCTATGCGATCGCCGCAATTGTGATTTTATTAGCGATGTCGGGCTATGGTGCATGGGAAATGCAAAGCGATCGCATGATCAGCACCAACGCTCAAGCAATTAAAGCAGGCATCATTCAAGGGAATTTTCCTAATGCGTTGACGGTAAAGCCTAAAGGATGGGAAATCGCCGTTAATAACTACACTAAAGGCTATGAGAAACTAGCGCAGTCAGGTGCAGAAATGATCGTCACCCCTGAAACAGCAATTTCTTTTCTCTATCCCAATTACGATGCCAGACGTGAACCTTTCGATCAAGTAGTCGAGAAATATCGTGTTCCAGTCTGGTTAGGAGGCTTTGGCAAAACGCGCAATCCTAATACTGAAGATCCGAATAACTATACGAATAGCCTCTTTCTGATCGATGGTTCTAATAAAATCCTCGGACAGTATGACAAGGTGCGGCTCGTTCCTGTTGGGGAATATATTCCCTTTAAACCAATTTTAGGAAGTTTAATCAAGCGTCTATCCCCATTACGAGGCGAAGTAGAAGCAGGTTCCAGCGAACAACTGGTCGATACACCTTGGGGACGTTTTATCGTTGGCATTTGTTACGAATCTGCTTATCCTGCCACTTTCAGATTTCAAACTGCCGCAGGTGGTCGCTTAATTCTCTCAGCGTCTAATAATGCTCATTTCGCTTCCTATATGTCAGCACAACACCATGCTCAAGATGTGGCAAGAGCGATCGAAAGCGATCGCTGGGCAGTGAGGTCAACTAATACAGGCTATTCAGGCTTTGTCGATCCCAATGGGCGCACGGTTTGGCTATCGGATGTGAATACCTATGAAACCCATTTAGAAACGGTTTATTTGCGCGATACCAAGACTCTATATGTCATGTGGGGTGATTGGTTAACACCTTTGTTCTGCATTACTAGCATTGTGATCTATGCCAAACATCGTTTTGCCTAAACAAAGAGAGTCGGCGCATTGCGCCGACTCTCTTTGTTTGCTTCGCCTGCGTAGCAATCGGCTAAACAATCTGGGTTTGTAACTATGCTGAGCTACTTAGCAAGAAATAGCAATGCCCCGATCGCTAAAAAGATAATTGACCAGATTAGTCCCCAAAAGGCGGGATGACTGGATACTTTATTGCCATTAGCAGTAGATAGAAGTTCTAAATCCATCCAAGAGGCAATACCACGACGGAACCAACCCTTAGCAGTAGTTTCCATGCCAATCAAACCCTGTACCCGCTTCATACCAAAAAAGAAATTACCAAAAGGTCCCCAACGGGATGCATAGAGCAGATACATCAGCCCTGATTTGTCCTGTAACTTCAGATCGGAGCCAAACACATAACCTGCATCGCCACGACCGATCAGAGTTCCTTCCAGTTGCACAGGTTGACCACGCAGAGGGCTAGCATAGGCATCGGACATCAGGGTGATTACATCAGTTGCTGGCGCATTTTTGGAACTGGGATACATGACGGATCGCTTAAAGAGCATCACTGCACCTAGCAATAACAATGGAATCGCCACAAATGCTTTTAAGCCGCCAATACTATTAAATAGAACTGCACCGATCGCCAAACCAAGGATAATCGCAATGAATTCTGCACCATAGAGCAAAACATCTTGATAGAAAGTTCCATAGAGGCGTTTTTGGTCGAGGTGATTACCCTCAGCAACTACACGCCCCATATCAAACTCCATATCTAACCCAAGCTGCTCAGCATAGTTACTGAGAGCGCGTACTCGCTTGCCCGTGAGCGGATGGGTCGAGTTTAGCTCCATCCACCAACCCCAAGGATTAAACAAATCCCAAAGGAAGAGACGACCAATTTTTTCTGGAGAAGATGAAATTTGATAGACAGTACCTGTAGAAGCTGCTGCCTTAGCATCATAGATACCAAGAGCGCGAGTACCTTGCATGAGGCGACTTGGTTCTTTTGATTTCTCCGTTTCTTGGACGATGCCATAGGCAATTTTCACCAAAGCACGTGACAAAGCATTGGGGTTGCCCGTTTGCTCGGCGGCGAAATGGTCAGCAAAATATTCTCTAGTGCGCGATAGATAGAGCAGCAAATACGTGCCGACGATATAAAAGCCGTAGGCAATAAAGGCAGTGATCATCGCGGCATTTTCTGCCCGTTCGTCATTAATTTTTTTGCCAACTTCGCGAATCGTGACATAGAGCAAATAAGTAATTTGCACCAATGTCGAAGCAACGGTCATTACCGCAAAGTCCCAATGGACGATATGTCCTAGCTCATGGGCATAGACTGTGGCGGCTTCGTCATCATCGAGATATTTGAATAAACCTGCACTAACCACTAGACGAGCGCTATTAGGCAAAGCCCCATAGGTAAAAGCAGTCGGATTGTTATCATCAATAATCCCTAAACGTGGTTGGGTAATCTTTTTGAGATTGCAAACACGTTGAATGGTGCGGGCTGATTCAGGACTGAGGCGTTCAATTTCTGCGAGATTGACCCATCGGGTGTGATAGAGCCAGCCTTGGGTCAAGTCCATGATCCAAGGCGAGACAAAGAAGATGATCGCATTGACTAAAACAGTGATAATTACCGCAACGCCAAATCCAAGGATCGGATTGGGGCTATTGACGATAAAAATTGTTGCCGTGACTAGGGAAAATACAATCCCCACAAGCAGGGCGATCGTGATACTAGAGGCAAGGGCAAGATTACCTGCAATTTTGGCAGTAACAATGCTTGCGCCAACTTGATTAGCACGCCCTGCCTTATGAGGAGATTCTGATTCTGGTGTGGACATACAATTCTCTCTTCAGTTTATTGAGTCCTAGCTTGAGTAATTAGTCCCATGTTGTAATGTTTTTGTTGCTCAATTGCTGAAAAACATCACCATAATTCAACTAGAGGCTTCTAGGATTTGAGCTATATAAAAAACAATACCCAAATTCTAGTTATGAAATTCAATACATTTAACGTAAGTTCGACAACGCGATTTTTCGCTATCGTTAACGTACACTTAATAATATAGTGATTTCCAAAATTAATATATTTAACCAAGATTAAGCATACTCAAAACAGTTGTGATACAAGGTAACGCGGTATCACAACGTCAGTTTGGGTTAAGCTGGCAAATTTTAAAAGCCTTACTAAGCAAGGCTTTTACTTTTGGGCTTTGAGATAGGATTTGCGTAGCAAACCCTATCTCAAAGCCTGTTTCAAATTATCCTGAACTCGCATTATCACAATCAAAGCGAAGGGTGACAGATAATTTCAAAATGATAAGTCTTTGTTCGCTTGTTTAGAATGTTTGCACATTGTTGGGAGCGATCAAAGCAAATCTGGGGATAGTGCAGTCTAACTCCTGTGTTAGTCTACCTTAGTTAGATTTGACACTTTCCACCTACCATTTTCAAAAAGAAATGTGCAAACATAGCGTCCTCGTGACGGCTGTGATTGCGATTGATCAATTCTGCCATTGACATAGAGGGTGGGACTTTCAAAAATTTCGACCGTCACATTTGCCTGATTATCTTGAATTCCAAACGATCCTGCGCGGCTTACCTTAAAGTCACCATAACTATAAAAAGCATTATTACTTTGCAGCCAGTCAATCGAACCTTTGCGTTTTTCGTAGGCTTCGCCTGTAGTAAATTCCGCTAATAGTTGTCGATCAAATGGTGGGGCAAATATTTGATTTTTAGCTGCTACTAAATTATTCACAAGATCTACGGCTTCTGACTCCGATAAAGGTGCGATCTCATTTTTTTTATTTGCATTTGTCTGGCTAGGTGTGGGGTTAACTGTAGCAGAGGGAGAAGTCTTAGGATTCGCAGTAGGACTAGCAGTCTCAATAGACGTTGAGGAACTAGTGGCAGATGTAGTATTTTGACTGGGGGTGACTGTAGGTTTTGGGTTATTAGCGACAGGATTCAAGTTGTTAGAGGCATTAAGAGTAGCCATTAAAGCACCGATCGCGACCGCAGTAGCAAAGGCAGCTACCCAAACCGCAATCCATAAGCCCTTACTGCCTTTATTATCACCAGTTTGATCGGGCGTAGATACCTGCACCGTATACTGTGGCGGATTTTCGGATGGCACAGGATGTAGATTAACGGGAGTGGTGGGTGGCGGTAAGGGTGTAGTCGAGGCAGGTAAGGGTTGGATTAAAGGTTGAATAGATGGAATTGGGTTTGGAGCGATCGCAGGATTATAGGGCTGAGTCGGCGGAACTTTAGGCAATAACTCAGTCCCTAAATCATAGTTGGTACTCACGACCGTGGACTGAATACCATTAGTAGACTGTACCGATTGATGGGTTGGTAAATGATGTGAGCCTAGAGTTGCTAAAACTTTGCGGATCTCCACCGCCGATTCGTAGCGATCTTTGTAGTGATAGCGAGTCATCTTGGTTAATACCTCAACTAGCCCTGTTTTATTGGGGACAAGATGCTGCCAGATTAATTCCCCCGTTTGGTAATCTTCCTGCAACTCACGGGGTGGTAAACCTGTGAGTGCTTGAATGCCAATAACCCCGATCGCATATAAATCACTACTCGGACGCGGCTTACCTTGAGCTTGCTCACTGGGCATATAACCTAAAGTCCCGATGGCTACGGTGGCAACAGTTTGCCCCTCCTGTGTCATCTGATTTTGTACCTGTTTAATCGCCCCAAAATCGATCAGTACAAATTTACCGTCAGATTTGCGACGAATAATATTATCTGGCTTTAGATCACGATGAATTACCCCTTGACCATGGATATATTCCAAAATACTTAATAAATCGTCCAATATTTGAATTACTTGGGCTTCACCCATCCGATAGCCGCGTACTAATTCCAGTTCTAGTGATCGTCCCTCGACAAATTCTTCTACTAAATAAAATTCCCCTGCTTGCTCAAAATAGGCAAGTAAACGTGGAATGCGATCGTGATCGCCTAACTTTGCAAGGATTTGAGCCTCACTAGTAAACAGACGATTGGATACTTTGAGATATTCGCGATCATCACTAACTGGCTTTAAGTGCTTAACCACACAAAGTGGCTCATTGGGTATACGTGTATCATTGGCTAAATATGTATGCCCAAAGCCACCCTCCCCTAACTTGCTAGCAATGCGATAGCGCCCATCTAGTAACTGACCAATCATGTTCGCTCACTCCAATTCTCCAATAAATATAGCAATCCTAAAGGGTTTGTGGAAGATTGCCCAATAGGGTGAACTTCCAAATAGAGAGTATTTTAGTTATCAGCTTTAGGAGAGGATTTACGATACAAATCCTCTCCTAAAGCCCATTTGCAAATATACCGAACTTACTTTTGTCCCATATCCATAAACAATACAAGTACACGTTGGTTTATGATGGTTAGGCTGTAATGTCTATATCACTTAAAATGCTTATGTCCTAAAATGATATAGCTGATGATAGATCTATGGCACTTAAAAAAGGTTTGTAGACAAGGACTAGTAAACTGCTAGCCTAACCAGTTGTTTTGATGATTTATGGCTAGATACACTCAACATTTCTTAGTTGAAATTGCTCCCGAAAATTTGCTTTCAACGATTGTTCAAACATTGGAGTCCTGTGGCTTGGTAATTACCTACGAAACTGATGACTATGTAATTGCTCAAGAGACAGAAACCACCGCTCACGCCAAAATCGTGACTGTAGAAGTATTGATCCATCGCTCAGAAATCGAAGGCAATCAAGTGAAATTGACTAGCGTTACCAAAAACGCCGAATTACCACTGCGTATCAATAATCACTGTCAAGGTATCTCTGATCGCATCTCTAAGGCATTCATTGATAGTAGGGAATGGAAACTATTAGAAACTTCGGGATATTAGACAGTTTGTAATGGGAATAAATGGCAAATTATTATCGTGTTCTCGCTGAAAATAGGCAAGCTAGATTTAATTACGAAATTCTCGAAACCCACGAAGCGGGGATCGAGCTACTTGGTACTGAAGTTAAATCAATTAAAGCGGGCAAAGGAAACTTAAGGGATGCCTATGGCATTGTCCGCAATGGGCAGATTATGCTGCTGAATATGTACATTGCTCCACATCACACTACCAGCTTGTACTTTAATCATGAGCCAACCCGCACTCGTCGGCTATTAATGCATAAGGATGAAATTCGTAAGTTGATCGTAGCAGTACAACAAAAGGGATTAACTCTCGTCCCCCTTAAGGTTTATCAAAAGGATGGCTGGATCAAGGTGGATTTAGCCTTAGTCAGACAGAAGAAACTCCACGATAAGCGCGAAGATATGAAAAAACGTGATGATAAACGCGATATCGAAAGAGTCATGAAAAATCGTTAAAACTTAAAAAATATTCGTTTATTTACACTAATTTGTAAATTAGCAATTGTTCACAAAACTTGTGGTAGTTTAAAAAGTACACTGTAGGCATGTTGACAAAAATCGAGTTGATACATTGCAGCTCTAGAAATTAAAAAGTTATTATGTCTGCGCCATCTCAATTTGCTATCAATTTTAGTGAAAAATTTCCAAGTCTAACGAACTCACCTATCTTAGAGGCCGTAATTCATTGGGATGCTCCTACCAGTAAGTCACTAGAACAAACATCATTAAAAGAAAAGTTAACCAATAGTTTACCTGATTACCCTATTATCCAACCTCAGTATGGTGTTGAGGTTAAGATAGATACACCAATTGATATGCCTCAATTCTTGCAAAAAACACAATGGAGTGGTTTTAGGCTTGAAAACATCTCACAAAATTATGTAGCTCAATTTAACAATACGGGAATTGCTTTTAGTAGGATTAAATCTTATGAAGGGTGGGAAAACTTCAAGAACGAAGCATTACGGATTTGGAATACTTTTGTAGAATTAGCAGAGCCAGAAACAACTCGCCGCTTAGGAGTACGATTCATTAACCGAATTCTTGTCAAACAAGATGAGTCAATCTCAACCTATCTCAAAAGTGAGCCATATAGACTTTCTGGACTAGAAATTTCCCCAAAATCGTTTTTTTACCAAGATACTTACCAAGTTGCTGGTTATCCCTATCAAATTAACTTAGTTCGTACTATTCAACCCAATCAAACTGGATCAGGAAGCGAGCAAGCCCTAATTGTAGATATTGATGTATTTACAAATGAGGTTTCTAGTATTCGGGATGATTTAAACCAACAACTTGCTGAAATGCGTTGGCTTAAGAATAAAATATTTTTTAGCAATATAACTGATACCGCCTTAAATAATTTTGGGAGTTAAGTCATGATCACAGCTATACGGGGAAATACAGAAACTGCTGTTTATATTGACGCAACTACCCAAAAGCAAACAGAGTACTTTGATCAGTCTGTGACTTTGGGTAAGCGATCAGCGTATAACGAGCTAGTTGCTTTTTGGGAAGAGTGTAAATCTCCCAATTGGGATGGCTATAATGCTTTTGCTGTTCAAAAGGCAACTTTATATAAGGCTTATTTGTTCATTCATGCATTGCCTCTAGGTTACCCTTTGCCTTCAGTTGGGGCTGAGCCAGATGGTCATTTAACTCTGGAGTGGTACAGAAATCCGCGATGGATACTTTCAGTTAGCATTAGCCACGAAGGTATATTGTATTACGCAGCTCTTTTTGATGAAGAATCTGAGCAAGGATCGGAGGATTTTTGGGGAGAAATACCCCAAGTTATCTTGGGATTGATCAATAAAGTTAAGGGAATAACGGTTTAAAGAGCATGATCGATGCTAATCATGTCCCTGATGTTAATGATGACGAAATCTTAGCCCGATATGCAATGCAAAGTAGCCACTTTCGCTCTAGTGATCAAACTGCTAAGCCTGAACTGTTTATGCCACATCCATATCAGGAATTATCTTTAACCAGATACCTTGATGCGACTATTGAAGAGGTTGTATCGTTAGGTGAGAAAACGGCTAAAAAACTAAGTAAAACTCTTTATGGTAGAGCTGACATTGAGACAATTAAATGTAAAGTTGGCTCTTTGAAAGTAGTTGCAGACCCCACACCAGACAACCCCAATCACGTCAATATTAAAGGATTTCCTCTTGAGAAGCCAGAACAGAAGGTAATTGCACTAAAATTAGCTGCTGCTGCTAAATTTTATCCAATACAATAATCTGTTTTTTAATGGGTTGCCATCATTTCTAGTTGATACAAGCTTGCATACAAACCTTGTTGATTAATTAACTGCTCATGATTGCCTGATTCGATGACTTCACCTTGTTTAAGGACAAGAATGCGATCCACATTACGGATCGTCGATAAGCGGTGGGCGATGATAATCGTGGTGCGATCGCGCAATAAACGATCTAACGCCTGTTGAATCAAAAATTCGGTACTGACATCAAGGCTAGCGGTTGCCTCATCAAGAATTAAAATGCGGGGATCGCGGATTGCGGCTCTGGCAAAGGCGAGTAATTGCTTTTGCCCACCAGAGAGATTTGTGCCACGTGCTCGTACTTGGGTTGCATAGGCTTCGGGTAAATCTTTGATAAAGCGATCGACATTCATTAATTCAGCAGATTCAATCACTTGTTCGATCGCATAGTCTTCACCGAGCGTAATATTTTCCTTAATATCCCCAGAGAATAAAAAAGCATCCTGTAAGATCACACCAATATATCGACGTAGCTCAGCTTGACTGATCTCACGAATATCAATGCCATCGATTAAAATTCGACCCTTAGTTGGCTCATATAGTCGCGATATTAAACGAATAATTGAACTTTTACCTGCCCCAGTTGGACCGACGAGCGCAATTTTTTCTCCAGCCTTCAGCGTAAAGTTAAGATCCTTAAGCACATATTCATCGGGCTTATAACCAAACCATACATGGTCAAAACAAATTTCCCCCGTGCCATCAAGGGGTAAAACTTTAGGATGTTCAGGATCACGAATTTCAATGGGTTCTTGGAGAATTGCATTGATTCGCTCAACTGCTGTAAATCCTGACTGAATCGTAGTAAATTTCTCAGCTAGCTGACGGATTGGGTCAAAGAGACGCTGCGAAAATAGAATAAATGCTGAAAGCTCGCCAAAAGTGAGATTATTCTGCACAATTTGCCCACCACCGAGCCAGAGTACACCTGCGATCGCCACTAGGGCGATCCATTCTAGTGTTGCGGATACTGCCGAATCATGGAAGACCGTGCGATTTACCTCATCAACATACTGCTGGTTAACTTTAAGATGTTGATCCGAGTTAAATTTTTCACGACGAAATAGCTGAACGATATTTACGCCAATAATGTTTTCTTGGAGAATCGAGTTAAGTTCCGATAGGCGATCACGAGCTTTAAAATTTGCCTTGCGATATTCGTACTGAAAATAGACGATCAGAGCAGTGACGGGTAAGACCATCATCACCAACAGTAGAGCTAAGTCCCACCGCAGCAAAAACATAAATACGGCAATGGTGGCGATCGCGGCCAGATCGCTAAGCACCCCGACAGCCCCTGTTGCAAACACATCACCTAACGCCTCAACATCACTAGTTAAGCGTGTAATCAGTTTACCGACAGGAGTCCGATCAAAGAAATTGGTCGAGAGCGAGGTCACATGCTGAAATAAATCTCGGCGGATATCTGCTGTGATTTTTTGTCCAACTTCTTGCACCAAGTAGCCCTGCCATGCCTGAAACATGAGTCGCACTGCAATTGTGAGCAAAATAATCACACAAATCCAGCGTAAACCAAACAAATTGCCACTTTTAATTGGACCGTCGATCGCCTGCTGCACAAGAATCGGCTGCACCGCACTAGCGATCGACAAAGGTACAAGTAAAAATAGCGATATGATTAGCTTCTGAGAATTTTGTTTTGCATAAGGCCATAGACTCAGCAGCAATCGCCAATCATTAATGTTAGAACGATTTACATATTGAGCCTGAGCAGAGCTAGCTTTGGAAGTGTTTATCACTATTATTCGAGGTCTCTGTTACCAGGATTACGAGAAGGATCACTGTTAAGGAAACCAAACACAAACAAACTGATGAAGAATATGACGGTGATGTAGACCACTATTTTTAAAGTGAGCATAAATAAAATAACTCCGTATAAATATCTAATAATTTATCCTATGTTCAATCTTATAGGAAAAGATGGGAATTCCTTATACTTAGTTCAGAACAGCCATCTACATCTAAGTATAAATACTTAGATGCGATTAAGCCTTAAAGCCCTGTCCAAGAAGTAGGGATCGTTCGATATATAGAGACACCTGACTAGTGATCGCTAGCAACAATTTTTCATCGAATGCTGAATAGGCAAGCGTGACCTCATGTGCATTTTCTTTTGTAATTGAAATATCTTGAACTTTACGATTTATTAGCTGAAACACACCAATTGTTCTTTTTTGTGAATCAAACATCGGTACTGCCAAAACTGAGCGAGTGTGATATTCAATGTCGTAATCAAAGGTTTTATGATGGCGATAGCTAGCATTCTCTGGTAAGTCATGAACATCCGACAGATTCAGAGTTTCTCCGGTTAGCGCCACATAGCCAACAATGCTGTCTTGATTTAGTGGCACAGCAAAGTTAACTAGTGAGCGATCGGGCTGGGAAGAATTTTGAGAAACTTCAAAACAGACCGTATGCACGGGAGCAGAGCGATCAATCAGATAAATGCTACCTGCATCACTCATAGTCATTTTCCGCGTAGCCTCTAAGGATAACGTCAAAAAATTCCTTAAGTCGTCAGTACTCGACAAAGCCCTAGATAAAGCAAGCAAATCACTAAGCAAACATTTGTAATAATGCAGTTGCTCTTTTAGTACCTGAGAATCAAAGAGAGATATATCTTCAGATGTTTCTTTTTGCCCACCTAAATTAGGAGTCATGGTTGTTGCCAATATCTGTAGGAATGCTCTGCAAGTCTAAATAAAACCTAAATGAATTAAATTGTTAGGTTTTAGTGCCCGCACTACAATTTATGCGAACAATACTAGCAAAATCACCTTAGAAAAACACTAAAAACAAAACTTAAAGAGTAGAGCTAAATATGAACATTTAAGTTTTATTTTTAATATTCTTCACCTTCACCAAATTGAAGATCTTCAATTGTATAGACATTTTCTGACCAAGGTAGATGTGTCATTCATATAAACATCTATGCCAATCTGATCTGCTTCGAGATCAACTCCAGAGTATTTCTAGAGGCTTTGAGAGAACCAAACATCAAAAAAGAAAGACCACGAAAAAATTAGTGCTTGGTTGTTTAATTTCCTGCAAAAGACGGGGAATCAAACCTGTACTTCACCAGACTGGTAAACGCTATAGTCAATATAAAGCCGTCATAGAAGGACGGGGGCTACCCAAATTTTTCGATAAATATTTAAAGGTAATGTTTTGCAACACTTTCAAATATTTATGATAGTCATGAAATGTAATTGTGTTGAGGGTGCGAAGCGCCCGCAACACAATTACTTAAAAAATTACTTTGCAGCACTACCAAATTTATGTCGTTGTTAATTCATCGCAATGCACTGTAGCGATTGTGATCGCAGTCACAGAAATAGTGATTTAAGATCGCGAGCTAGATGTGAGGACTATCACTGCGAACAGTTGAAGAAAAAACGATACTACAACTACTAGCGACGTATCTACATAATTTCTCCCGCAAGAATTCTTCCTGCGGGTTTTTTGTAGCAGTCTTTGTGAACAATTCGTTACAATATTGTTAGCACAGTTACCAACGCAAAGAATAACGTAGGCAATTTATGTATTTAACATGGCTAGACAGTAATTCATGGCTCATCGAAATTGCAGATAAACGCATTTTGCTCGATCCTTGGCTAGTTGGTTCACTGATGCTTGGGAATGCCGCATGGTTCTTTAAATCTGATCGTCTCACACCTAGAGAAATCCCCAAAAATATTGATTTGATTCTGCTATCTCAAGGATTAGAAGATCACGCACATCCCGCGACATTGCAGCAACTTGATCGCCAAATTCCTGTCATTGGTTCACCTAGTGCTGCAAAAGTGGTCAAGAATCTAGGCTATACAAAAGTTACAGCCCTTAATCATGATGAAGTATTTAGTATCCCTCATCTCTTGGAAATCAGAGCTGTAATTGGTTCTCCGACTGGCCCTACAACCATGGAGAATGGCTATATTTTACGAGACTTATTAGCAGGAACTGCTATTTATTACGAACCTCATGGATATCATACGAAATCGATCCAAGAATTCTCGCCTGTTGATGTAGTAATTACACCAACTATTGATTTAAAACTGCCTCTGATCGGTACAGTCATTAAAGGTCAACAGAGTGCCCTAAAAGTAGCTCAGTGGCTAAAGCCTCAGTTCATCTTACCCACTGCCGCAGGTGGTGATTTGAGGTTCAGTGGCTTTTTGCTCAAGTTTTTGAAAGCAGAAGGCACTGTTGAATCCTTACGAGCGCTCTTGGCGGCGAATAACCTTGCTACCCAAATTATCGAACCCAAGCCTTGGGAACGATTTGAAGTCAAGCTCGAAACAATAGCGGCGTAAGAATTGAATTATTTTTTAAAGCGCGGATTCTCAGCGCTTTAAAATACTTCTCTGTTTTTTAAAGCGCTACGAGCTGTAAGTCATAAAAGAATAGAGTCAATAGTACCCATTCTTTTATGGAAACTTAGATGTAACTAAATGTGACTCTTCTAAAAATATTGCTGGTATTTCCGCAGGATGCTCAATAGATTTAGATTGTGATTTGCTCTCTAGCAACATGTAGGTTTCCATTTCGCCACGCCCTTTAATAAACACCTTGCCACGATGCCAAAAAGAATAATTGTGTTTGAGTAATTCGTAAGTTGTCTCTGTAACTTGAATACCCCCAGCTAAACCATGGGATTCCATGCGACTAGCAAGGTTGACAGCATCACCCCATAGGTCATAGATAAACTTGCGTATACCAATGACCCCTGCGACCACAGAACCTGTATTAATGCCAATGCGTAAACGGAAAGGAGAGCCATCATCACTACGGTTAAAGTTCGCTATTTCTCTTTGCATTGCTAGAGCCATTTCCGCGATCGCTTCGGCATGATCGGGGCGCGATGTGGGCAAACCACCTACTACCATATAGGCATCACCGATGGTTTTAATTTTCTCTAAACCGAACTGATCGGCAAGTCGATCAAAGGAGGAGAAAATGCCATTGAGTTTATTGACCAGTTCATTAGGGGAAATGTTAGTAGCTAGCTCTGTAAAGTCCACTATGTCCGCAAATAAAATCGTGACATTATCAGATCTAGAGGCAATTGTGCTATCACCATGCTTAAGTTGATGCACGATCGCTTTAGGCAAAATATTTAATAGGAGACTTTCTGATTTTTCTTGTTCAGCCTTGAGCGCCTGCTCCGATTGTTTGCGCTCCGTAATATCTTGGACAATACCTTCATAAGAAACAAAATTGCCATGATCGTCATAGTTGGCACTAGCACTAATCAAAATCCAAATTATGCTGCGATCTCGTTTGTAAGCCAAAGTTTCAAAACTGACCACTGAGCCATTGGTGGCAATTTGATGCAGAAATTCGCGATAATGCTCAGGCTCCACAAATAGGCGATATTCATCGAAAGCTGCACCAGTGAGTAACGCATCTGTTGATTCATAGCCATGGATCTTCGCTAGTGCAGGATTCGCATTGATATAGCAACCATCGGGCTGTGCTTGGAAAATACCTTCGATCGCATGTTCAAAAATACTGCGATACCTCTCTTCGGCAGTGCGGAGAGATTCCTCAATTTGTTTCTGATGACTAATATCAATAATCACTCCATCCCAAACTATGTCACCATTTTCATTGCGATGGGGCTGAGAGATAATGCGTACCCACTTCACATTGACAAATAAGCTAGAAACCCGATATTCATGTTCAAAAAAGCTTAATTCTTCAGCCGATTTATATACAATCTCATTCAATTGAGCCCGATCCTCTGGATGAGTCATGTCAAACACCCATTCTAAATGTTCAGAAAATTCTTCTACGGATATACCGAAAATTTCCTGAGTGCGAGGACTGATATAGGGCATTGAGACTTCACCATTCGGATGTAGCACGGCTCGATAAACCACACCTGGTACATTGTCCGCGATCGCCGAAAAGCGTTGTTGACTCTCCCGTAATAATATTTCTGCCTGTTGCCGTTCTGCTGCCTCATTTTGAAGTCGCTTGATCGTTTTTTGTAACTGGATCGTTCGTTGTTCAATACGTTGTTCTAAAAGTTCATTGGCTTCCCGCAAAGCACCTTCAACATTGAGTAGATCCGACTGTGCTTTGAGCAAACGCTGATTTGCCTTAAATAGTTTCGACATTGCAGCGCGAGTGATTTCAGGTGCAAGCTGATTTCTTCCTTTACCTTGACCTCGACTTAATAGCTCCGTGATCATAAATTCTAGTTCTTGGGAATCCTTGTCCATTTGCCAAGTTTGGTGAATATTTTTGGGGATTTCTGCCAATATTTCCGTCACCACAGAGGCGTTACTAGATTGCAGTTCTTCAACTCCTAACCAAGGCATTGGTTTAATGGGGTCTATTGTATAGACAATTTCCAATTTTCCTGTCGATGTTACCTCAGCAATTCGACAAGCCGTGGAAATGTGATGGTTATGCTCCATCGTAATTTTACCCGCAGGAGCCAAAAGACTTTGATCATAAGCCGCTTCCCTTACAATTTCTACATCAAAAGTTTGCGCCGCTTCGACTGCCGACTTCCACAAAAACACCTGAATATAGGCAGCCTGCATCAGTGTGTTGACTACAGGTACTGCACCATTATCTGCATTAAACCAAACTGCTGCTTTATGTAAAAATTCTTGATTCTGAGGATTATCCAAAACTTGAAAATAGTTGGCACTAATCAAGTGACCAGCTAATGATGATGGATATAGGCTTTGAGTGAGTTGATGGAGTTCTACTTCGGTCAATCGGAGTGACAAGACAGGAATATCTCTAGCTTTGATATCGGCATTAACATACTGCTGTAAAAAGGGGATCGAATTTTCGGGAGTCAGCGTATTAATAACAATATCAGGGGCAGTATTCTTGATTTTAGTGATATTCTCACGATATTCATGGATATTTTGCGGTACATAGTCTTCACGCAACAACAGACCATTTTGTTGCTTTACTTGAGCGCGAATAATTTTGTTAACTGTGTGAGAATAAATACTATCATTACCAATGATGTAGATGCGATCGCCTTTATTTTGAGATAGCCATGTAATCACAGGCTGCACAACCTGATTGGGACACGCACCTGTATAAAATACGTTTTTAGAAAACTCTAATCCTTCGTAGGCATAGGGATACCAAAGTTGCACATGCCGTTTTTCGAGAATTGGAATCAGACTTTTACGCGCTGATGATGTACCAACCCCAAATAAATTACTAATTCTGAACTTGTCAATGAAATATTTTACCTGTGAAGCAATGTTTTGCTCATGGGGAGACAGATCAAACACTACAGGCTCAATTGTTTTACCTAATACCCCCCCAGATTGATTTATTTCTGCGATCGCCATCAATGTCGCATCTTTAACTAGCACTTCTCTAGCACCCAAGCAGCCACTGAGAAAATGCATAATTCCAACTTTAATGACATTAGTCCCCTGATTACTTTCGGTATTTAAGGACTTAGTCTCTTGATTCATGATGGCTGATACTCCTTAAACATTACGTGAGTTCTAATCAGAAAAATGTCAATGCTAGCTGAGTGAGATCCACATCACATTCTTGTCATTAACTATCTAGAGCTTTCATGATTAATATGTATATGCATTTAGCCAGAGTTTTTAAGTGTCATCTCGATTAATGAGATGCTAATGCGATCACTAAATAGATGGTCTTTAAGGTAATGTCAAGATAAGCATGGCTGTGGGTTTATGAGCTTTCTATATTTATTCAGCCTTTGCTGGTGATTTATGTCTACTTATTCTGTTTTATGTCTCAAAAGGTAGAAGATGTTTGTAAAAAAGTTGTTAAGCCAATAACTAGAACTATCTACAAGGGTTTTAAGTCTTAACTGGTAACTTATAGAATTTAGTCCACATATTACTTACATAGCAATGGGTTTAAACAAATTAATATTTGAATTTACAAATACATTCTAGCTTCTATTCAAATTTATCATAAGTAAGTTAATAAGTAAGTCATAATAAATATTACCAATTTAATGATAAATTGCAACGAAATCCGATGAAGTAAAGAATACTTCGTAAACGGGGCAATAGTCAATAGATTTTCTCAGTCTGTGGTTAATCAAATTTACTGCTTTCTGAAAGTCATCTTCTTTTACGATTTTGAAGTTTGTATTTTTGGGATAGAATTTTCTAATTAATCTTATCTATTGTTACATTCATTCAATTTACACTCCAATGAATGATACGGATTTGCAAAGATGGTCTCTAGTTTGAATCTCCCAGATAGCTTCTCATGGTTATAGAATTCTCTTCCATTATTAAAACATTAGTGTGGTTATAGTTGCTCACTATCACTTCCACGTGAATACCTTTAGGCAAAGATCTCTAGGTGTTACATTTCATGATTGAATTGGCGAATTATAAAAAATCAAAAAATTGTCTAAGAATTATCCAGTAAGTTTCAACTTAGCTTAATTTACCACAAATTGTGTTCGGCGATATGGCTCAAATTCACTTCTTACATGTAGACATATATGCAAATTGTGTATTTTAAATTTCTGACAAAAATTCTAAAGAGTCTGCTTTGAGATACTGATAATATTAGATTCTGCCAGTATTTACAGTATTTGTCTGTAAGTAAGAATTTCTATAATAAATCGCTTTGGCAATTGACTGATGAAGCACTAACAAAGTTTCAGACCGATTTGTCTCCAACTCTTCTAAATTTAACCCTATACATTCGTGCAAACTTAATTCGGCAAACCGACTTTTCAGCCAATCAATTTCTACGACCGATGCCCGCGAAATTATCAAGATCGGTAAATTAACAAACATTTCGAGTTGACTAATAGTTTCTAAATAGGTCACTAAAGTTTGGCGATCGCCATCTAATAAAAACAATTCTGGCTGCCAAATTTTTGATAACACTTCGCATTGGGGCAAATCATCGGCTCCTAACAAGCAATGTCCCAAATCCTGCAATAGATTAATTACCGTATCATCTAGATTTTGATTTAAATATAAAAATTTCAATGGTTTGGTAATGGTCAACGAGTGGGGCAAGAAAACATGTAACTCTGCGGCTTTGATAGGTTTCAGCAGAATACCATCAGCCTGATGCACATTAATTCTTGGTTCATCGGCACGTTTCATCATGACCATCCGAATATGATGGGTGCTCGGATCACCCTTTAGTAGCGCCAGTACATCCCATCCAGACAGCATGGGCAAATCAGGACTTAATAAAATCAAACAAGGCTGTAAACGTCTTGCCTTTTCTAAAGCCTCAGTCCCTGATCGTGCAATTACCACCTGATATTCCAAATCTGCTAGTGTCGTTCTTAGCCAGTCTAAGACCTCAGAGGAGGTTTCGACAATCAATACTAATCGGCTACGAACACCGTTATTACTCACAGCTTGTTGATCAGAGTTAGTTGGCTCAGGGGGCAGCAAAATCGTAAATTGGCTTCCCACATCTACTTGAGATACAAAAGTAATATCACCGCCATGCAAACGGGCGAGGTGTCTGGTCAACAATAAGCTAGAACCCGTACCTTCAAACCGACGGGTTAACACATTTTCCATCTGTTGAAATTTTTGAAATACCAGACATTGTTTTTCTTCGGGGATTCCGATACCTTGATCCCATACGGTAATTGCTAACCAACCTTCCCACCTACGCACAGTGATGCCAATTTTGGGAGAGCTATGTGGCAAATCGCCAACTAATCCCGATGGCAGCACGCTAAATTTAAAAGCATTGGATAGCAAATTTACAAGCATTTGCTGTAATCGCGTTTCATCAGCAGAAATTGTTTGGATCGTGGGGTCGATGTCCAAATTAATATCCAGTTCCCAACCTTCCTCAAAGTTATAGTTACGAGATATTGCCGAATCCTGTTGGACTAACTTCCGCACCTGTTGAATACTTTTTAGACAAACATCTTTTACTGAGACTGTCTCAGCATATAGTTCTAGTTGTCCTGCTTCAGCTTTGGCAAGATCAAAAATATTATCAATAATAGAAACTAATTGACGACCACTTTGATGGATCATTTTCACGTAGCGACTTTGGCGATCATTCAACTCCCCAAATGTATTGTTACTTAGTAAACTTGCAATCCCAATCACCGAAGTTAAAGGTGTTTTTAACTCATGGTTAATACAGGTCAAAAATTCGTCCTTGAGACGACTTAAACCTGATAGCTCCTGTGCCAGATTTTTTTGAGCGCTGATGTCATAGGCGATCGATAGCTCTAGACCTTGGAGACTCCCTTGGAGAGGAACATTCATCACCTGCCAAGTAAAGGATTGCCCATCAGTTGTACAAAATTGATGGGTTTCGGGAATATGGGTCTGGAGTAATTGGTGGGCATCTTCAGGAGCCACAAAATCACCAAATGCATCACCCACGATCACTTGGATCTGTCTCCCTGAGCGAGGAGATAAATCATATAAACTATTGCGCCATGAAGAATTCATCCCCACAATCATCCCATTTTGATCACTTACTCTCACGGGAAGAGGTAACTGATAAATGAGGGGCAATAGCAATGAAGCAATGGAGGATTGATCAGTTTGTTCAGTTTTAATAATGGATCGTAATAGTATTGAAACCTCTAACAGTCCTGCAAATTTGCCATCACTACCGATCAGAGCCCAAGTGTCCGCCGAGTGTCGATATTGGAAAATTCTTTGCAAAAAATCAATCACGGTCATAGTGCTTGAGATGGCTGGCAATGGCTCAAGATCAATATCTTCTAGAGAAATTGCAGGAGCAACAAAAGTGCAACTATCAGGCTCAGCTTGCCAATTTAATAAACAACGTGCACTCAATAAACCTTGAGGTTGATCATTTTCATCCAGCACTACCACGCTAGACCAACCCTTCTTTAGCAAGTTTAAAGCTTCAGAAGTTTTAGTGGTCAATCGGCAAGTTGCCACTAGAGACTGTCCATATATTTCTAAAGACTGATTTAAGATGAGGGAGTCCATATGCTGAAACCCTTACAGGTTATTGTTAATTTAAGTGCTGCTTGTCACTTACTGCTGATACATTTCTATATGTAGTACGATCATCAATCTCACATGATTTTGCTATTTAAGTGCGAAAATAAAGCTTAAGATAACTTTGCGCCATTCAAACCACCAATAGCCTGTGCCTGTTTTGACTAATTTACAAGTATGCTGTTTGGTGGCAAAAACTGATGTCACCCAAACAAAATCAGATCTTGCAAAATTTTTGCCTGAGGATCGATACACCGTAACAGTTGTTTCGGACTTAGAATCTCTTGTAAGTTTATTGAAAAAAAGTAAAAACGCACAAGATTGTTTAGTTATATTCAGAGATGTTGAGGCTGTTGTCGAGCACCTAGGTATGCTAAATATCTTTATGCCTACCATACTTGTTCTAGAAGATCTTTATGAACAAAGCGAACCTCATGAACAAAGCGAATCTAAAGACTTTTATAGAGCCAGTATCAGCATTAGCTCCGAGCAACTCCATGATTTACCAACCATTATCGATCAGGCGATCGCCACCTTTATTAAGATTTCTCCACAAGTTCGCCACCAACTCTATGTCAATATTCCCGATACTCCAGTTTCTGAATCCTTAAGTGTCCAACAACAAAGACTAGCTGATAAACTCAATGAGCGATTAGGGTATTTGGGGGTGTATTACAAACGCGATTCACGGTTATTCTTCCGCAACCTATCCCCTGAAGATAGGCAGGAGTATATCGGACGATTAAAAAGCATCTACCGCTCCATTATCTTAGAATATTTTTCAGAAAAGTCTCGTGATCTTAATCAGAAAATCGACGAGTTTGTTAATCTTTCTTTTTTTGCAGATATTTCGGTCTCACAGGTTCTTGAAATTCATATGGAACTAATGGACGAATTTGCTAAACAGTTAAGACTAGAAGGGAGGAATGATGAAATTTTATTAGATTATCGGATCACACTGATTGATATGATTGCCCATCTTTGCGAACTATACCGCCGTTCTATACCTAGATCCTAGACCAATCGCTAATTCCAATTTCAAATACAATCCTAATCAGAATTAGAATCTAGGGATCTATATGAACAACCATCTCAAATCTTGAAACTTTATCAATATTTGCTCGTAGCTCCAGACTAGATGCAAAAATTTACTCTATAGAAGTTTAAGAGATAAGTCATAAACAGCCGAAGCACACCAAATTAATGAAATGATTCGTAAAACATACGTCCTTAAACTTTATGTCGCAGGAAATACGCCCAACTCGGTAAGGGCGCTAAAGATGCTTAACGATATCCTTGAGAAAGAGTTTCAAGGAGTTTATACATTAAAGGTAATTGATGTGCTAAAAAACCCACAATTAGCTGAAGAAGACAAAATATTAGCGACTCCAACTTTAGCTAAAGTTTTACCTCCCCCTGTTAGAAAAATTATTGGCGATTTATCTGATCGTGAAAAGGTTTTAATTGGATTAGATTTACTATATGAGGAACTAATTGGCAATGACTAGCTCAACCACCCCAAATAATAACAACGAAATTAACGATAACAAAAGGCAAGAGCTAGGTGTACAAAAGTTACGCACCATGATTGAGGGGTTAGATGACATCACTCATGGTGGACTACCCAAGGGACGATCAACTCTGGTAAGCGGTACTTCTGGTACTGGTAAAACACTTTTAGCCATGCAATTTCTCTATAACGGCATTACAGGGTTAGATGAGCACGGCGTATTTGTAACCTTTGAAGAATCCCCATCGGACATTATCAAAAATGCCTATAGTTTTAACTGGGATCTCCAAGAATTAATTGATCAAGGTAGGTTATTTATTCTTGATGCCTCGCCTGACCCTGAAGGGCAAGAAGTAGTTGGTGATTTCGACCTATCCGCCTTAATAGAACGCATTCAATACGCCATCATTAAATACAAAGCCAAGCGAATCTCCATTGATTCTATGACCGCTATATTTCAACAATATGATTCTCTAGGTTTAGTCCGTCGTGAAATTTTTCGTATAGTAGCAAGACTCAAATCTCTTGGTGTGACTACAGTGATGACCACCGAGAGAGAATTAGAATATGGACCTGTAGCAAGATTTGGGGTTGAAGAATTTGTTTCTGATAATGTAATTATCTTAAGAAATGTTTTGGATGGAGAACGCCGCCACCGTACTGCCGAAATTCTCAAGCTACGTGGTACAACCCATATGAAAGGCGAGTTCCCATTTACTATGACCAGTAAAGGGATCAATATCTTCCCCTTAGGTGCAATGAGACTTACACAAAAATCTTCTAACACTAGAGTATCTTCAGGTATTACTACTCTAGATGAAATGTGTGGTGGTGGCTACTTCAAGGACTCGATCATCCTAACTACTGGAGCAACGGGTACTGGCAAAACCCTGATGGTCAGTAAATTTATTGAAAATGGTTGCGAAAATGGTGAACGGGCGATCCTATTTGCCTACGAGGAGTCTCGTCAACAACTTACCCGTAATGCTTCGTCTTGGGGTACGGACTTCGATAAGTGGGAAAGTTCAGGCTTACTTAAAATTATCTGCGTATATCCTGAATCTTCTGGATTAGAAGATCACTTACAAGTAATTAAGTCCGAAATCGAAGCCTTCAAACCCTCTCGCATTGCGATCGACTCTCTTTCAGCACTTGCTAGAGGCGTTAGCAACAATACCTTTCGCCAATTTGTGATCGGTCTTACTGGCTATGTCAAGCAAGAAGAAATCACTGGTTTATTTACCAATACCACTGATCAATTCATGGGTTCTCATTCGATTACTGAGTCCCATATTTCCACAATTACCGATACGATCATTCTGCTGCAATATGTAGAAATTCGAGGTCAAATGTCTCGCGCTGTTAATGTCTTCAAAATGCGCGGATCACGTCATGATAGCCGCATTCGTGAATACATCATTACCGACCAAGGCGCACAGATTAAAGACTCCTTCCAAGGCTTCGAGAGAATTCTCAGTGGTTCACCCACAAGAGTCTCCGTTGATGAAAAATCAGAACTATCACGGATTATCCGTGGCGTATCGGTAGAGCCTTTAGAATAAAAAATGGGGCAAAAAACCCCACTTTTTTATTCACACCCTAAAGATTCGCGTGTATCAACCCCAGTTTTAGAGTTAACACCATCAGCGACTTTACAAAGCTTTTTTGACTGCAATACATCTAAAAGTGCATTACTAAAGTCAGAACCAACAATATTCACATCATCAAAAGTCGCTTGCAGCATATTAGCGTCAGCTAGAATCGCATCACTTAAATCTACATTCTTAAATCTGGAAACATATGCTATTCCTGAGCTAAAGTCGATCCCATGCAAATTAGCTCCATCTAGAAAAACTCCATTAAAAACTGCCCCACGTAAGTCAGCATTACTAAAATTAGTATTCTTAAATGTCGCATTTGTAAATTCAGCTCTGATTAGATTTTTCCCCGAAAAATCTTCACCTCCTACTGCATTTAAAATTGATTTCGTAACACTCGAAGAGCTAGCAGCCTGAGCCGAAAATGGCATTACAAAAACTACTACTGCCACAAAGATGCTTATTATTAGTCTGTAATATTTCATGATTTATTGAGAGTAATTTTTGTATTGCTAATAAATATTAACCTTCAGTATAAAGCTTCTTTGCTCAACTTATGGCAACATCAAAAATTCACTACAGTCCATATTTCTAGGAATTAACGGGCTCATTATCTTGAGATGATATTTGTGGCACAAGTTGCGATCGCTGAGATTCCGAAATCAAACCTTCCAATAACTGTTTGGACTCTTCCTGCTTCTTAGCGTTCAATGAAACGTAATTAACTGTTATCACCGAATCGCTATTTACCGCAGAAGCACAAGTCCGCACATAAACATCAATCCGGGGCATCTCAAACAAAGTCTCTGCTTGACTGGATAACAAGGCTGCTGCTCCAGCAATATCATCAACATTTAAAAGCTGAATCAGCTCATCCTTAGATTCTTCTTTTGCACTACCAATCCTCTGCTTTTCGCCATACCAATCATTACCATCTTCATTAAAAGGCTCACTGGCAGCACCAAATGGAATGGAAGCAGCTAAAAATCCAACTATCCCTAGTTCAATCAACCATAACAGATAAGTAAAAGTTTCATCCAGCTTTAATTTACTACTTCCCCGACTAATACCTGTTCCTTGCTTCGCAGAAAATTTTAAAAAACCAACAAAGCCCGAATCACCAGTTTCTTGCTGGATAACAGCATTAACTTGATCAGCAATTTGTTTCTTATCAGTAAGGCTATACTCATTCTGAATAATCCTTTCAGCTTCTTGCTGAAAGTTAATGTATTGACCATACATCAGCGATCCATAGGTGACAACTCCTCCTAAAACACCTAACCCTAATGCGATCAATGGATTACGAATCTTGCCTTTCTTAACAGCAAAACCCAGTAACGCTCCCGTGCCAAATCCCATACCTAGAGGAAATAACACAATGAAGTAAATAAACTTACTAATAAAAGCAGTGGCACTACCAATAGCGATGCCAGAGACCAAAGAAGATACAGCTAAAATAGCAATCCCCTGAGACGGAGCGATATTACTAGGTTGATAGTTTTTCATGGTTTAAGTCTATTAATTCAGATAGACTTCACTCTAATATTTTTTGGTTTTGCGTAAGCCAGAAAGGAGAAAAATTAATAACAAAAACAAAAGAAGGACTAGAGTTATTGATTCTAGACCTTCTCTTGTTTTAGAATAATAAGCTTGGCATCGAGCTATTTTCCCGTAGGGCAACCCCTAAAGTATCTTCACCGTGACAGAGTTTCACACCTGAGTTCGGGATGGGTCAGAGTGGGACCACCGCACCATAGACACCAAGCAAACTTATCGGGTTAACTTGATAGTTAAGAACCCTGAAAGCTGCACAGTAAAGGAAGTAAGAAAGAGAAAGTAAAATTCAGAAGTAGAGATATAAATGAGGACAAGCCCTCGGTCTATTAGTATTTCTTGGCTACACATGTTACCACGCTTCCACCTGAAACCTATCAAACAGGTAATCTACCTGTGACCTTACTGGGTTAACCCATGAGAATACTCATCTTGAGGTGGGCTTCCCACTTAGATGCTTTCAGCGGTTATCCACTCCGCACATAGCTACCCAGCGTCTACCGTTGGTACGATAACTGGTACACCAGCGGTGCGTTCCTCCCGGTCCTCTCGTACTAAGGAGGAGTCCTCTCAATATTCTTACGCTTGCACCGGATATGGACCGAACTGTCTCACGACGTTCTGAACCCAGCTCACGTACCGCTTTAATGGGCGAACAGCCCAACCCTTGGCACGTACTTCCGCACCAGGTTGCGATGAGCCGACATCG
>Ga0209972_10000065_pt1 | contig 98484 bp, 95 predicted proteins | sample NOAtaG_7_FD_187302 | JGI IMG/M metagenome (GOLD analysis project Ga0209972, IMG submission 187302) | Freshwater lake microbial communities from Lake Erie, under a cyanobacterial bloom - NOAA_Erie_Diel1S_2200h metaG (SPAdes) (version 2) | ecosystem: Environmental > Aquatic > Freshwater > Lake ... | reverse complement strand
CCATCCCGAACAGGACCGTGAAACGAGACCGCGCCAATGATAGTGCGGAGCTCCCGTGCGAAAGTAGGTCACCGCAAGGCTTCCCCTTACCATCAAAAGCCCTCCATAAGAGGGCTTTTGTGTTTTGTCCATTCCAGATGCTTGCTGGGCCGGCACGGTGTGCTTGTTGCCTGCTGACAGCTTCAGTCCCTGTCCTCGCCGGGGAACAGGTCCCCCTGCATCGGGTTGCTTGTTGCACGCCGCGTGGCTTTTCGCACCAGCCCTTCCCGGGCTGGATTACGGCTTCCGTGGCGTACGTAGATGGCGCGAGCCTGCTCGCGAACCTCCCAGCGAGCCCGCACCGCGTGCATGCGCTCCCGCGCTACCCGGGTGGATGCTTCAAGTTCCACCACAGGGCTGGGGTAATCGCGCCCGATGATGGTCCCTGACTGAATCTGAACCGAGGCTGGCATGTTCCATGGCTCGAAGATCCACTGAGCGGAAACGCCCTGCAACTCCGGCACCCAGCGCCGTACAAAATCTCCGTTCGGATCCTGGTCGCGCGCCTGCTTGACCGGGTTGTAGATGCGTACCGTATTGATACCCGTGGTTCCCGACTGCATCTGCACCTGAGGGTAGTGGATGCCGGGCTCGTAGTCGAGAAACTCCCGGGCCAGATGAAGGGCCGGATCGCGCCAGTGCAGCCACAGCTGGTAGGCCGCGAAGCTCACCAGCATTGCACGCATGCGGAAGTTGATCCAACCGGTGGCCGCAAGCTTGCGCATGCATGCATCCACGAGCGGATAACCCGTTTCTCCACGGCGCCAAGCCTCGAATCCGGACGGAAAACTGCCACGCTCCCGCAAACCGTCGTAGCCGCGGTGCATGTTTTCGAACTCGATGCGGGGCTCGGACTCGAGCTTCTGCATGAAGTGGCAGCGCCAGTGCAGCCTAGACTCGAACGACTTGAGGGACGCGAGCAGCTCCCGCGGCCTCGCGGCCGGGTCCAGGGCAAGAAGCCCCGAACGCTGCTGCCACACCGCCTGCGCAGTCTCTCGGACCGACAGGCAGCCGTACGCAAGGTGTGCACTGAGCCGTGAACACGCCTCTTCCGCCGTGAGCGGGCTGGACATGGCTGCACGGTAGTGGGTGCCTCGTCCCGTCAGAAATGAGTCGAGCAGCGCAAGTGCGACGGCGCGCCCGCCGCGCTGCCTGTGTCGTCTGTCATCATCGGTGCTATCCGCCCGCAGGACGCCCAAGCCTTCCCGCGCCGCGCGAGGCTCGCATCCGGCCGCGGGGGCGATCCTCGCCGGTGCCGCCACCGCGGGGCTGCTCATGCGCCGATCCCACTCCACGCTCCAGCCGTCGCGATCGCGCAGTCCGCGTACCACTCCGTTGGCCGGCAGCTCGGTCCACTCGACTCCCCGGACCCGGCACCATGCCCTTACCTCCCGGTCTCTTGCGAAGCTCGCGCCGTTACCGGTCTCCTCGTGACTCCACACCCGCACGCGCCCGAACTGCGCAGCCAGCGCCTCAAGCACTGCAGGCATGGATCCCGTGCGAACCTGCAGGCAAACCCCCCGGGCCCGAAGGGCCCGACCCAATTCGTCCAGGCACTCGAGCGCGAATCCCGCGTGCTGCGCGGAGGCATCGGGCTGCGTTGCGAGGTCGGGCTCCAGCACGTAGAGCGGCAGCACGGGACCGTGCGCCGCGGCCCGAGCCAGCGGCGCGTGATCCTCGACGCGCAAATCGCGCTTGAACCAGACGATCTCGGTGGTCATGGCGGTGGTTTCCGGCGTATGAGACTCCGGCGCCCTCGCGCCGTTCAGGCAGACGCCCCCTCGTCCGGCGCCTCGACGGGTGTCGGCCGCCAGCGTACGCTACCAGCAGCAACCCGGGAGGACACCCAAATGGAGCCCGAGGAAACACCCCAGTCTCACCTGCGTCGCGCCCTGCTGCTGGCCACCCCGTTCCTGGTGTCCTGCAACACCCAACAGGTCATCAACGTGGCCCTGTCGAAGGATCCCAAGGCTGCGGTACGGGCCATGGCCGAGAATCAGGCGGAGGTCTACAAGCGCGACCCCCAGGCGCTCGTGAACGATTTCAACCGAATTGCTGCCGAGGTCGGGCGCCTGTTCACGGTCCTGAAGGGCGAGAGCGCCAAGCGCTGGGGTAAGACCGAGGCCGAAACCCTGCCCAGTCCGAAGCGCTACGTGAAGTACTCCGAAAAATACCGCAACCGCGTCGTGGTGGACTACGAGTCCAACACCGTCAAGGTAGAGCACCTGGACGAGGCCGACGTGGTGGCGAGGCTCCGCTCGGCCATCGTGGTGACCCTGCTCACGCCCGAGGATCCAGCCCGCGTGGACCTTTTCACCGATCGCGACGTGGCCCTCGATGGCAAACCCTTCCTCCAGGACCTTGTGCTCGACCAGGAACAGAAGCCCTTGCGCACCCGCGCCGACGTGGAGCGCTACGCCCAGTACCTGGTCAGCCGCAGGCTGCAGCGACGCACCGTCGTCGTGGACGAGTCGAGCGTGGGAATTGCCTTCGTGGAGTTCGACATGATTGGTGTGGCCCAGCAGCGAGCCGCCCAGGCGAAGGCCCGGTCCGCGCCAGAAGTGCCGGCACGGCCTCCCGTCACGCCGCCCTCCGCCAAGGCCCCCAAGACCCCTACGGCAAAAGTCCCGGCCGACAAGGCGCCTTCCGTCGAGGCGCCCGATCCCCAGGCCGGTCTGCGCGCCGATCCCAATTACTACGCCGCCAGCGACCGGATCGCCCCGAAATTCCTGCCCGTGGTGGACCGCTTCGCCCGGGCTGCCCGGGTCGACCCAGCCCTGGTGCTGGGGGTGATCTTCCAGGAGAGCCGCTTCAACCCCTATGCCGTTTCGCCCGCTGGGGCGTGCGGGCTGATGCAACTGGTTCCCACGAGCGGTGGCCTGGATGCCTACCGGCGGGCGGGAGGCGAGTCGGTCCCGCCCACGAGGGAGTTCCTGATGGATCCGTCCAACAACATCGAACTGGGCACCACGTACCTCAACATCCTGCTGTTCGAGCAATGGATGCGCGGCGTGACCAATCCCGCCGCCCGCGACTACTGCGCCACCGCCGCCTACAACACCGGCCCAGGCAACGTGGCCCGGGCATTCACCGGCACCACCCGGAAGCTGGATGCCGCCCGCGACCGCGCCAACACCATGACGCCCGACACCCTGTTCGATTTCCTGCGCGCCAACCTGCCCTACGAGGAGACCCGCGATTACCTGCCGCGTGTCTCCTCGGCCCGCCTGCACTACCAGCGCAGGTTCTACGCGGATGGCGCGTCCGTGGCCGGCCGCGGTTGAGGCGGTCACGGAATACACGGTGCCCACCTGGCACGTACCCCGGGGAGGCAAGCGGCGCGGTTACGCGGTCTCCACCTTGGACGAAACGATCGCAGGGTCGTGAACGATCCGCTGCTCCAGGGAGATACATGGCGCCGGGGCGAGAGCTTTCCGGAGTCGAACGGCCACAGCTGCGATACCACCGCGGTCTCGCCGCGCGTGACCGGAGCGCGCAGCTTTACCTGGGCGCCCAAGTCGAGGTCGCAGCGGTTCTCGATCTCTCCCCCGGCCTCGCCTTCGGGGCAGGGCGTGCCCGAGCAGCAATCGACCGATCGGAAGCGGGGCAGCCTGACGGGTAAATCCTCAGGCAGGCATGTTCCTGCGCGGGAGCGGCGCTGGTCCGGCTTGCGGTACGCCCGTGGTGCCAGCAGACGTCCGGGCTCCCCGGGGGCGTTCGCAGCCGCGCTCTGCGCGACCCTGGGCGGGCTGCATGAGCGACCCCCAACAGAGTTGCATCAGTGACGCCATCGACTGCGCCACGCGCGGGCAGTGAGGCCGCACGATGGCGACAGAGGTCGGCGCTGCCGCGTCCGGCCGACCCGCTTGAGGCCGGCCGGGCGATCCTCACGGCATGCCAGCGAGCGCCGCTGCCGCCCAGCCGGCGCCTCTAGTACCATCGCGGCGCGCGCGGCCTGTCCTGCCGCCTCCTGCCGAAGGAAATCCGATGCCCGCTCCACGCAACCCGCTCGCCTCCCTGTTGGCCGGTGCCGCCCTCCTCGTCGCGTCCCAGGTCTCCATGGCCCAGGAGCCCGTGCGGGGCGGCACCCTCTCCATGGTGGTGCAGCCCGAGCCGCCCACTCTTGTGTCGGCCTTCAACTCCGCGGCGCCCATCGGCGTGGTTTCCACCAAGATCCTCGAGGGCCTGCTCACCTACGACTTCGACATGAACCCGAAGCCAGTGCTGGCGGAGACCTGGAAAGTCAGCCCCGACGGCAAGACCATCACCTTCAACCTGCGCAAGGGCGTGAAGTGGCACGACGGCCGCGACTTCACCGCCGCCGACGTGCAGTTCTCCGTGATGAAGGTGTGGAAGGAACTGCACCCGCGGGGCCGCTCCACCTTCGCCAAGGTCACCGCCGTGGAGATGCCCTCTCCGCATGTGGCTATCCTCAAGCTCTCCGAGCCCTCGCCCTATCTCATGAGCGCCCTCACCAGCTACGAGGGCCAGGTGCTGCCCAAGCATCTCTACGAGGGCACCGACATCGCCCAGAACCCGTACAACAGCAAGCCGGTGGGCACCGGACCCTTCGTGTTCCGCGAATGGCAGAAGGGTAACTTCGCGCTACTGGAGCGCAATCCCGGTTACTGGGATGCGAAGAAGCCCTACCTCGACAAGCTGGTGCTGCGCTTCATTCCCGACGCCTCGGCGCGCGCCGCGGCCTTCGAGACGGGCGAGGTGCAGCTGGGCGGTTTCAGCCCCGTGCCGTTGTCCGACGTGAAGCGCCTGCAAGCGAGCGGCCGCTTCGACGTGGAGACCCGTGGCTACGAATATCTCGCGCCCATGTTCCTCATGGAGTTCAACCTGGCGAACCCCTACCTCAAGGACAGGCGCGTCCGCCACGCCATCGCCCACGCCATCGACCGCGACCTGCTGGTGAAGACTGTCTGGTTCGGTTTTGGCACGCCTGCCACTGGGCCCATTCCTTCGGTGCTCACGCAGTTCTACACCGCCGAGGTGCCAAAGTACCCCTTCGATCCGAAGCGTGCCGAGCAGCTGCTCGACGAAGCCGGCTTCAAGCGTGCCGGCGGGGGGGCGCGCTTCAGGCTCGTGCACGACTACCTGCCCTACGGCTCGGACTACCAGCGTACCGCCGAGTATCTCAAGCAGGCCCTGGGCAAGGTGGGCATCGAGGTGGAGCTGCGCGCCCAGGACACGGCGGCTTTCCTCAAGCGCGTCTACACCGACAACGACTTCGCCTTCACCATCAACTTCTTCTACGCGCTTCCCGACCCCACCATCGGCGTGCAGCGCATCTACTGGTCGAAGAACATCAAGAAGGGCGTGCCCTTCTCCAATGCCTCGGGTTACGCCGATGCGGAGGCCGACCGCCTGATTGAGGCCATTCAGGTGGAGCCCGACCGGCGCAAGCGCCGCGAACTCATCAACGCATTCCAGCGCAAGGTCACCGAGGACCTGCCCGTGCTCGACCTGTTCGAGACGCGCTTCTTCACCCTGGCCTCGAAGAAGGTGCAGAACCATACCGCCACGGCCGAGGGCGTCTACGGCTCCTTCGCCAGCGTGTGGTTGGCGAAGTGACGCGCGAAATCGCTCGCCGCCGGCAGCGGTCGTGAGGTCGCGGCTCGCCTGGCTCCTGCGCCGCCTGGCGCAGGCAGTGCCCATCGTGGTGGGCATCGCCGTGTTCAACTTTGCCCTGCTGCATCTGGCCCCCGGCGACGCAGCCGACGTGCTGGCTGGCGAAGCCGGCGGCGCCACGCCCGAGTACGTGCAGCAGTTGCGCCGCCGCTTCGGCCTCGACCAGCCCCTGCCCGTGCAGCTGGGCCGCTACCTGCTCAATGTGGCGCGGCTCGACCTGGGCTTCTCGTTCCGCCACAGCATGCCGGTGTCGGAGCTGATCTTCTCGCGCCTGCCTGCCACGCTGCTTCTCATGGTGAGCGCCATCGCCCTGGCCTTCGGGCTGGGCGTGCTGCTGGGGGTGACCGCGGCGCGAAGCGTCAACCGCCTCGCCGACAACCTCATCTCCGTGGCTGCGCTGCTAGTTTACGCCACGCCCATCTTCTGGCTTGGCCTGATGATGATCCTGCTGTTCTCGGTGCACCTGGGCTGGCTGCCCTCGGGCGGCATGTTCACCGTGGGCGCCGATTTCGCCGGCCTGGCGCGCGCCACCGACATCGCGCGCCACCTGGTGTTGCCCGCGGTGGCGCTCGCGCTCTTCTACACGGCGCTCTATACGCGCCTCATGCGCGCCTCGATGCTGGAAGTGTTCAACCTGGAGTTCGTCACCACCGCCCGGGCCAAGGGGCTCGGCGAGCGGGCGGTGGCGTGGCGCCACGTGCTGCGCAACGCGCTGCTGCCCATGGTGACCATGCTGGGCCTGCAGACGGGATCGCTGCTGGGCGGTTCGGTCCTGGTGGAGACGGTGTTCGGCTGGCCAGGCCTCGGGCGGCTCGCCTTCGAGGCGGTGCTGCAGCGCGACCACAACCTGCTGCTGGGCATCCTGCTGCTGTCCTCGGTGCTGGTGGTGGCGGTGAACGTGGTGGTGGACATGCTCTATGCGGTGCTCGATCCACGCATCGAGGCGGCGCCGTGAAGGACTTCCTGCGCCGCTTTGCCCGCAATCGCTCCGCCGTGGCGGGCCTGGCGGTGCTCGCGCTGGTGGTCCTGATGGCGCTGGCGGCGCCCGCGCTCTATCCCGGCGATCCCTGGGACATGGTGGCCGAGCCCTTCCTGCCGCCGGCCTCGCCAGGCTACCCGGCGGGCACCGACATGATGGGCCGCGACATCGCCGCCGGCCTGTTCCACGGCGCGCGCGTGAGCCTGCTCATCGGCCTGGTGGCCACTGGCGTCGCGCTGCTGATCGGGGTTTCCGTAGGTGCGGTGGCAGGCTACTTCGGCGGCCTGGCCGACAACGCCCTCATGCGTCTCACCGAGCTGTTCCAGACCATACCCGCCTTCCTGTTCGCCATCGTGCTGGTGGCCATCTTCCGCCCCAGCGTGGCCACGGTGGTCCTGGCCATCGGCGTGGTCTCCTGGCCGCCGGTGGCGCGCCTTACCCGGGGCGAGTTCCTCAGCCTGCGCGGCCGCGACTTCGTACAGGCCTGCGTGGCTATAGGCATGGGCGATACACGCATCATCGCCTTGCACGTGCTGCCCAACGCCCTGGCGCCCATCGTGGTGACCGGCTCGCTCATGGTGGCCACGGCCATTCTCACGGAGGCGGGTCTCGCCTTCCTCGGGCTGAGCGACCCTAATGTGATGAGCTGGGGCAGCATCATCGGCGCGGGCCGCGAAGTGCTGCGCTCCGCTGCGTGGATTACCGCCCTGCCAGGGCTGGCCATCATGCTCACCGTGCTCGCTATCAACCTGGTGGGCGAAGGCCTCAACGACGCCCTCAACCCGAGGCTGCGCGGGCGATGAACGCACCGCTTCTGGAGGTACGCGACCTGGTCACGGAATTTCGCACGCGTGCCGGCGTGCTGCGGGCGGTGGATGGTGTGAGCTTCTCTATCGACGCGGGCGAGACGCTGGCGCTGGTGGGCGAGTCGGGTTGCGGCAAGTCGGTCACCGCCTTCTCGCTCATGCGCCTGATTGCCGATCCGCCCGGGCGCATCGCCGCGGGCCAGGTGTTGTTCGAGGGCCGCGACCTGCTAAAGCTATCCGAGACCGGCATTCGCGCGGTGCGTGGCGAGCGCGTGGCCATGATCTTCCAGGAGCCCATGACCTCGCTCAATCCGGTAATGACGGTGGGCGAGCAGATCGTCGAGGCGATCCGCCAGCACCGCCCGGTGACCCGCCGCGCGGCGCGCGATCGCGCCGTGGCGCTGCTCGAAGAGGTGCGCATTCCTGACGCCGCGCGGCGCTTCGGGGAGTATCCGCACCGCCTCTCGGGTGGCATGCGCCAGCGCGTCATGATCGCCATGGCGCTGGCCTGCGAGCCGCGATTGCTGATCGCCGATGAGCCCACCACGGCGCTGGACGTGACCATCCAGGCCCAGGTGCTCGACCTGATCGATGCGCTCAAGGCGCGGCTGGGCATGGCGGTGCTGCTCATTACCCACGATTTGGGCGTGGTGGCCCAGCATGCCCAGCGCGTGGCCGTGATGTATGCCGGGCGCATCGTGGAGGAGGCTGGTGTGGCGGAGCTGTTCTCGGCGCCCCGCCACCCCTATACGGAGGGTCTGCTCGCCTCCATTCCGCGGCCCGGCGAAGCCGCGCGGCGCCTGCGCGAGATTCCCGGCCTCGTTCCCTCGCTCGCCGAGATGCCGCCTGGCTGCGCTTTCGCGCCGCGCTGCGACCGCGCGCTGCTGCGCTGTGCCGCCGCACGTCCGTCGCTGGAAGCCCGCGCCGGCGGCGCGGGCGTGGCCTGCTTCGCGGCCACGAGCATCAGCCATGGATGAGCCGCTGCTCGATGTGGCCGACCTGCGCATGCACTTTCCAGTGCGTGGCGGCGCGGTGCGCGCCGTGGACGGCGTGAGCCTCGCCCTGCATGCCGGCGAGACGCTGGGCCTGGTGGGCGAGTCGGGCTGCGGCAAGAGCACCCTGGGGCGCACCATCCTGCGCCTGAACCGGCCCACGGCGGGTTCCATACGGCTCGAGGGTACGGAGATCGCCACGCTGTCGCGCCCGCAATTGCGGCCATTGCGCCCGCGCATGCAGATGATCTTCCAGGACCCCAACGCCTCGCTCAACCCGCGCCTCACTGTGGGCCGCATCCTCGAGGAGCCGCTCATCGTGCACCGGCGCGGCACTGCCGCCGAGCGGCGCGAGCGCGTGCTGTGGCTGGTTGAGCGCGTGGGGCTGCGTGCCGACGCGCTGTCGCGCCACCCGCACGAGTTCTCCGGCGGCCAGCGCCAGCGCATCGGCATCGCCCGCGCCCTTGCTCTGCAACCCCGCCTGGTGATCTGCGACGAGCCGGTGTCGGCGCTGGACGTATCGGTGCGCGCGCAGGTAATCAACCTGATGGCCGAGCTGCAAGAGGAACTGGGGCTGGCCTACCTGTTCGTGTCCCACGACCTGTCGGTGGTGGAGCACGTCTCTCACCGCATCGCGGTGATGTACCTGGGGCGCATCGTGGAGGTGGCCGACCGGGCCACGCTGTGGACGCGTCCGTCGCACCCTTACACGCGGGCGCTCATGGCGGCCATTCCGCAGCCTGATCCTGCCGCGCGCCGCGCGGCAGGCGCGCTCCTGGAGGGCGACCCGCCCAGCCCGCTGGAACCGCCATCGGGCTGCGCGCTACGCACCCGCTGCCCGTACGCCACCGAAGAATGCGCCCAGCGCACGCCGGAATTGCGCGAACTGCAGCCCGGTCATGCGGTGGCCTGCCACCACTCGCCGCCCGGCTGAAGCGGCACGGCACAACCTCAGCCGTGCTTGAACACCACCGTTTTGGAGTTGCTGAACTCGCGCATGGCCTCGAACCCCTTTTCTCGCCCGTGGCCCGACTTCTTCACCCCGCCGAAGGGCAGTTCGATACCGCCGCCCGCGCCGTAGCCGTTCACGAACACCTGGCCGCAGCGCATGGCTCTGGCCACGCGCATCTGGCGTCCGCCGTCGCGCGACCAGATGCCTGCCACCAGGCCGTACTCGGTGGCGTTGGAAAGGCGGATGCCGTCTGCCTCGTCGTCGAAGGGGATGGCCGAGAGCACCGGCCCGAACACCTCGTCGCAGGCCAGTTCGTGGCTGCGTGGCACGGGGCCGAACAGCGCGGGCGCCACGTAGAAACCGCCTTCCGGCGCGCCCGGTGCCACGGTGGCCCGGGCGATCAGGGGCACGCCCGTGGCGGCGGCGCGATCCAGGAAGCCCTGCACCCGCTTCATCTGGTTGGCGGAGATGAGCGGTCCGCAGTCCAGGTCCATGGCGTGGGAGCCCACCTTGAGCTGGGCGAAGCGCTCCGCTACGCGCGCGAGGAAGCCCTCGTAGATGCTCTTCTGCACCAGCACCCGGCTGCCCGCGGAACAGGTCTGGCCGGCGTTCTGCACGATGGCGTTGGTCACCACAGGCAGCGCCGCGTCCAGGTCGGCGTCGTCGAACACGATCTGCGGCGACTTGCCGCCCAGCTCCAGCACGCAGCCGATGTGGTTCTTCGCCGCCGCGATCTGTACCAGGGTGCCCACCTCGGGCGAGCCGGTGAAGGACAGGAAGTCGATGCCGGGGTGCGCCGACAGCGCCGCGCCGGCCTCTTCGCCGATACCCGTGACCAGGTTGATGGCCCCCGGCGGAAAACCCACCTCCATGGCGAGCTGCGCCAGGCGAGCAGGGGTAAGGCAGGCCTCCTCGGCGGGTTTGAGCACCGTGGCGTTGCCCATGGCCAGCGCCGGGGCAAGGGTGCGGCCGAACATTTGCGCGGGGTAGTTCCAGGGGATGATGTGTCCCGTCACGCCCTTGGGCTCGCGCAGCACCGTCACCATGTAGCCGTCGAGGAACGGGATCACCTCGCCGTGCACCTTGTCCGCGCCGGCGCCGTAGAACTCGAAGTAGCGCGCCGCCGCTGTGATGTCGGCGCGGGCCTGCTTCATGGGCTTGCCCGTGTCGCGCGCCTCGAGTTCGGCCAACTCGTCGAAGTGGTCGAGAATCTTCTGGCCCAGTTTCATGAGAAGGCGGCCGCGCTCCACGGCGCTCATGCGGCCCCACGGGCCCTCCTCGAAGGCGTGCCGGGCGGCCTTCACCGCCGCTTCGATGTCCTGCGCCGTGCCGCGCGCCATGGTGGCGAAGGCCTTGCCGTCGCTGGGTGACAGGGCCTCGAGGATGCGGCCGTCGGAGGCAGGCTGCCAGCGGCCGTCGATCAGGTTTTGAAAGGCCAGCGGCGCGGCGGGATTACTGCGCAGGGGGCTTGCGCTCATGGTTGTGGCTCCGTGTGACGGCAGACGCGCCGGCGGCGCGCCAACAAGATCGGAAAGAACCCGGATTCTACCCGCGGGCCTCCCGGCTTCAGGACACCAGCGCCGCCGCGAACACCACCACCATGGCCAGGGCGAGCACGAACTTCGCTGCACTGCCCAGCACCAGCCCCGCCAGCGTGCCCAGCCCGGCGCGCCCGGCGGACTTCACGCTTCCGCCCCCGGCGATCTGGCCCAGCGCCGCGCCCGCGAAGGGCCCCACCACCATGCCCGGAAGGCCGAAGAACAGGCCTGCCGCCAGCCCCGCCCCGGCGCCGATCAATGCCAGCCGGCCCGCGCCGAAGCGGCGTGCGCCTTCCACCGAGGCGAAGAAATCCACGGCCAGCGCCACGGCAGCCAGCGCGCCGCACAGCAGCAGCGGCCACAGCCCCACCTTGGCGAAGCCGTCGATCCACGCGCCCAGCAGCAGGCCCAGGAACACCAGCGGCACCCCGGGCAGCAGCGGCAGCAGGGTGCCGGCCAGTCCGGTGATCACCAGGCCAGCGGCGGTGATCCACAGCAGAACGTCGGTCATGGTCTCGATCCTTCGGAAAGGAACATTTGCGAGGCCGAGTGTGCCACGGACAGGCGGGGCGTCGGCTGCGGTTACCATCGCGCTATCACCCGCCGTGCGGCGGCCTGGAGGCATGCATGGGAAAGCAGGAAACGCTTCGCGTGAACGGCCAGCGGCTGTGGGGCTCGCTCATGGATCTGGCCCGCATCGGTGCCACAGAAAAGGGCGGGGTGCGCCGGCTCGCCCTCACGGATCTCGATCGCGAGGCCCGCGACCTGTTCGGCGCCTGGGCGCGGGAGGTGGGGCTCGCCCTGCGCGTGGACCGGGTGGGCAATGTGTTTGCCCGCCGCCCGGGCACCGATCCAGCGCGCCGCGCAGTGATGGCGGGCAGTCATCTGGACACCCAGCCCTCGGGCGGCAAGTTCGACGGCAACTACGGCGTACTGGCCGCCCTCGAGGTGCTGCGCACGCTCGACGACGCGGGCGTGTGCACCGCCGCGCCTCTCGAGGCAGCGGTGTGGACCAATGAGGAGGGATCGCGCTTCCAGCCGGTGATGATGGGTTCAGGCGCCTACGCCGGGGCCTTCCCGCTGGACACCGTGCTGGCCGCGCGCGATCTGGAAGGCCGCAGCGTGGGCGAGGAGCTGGCGCGCATCGGTTACGCGGGCGAGTCGCCCTGCGGGCAGCCGCTGCCGGAGGCCTACTTCGAGGCCCACATCGAGCAGGGCCCGGTGCTGGAGGACACGGCCACCACCATCGGCGTGGTCTCGGGCGTGATGGGCCTGCGCTGGCTGCGCATCACCATCACCGGCCAGGACGCCCACGCCGGGCCCACGCCCATGGGCCTGCGCCGCGACGCGCTTCTGGCCGCCGCGCGGGTGGTGGAGGCGGTGAACGCCATCGCCCTCGATCACGCCCCCGACGGCCGCGGCACCGTGGGCTTCATCCAGGCAAGCCCCAATTCCATCAACGTGGTACCGGGCCGCGTGCAACTCACCGCCGACCTGCGCCACGGCGACGGGCAGGCGCTGGACGCCATGGAGGCACGCCTGCGCGCCCGCTGCGACGAAATCGCGGCCGGCACCCGCACGGCGTTTCACCTGGAAGAAGTGTCGCGCTTCGCCCCATGCCGCTTCGATCCGGCCCGCGTGGAGAGCGTGCGCCGCGCCGCCGCCGCCCTGGGCCTGTCCCACCGTACCATGGTGAGCGGCGCCGGCCACGACGCCGTGCACCTGTCGCGCGTGGCGCCCACCGCCATGGTCTTCGTCCCCTGCGAGGGCGGCCTGTCCCACAACGAACTGGAGAACGCCCGCCCCGAGCACCTGGAGGCGGGCTGCAACGTGCTGCTGCACGCCATGCTGGAGACGGCGGGCTGAGGACTGCTCAGGCGTCGGCGGGTCCGCGCGCTGGTCGCAGGCTGTTCCACTCTTCATCCGACAGCCCATCGAGAAACCCGAAGGTCCCGGCATTGCGCACGGCGCGCCCGCCGTCGATGGTGATGCACTCGCCGGTCATGTAGCCGGCCGCGTCGCTGGCCAGGAAGGCTGCCAGCTCCGCCACTTCCTCTGGCCGGCCCGGGCGGCCCAGGGCATTGCGGGTTTCGTGTACCCGGGCGAGGTCCTCGCGCGGCACCAGCCGTTGCCACGCGCCCTCGGTGGGAAAGGCGCCCGGCGCGATGGCCAGCAGGCGGATGCCGTGGCGGCCCCACTCCGCGGCCAGGCTGCGGGTCATGGTCAGCAGGCCCGCCTTGGCCGTGGAGGAGGGCAGCACGTAGGGCGAGCCGTGCCAGGCGTAGCTGGTCACCAGGGAGATGACCACCGCGGGCGTGCCAGCGGCGATCCAGCGCCGGCCTGCCTCGAGGGTGCAATAGGCCGCGCCGTGCAGCGAGATGCCCAGCACTGCGTCCAGCGCCCGGTGCGACAGCGTCTCGCTGCGGGCGATGAAGTTGGCGGCGGCGTTGTTCACCAGAATGTCCACGGGGCGCAGCGCGAAGGCCGTCTCCATCAGGGCGGCCACGCGGGCGGGGTCGCGCACGTCGCAGGCGACGCACTGCACTGCGCGGCCGAAGGCGGCTTCGAACTCGGCCGCCGTCTGCGCCAGCACCGCCTCGCGCCGCCCGCAGATCACCAGGTCCGCACCCAGCTCCATGAAGCGCCGCCCCATGGCCTTGCCAAGCCCCGTGCCGCCTCCGGTGATGAGCGCACGCCGGCCGGCGAGCAGTCCCTCCCGCAGCGCCTTCACGGCATCACCAGCGTGCCATTCACCACGGTGCGCTCGCCCGCCCGCACCCATACATCCCAAGTGCCGTCCGGGCGCCGCGCGCCGCCGCCGGTGAGCGTTTCGCCGGGAAACACCGGCGCGGTGAAGCGCACGTCGATCTCGGCCTGCGCCGCCACCTCGGGCGGGAAGCTCGCCTCGATGCTGCGCCACAGGGCGTTGAGCGACAGGGTGCCATGGGCGATGCAGCGGCCGTAGGGCGTCCTGGCGGCGAATTGCGCGTCGGTGTGGATTGGGTTGCCGTCGCGGGTGAGCGCGCCGTAGGGCGCGAGCATTTCCTCGCTCACCGCGAGGGTGGCCCTGTGCAGGGTGTGGAGGTGGGTGGTCATGGCATGCGGGGTGGGTCAGGCGGCCCAGAAGATGGTCATCTCCGCCTCGAACAACCCGGTACCGGCGCGGGTGGCGTCCATCCGCAGCACCACGCGGCGGCGGCCGTTGCGCAGCTCGCGGCCAGCGCAGGCGAGCGTGGCCTCCACCGTGTCGCCGGGTGCCATGCGCCCGTGGGTGCGCAGCCGCTGGCGCGCGTGGATGTTGCCGCCGGGGCGCTCTGGCAGAATCGTGAGGTAGGCGCGCATGGCGAAGGCCATGGCCAGCCCGCCCGCGGGCGCCGCGTCCGGCCCGAAGGTGCGGTGCCACTGGTGGAACCACGCCTCGTCCAGCCTCTCACGGTGAACCCCGAGCACCTCGCCGGGGACGAAATCGTCGAAGCGAATCATCGAAGGAGCGAAGCCGTGGATGTTGTCCTGATGCGGCGCCGTGCTGTCATGGGCGCCTCAGTATGCGCGCTCGCGCTGGCAGCGTCACCGGTGTGCCCGCAGGCCTGGCCCGCCAAGCCGGTGCGGCTGGTGGTGCCTTTCCCCGCAGGCGGTCCGGTGGACGGCGTGGCCCGCCTGCTGGCGGAGCGGTTGCGTGCGGATCTCGGCCAGGCGGTGGTGGTGGACAACCGCCCGGGTGCCAACGGCGCGGTGGGCTCGGCGCTAGTGGCGCGCAGTCCCGCCGACGGCCACACGCTGCTGCTGGCCACCACGGGCAGCCACGCCATTCATCCCGCCCTGGGTGCCCGGCTCGGTTTCGACCCGGTACGCGACTTCGCCCCCGTGTCGCTGCTGTGCGGCTACGCCATGGTCCTGGTGGCCGATCCCGCCCTACCCACCCGCAGCCTGAGCGACTTGCTGGCTCTGGCGCGGCGCACTCCCGGCGGGCTCGCCTACGGCTCGGCGGGGCCTGGCGCCACCAATCACCTGGCCGGTGCGCTGCTCGCCCAGCGCGCGGGCGTGCCGTTGCGACACGTGCCCTACAAGGGCAACGCCCTGGCGGCCGCCGACGTGATGGGCGGCCAGGTGGCCTTCATGTTCGACTTCCTCGCCACGGCCGTGCCGGCGGTGGAGGCCGGCAGGCTGCGCCCTCTCGCGGTGACGGGCGCCGCGCGCAGCCCTTTGCTGCCCCAGGTGCCCACCCTGGCAGAGGCGGGTTACCCAGGGCTGGAGATCGGCGGCTGGGTGGCGTTATTCGCGCCCGCGGGCACGCCCCCGACCGTGCTCGATGCCCTGGGCGCGGCCGTGGCCCGCGCCGGTGCCGATCCGGCGTTTTCATCGCGGATGCGGGCCTTGGGCTACGAGCCCCTGCCTGGTGGAAGCGCCGCGCTGGCTGCCCGCCTGCAGGCGGACTCCGAGTACTGGGCCCGGGCAGTTGCCACGCTGGGCGCGCGGCTGGAGTAGGAGATGCAACACCCCATCTCCGGTCCAGGCGCGCCGCACCCAGGTACGCCACCATGAAAACCGTGCTGCTGGTAACGGTGTGGCTGGGGCTGATTGGCGCGGGCTGGTTTCTCATGCACTCGGCCATGGCCCCGCCCCAGGTGGTGGACGGCTGCGGCGACGCGGGCGGCGTGCGCGATCTGCGTATCCCCGTGGCACGCGACGGACACTTCTACTTGGAGGGCGCCGTCAACGGCGTGCCGGTGACATTTCTCGTGGACACGGGCGCGAGCTACGTCACGGTGGACGCCGCGCTGGCCCGCAGCGCCGGCCTTGGCGAGGGCACGCCCGCCCTGTTCAACACCGCCGCCGGGACGGTGCAGGGCGCCATCGCCCGCAGCCGCGCGGTTCGCGCCGCCTGCCTCGAAGTGGCCGGGCTGAGCGTGGCCGTCAACCCGGGCCTGGGAGACGTGGCCCTGCTAGGCCAGAATTTCCTGCGCCAGTTCGAGGCCACCCAGACCCGCACCGAACTGCTGCTGCGGCGGCACTGAAGCGGGCGCCGGGGCGGCACGGCGGCGGCCCGGGGTAAGCGGCGCCGATGGCGGCTGCGCCTGCCTACGGGGGGGCGTGGCGACGAGCGCGCCGCCGTGCGGTGAATGGCACACTCAATCACCGTAATAAATGCGGCGAATGCGATGCGCTTGGATTCGACCACGCCCTGTTTCCCGGGCCCCCCCGACCCCGCCGCCCGAGCGGGCAGCTTACGGCTGCACGCCCGCCGCCAAGTAGCAGGCTTCCATCAGCTCCAGCGTCTGCAGGTTGTCGAGCCGGTCGGTGGCAAAGCCGCGGCCGGTGCGCAGGCCGTCCACGAACTCCCGCACGGCGGCGCTGAAGCAGGCCTGGTAGTTCTTCTGCAAATCGAAGGTCTCCAGCGTCTCGGGCTTGCCCTCAAGCCACAGGCGGTCGCGGTCGAACACCAGCGTGGCGGCGGTGCCGGTGATTTCGAGACGGTCGGCAGGCATCGGGCCGTAGCCGGGCGCCGCGATGTGGCCGTCCACCAGCACGCCCAGCCCGTCGCGGCCGCGCAGCACGGCGAGCGCCACGTCCTCTCCCGCGAGCGCGGCGTTGACCCTGCCCAGGCTGCAGTGCTCCACGGACAGGGGCCCCAGCAGCACGCGCAGCGCGTCCAGATGGTGGATCAGCACCTCGAACACCAGCAGGCGGCGGAATTCCTTGAGGTAGGGCTGGCGCTGCAGCAGGAAAGGCGCGCTGCCATCGCCGGTGTAGACGCAGGCGCCGCGTACGCTCATGCGCGCCGCCGTGGGCGTGCCGATGCGCCCCTCGTCGAGCCACCGGCGCACGGCCACGTAATGGGGGCGCCAGCGGTAGTTCTCATGCACCATGAAACGCACGCGCTCGCCCACGTAGTCCACCAGTGCCCTGGCCTCGGCCACGGTGGCGCACATGGGCTTCTGCAGGCACAGGTGCACGCCGGCATCGGCAGCCATGCGCGCCAGCGGCGCGTGGGTTCCCACCGGCGTGATGATGTCCACCGCGTCGAGGCGCTCGGCGGCGAGCATGGCGGCGAAGCCGTCGTAGCTGCGCGGGATGCCGAAGGCCTCGGCGCGGGCGCGGGCACTGTCGGCAACGGGATCGCAGATGGCAGCCAGTTCCACGCCCGCTTGCTCGCGCCAGCCCGCCAGGTGGTACTGGCTGATGGCGCCGGCGCCGGCGATGCCCACGCGCAGCGGCCGGCCCTGCGGCACGGCGTTCATCGGGCGCGGACCCGTGCGCTGACGTACCGGATGGGCGGGACCAGGGCGATGGATGTCATGTCGGGCTCCCTGGACTGACGATGGCGGCAAGACGGTTCGCAGCCGCGAGGATGGTAAGCCGTGCCTGGGCTCAATACTTCACCACCACCCGGTAGCTGAGTGTGGCCTTGCCCTCTGCGGGAACGGTGATCTTCCACACCGCCGTGTTGCTGGTGGCCTTCACATGCGGGTGGCTGGCCTTCAGCATGCTCCAGTCGCCCGGGATGGGTTCGAGCACGGTGACGGTGACCGCCTCCGTCTTGGCGTTCTTCAGCACGATTTCGTACGCGCTTTCGAAGGCGGCATTACCCTTGGCCGGGTTGGGAAGCCTCTTGAAGTCGGTCTGCTTCTTGTCGGCGGTGACGTCGAAGGCCTCGCCCAGCTTGAGGCGGACCTTCTCGTTCTTCGGCGTGTGGTCGATGCGATCTTCGCCAACGAACTGGGCGTTGCCTGCCGCGTCCTTCTTGTAGACGCGCATCACGCCCTTGGGCAAGGGCAGGCCGAGGCGGCTGGCTTCGGTGTTGTCGAACTCGATGAACGCGCCCACCTTGATCTTCTGCCCAAGCTCGCCCACGCTGCTCTGGTAGTAGTAGTCCGTGCCCTGCAGCAGCAACTCCTTGCGGGCCGGCACCTGGCTCGCTGAGAGCAGGGCGACCTGCTTGGTCTGGTTTTCGGCGATGGTGGTGGGGCGCTGCAGGGTGTAGAGGTGATACTCCAGCAGCGACTCTTCGGCCATCGCCGCTGGCGCCGCCGCCACCGCCCTCGCCCCCTTGTCCATGGCGCGCCTCGCCTGCACTTGTTCCTCAACCAGGTTGATGTCGCCCGCCACCAGTTGCAGCCGGGCATTGCGGTAGGTGGCGCCGCTGGTGTTGGTAAGCGTCACCCATCCGGACAGATCCAGCTCCTTGTCGGCGGCGTTCAGTTCGGCCACGTAGTCGGCTTTCCAGCCCAGTCCGCCGGTGAGGTAGGCCAGCTCCACCTCCTGCTCGGACGCACCGGCGTTGTTGAGCGAAATCACCAGCGTCGGCCGGTCGCGCAGATTGCCCGGCACGTCGGGATAGACGATGCGGCCCGGCAGGCCGGTTTCAATGCGGTTGCCAATCTTCAGCACCACGCCACCGCTGGCAGCCAGCACCTGCGCGGCTTCGGTGGTTTCCAAACCCGTGGCAGGGTTGGTGCGGATGACGCTGACGGACTTGCCCACGTACTTGTCCAGCAGCTTCTGCGGCGTCAACAGGTCGAAGTCGAAGTTCTGCTCGATCAGCGCCAGCGCGCCCGGTGCGCTCAGGCTGCGCAGCAAGGCGGTCTCGGGGCGGATCCGTGCGCTCACGTCACGGAAGGCCAGCGTGTTCTGGCCGCTGCCCAGCGTGACCTTGCGCTGATCCTTCACCAGCGCCAGCGACTCGTTGTAGATGGTGACGGCCACGGCCTGCTGGTCTTGCAGCGTGCTGCGCAGCTCGTCCGCGCTGGCGGCAACGGATGGCCCGGCAAACAGCACCAGGAGGGCGAGGCGAAACGATCGGTGCATGGCGTGCTCCTTTGGGACGTTTGGTGAGCAGGGGGAGTGGCTGGGGCGAATCAGGCAGCTCTCCATCCAGCGTAGTCGCAGCAACCAGCATGAGGAACAATGGCGCTGCGCAGAGGCGTCCGGTTGAATTAGTCGTCGGGCCCTGACCCGTACTGAAACATGAGTTCCCGCGCGCGTTGTTCAGAGACTGCCTGTAATCCTCTGCCGCTCATTTTCTTGCCCGTCAGAAACACATGCCAGAAGCACCTTTCCTCGCAGTTTTCTGGCCATGCCCATTCACCAGGATATTGGATTGCATCAGGCAAACCTGAATCATGCCAAACAACATTTTCCTCATAGGCCACGGTCCTTTGACCAATCCGAACAATGCCAGAGGCCATTAATTCCGAGAGGGCGGCTGATGCAAGTCCAATAATCTCGTCGGGTGAACTGCCGGGCATGCGATGGGAAAGGTCCGAATAGACCTCGTACAGGAAAGACTCTTCAAAGGCGGCCAAAGCCATCAGGAATTCTATTTCCTGTGCGGTCATTCAAGATCTCTAGCTGCCCACCGTTCGAGCTACTGAAACTTTCGTAATCCATGACACCATGGACAGCGCCGCCGAGGCGGTCAAACCGAAACGGCTATACGTCGACCGTGTTCCCGGTGCCTCATGTCCCGTCGCGCTGGTTTTTTGTGACTGCTTGCGTGCATGTCGCCATTCGATGTTGTGCACCAGACAGCACGGCCGCCATGGCCATTGCACCTTGTTCCCGCTTCGTCGCGTGAGCCGGTCGAGGCCCATTTTGTACCGGAGGTTTGCGAAAAGCGGCGCCACCGTCGCAAAGCGGCAGGTGATCATGCGGGGCCTCGCTTCGTGTGGATGGGGGCTGCCGAGACCTTTCATGGCTCCATGCCCCGCCGTTACTGCGCCGTCCACCCCCCGTCCACTACCAGCGAGGTGCCGGTCACCATGCCGGCCGCGGGCGAGGCCAGGTAGAGCGCGGCGGCGGCCACGTCCGCCACCCCCGCCAGCCGCCCCAGGGGGATGCGCTCCTCCATGAAACGGCGCCGCTCGGGCGTGTCCATGATGCGGCGGATCATGGGGGTGTCCACGAAGGTGGGCGCGAGGGCGTTTACGCGGATGCCCGCCGGCGCAAGTTCCACGGCCAGCGCCTTGGTGAGCCCCTCCACCGCGTGCTTGGTCATGCAGTACACGCTGCGATCGGGCGAGCCCACATGGCCCATTTGCGAGGACATGTTCACGATGGCGCCGCCGCGCTGCTTGCGGTCGGGGTCGGCGAGCATGCGCCGCACCGCCGCCTGGGCCGCCACGAACACCGCGCGCACGTTGAGCGACAGCAGCGCGTCCAGGTGCTCGTCGGAGACTTTGGTGACCGGCTCGGGAAAGTTGGTGCCGGCGTTGTTTACCAGCACGTCTAGGGCCGGCAGGCCGGCGATGGCGGCACGCAGCGCCGGCGTGTCGGTGACATCACAGGGCAGCACGTGCGCGCGCCCGCCCGCGGCCGCGATGCGCGCGGCCGCCGCCTCCAGGCCCTCGCGCGAGCGCGCCATGAGCACCACCTCGGCGCCTGCCCGGGCGAAGGCCTCGGCAATGCCTGCGCCCAGCCCGGCGCTGGCCCCCGTGATCAGCGCCGTGCGGCCCTCCAGGCCGAAGGTGCCGACGCTCAATTGAACCCCACCACGGCGTGCGGCGCGTAGGGTGCCTCAAGGGCGACGATTTCCTCGGCGTCCAGCTTCACCGACAGCGCCGCCACGGCGTCGTCCAGGTGCTGTACCCGCGTGGCGCCCACGATGGGGGCGCTGATCACCGGCTTCGACAGCAGCCACGCCAGGGCCACCTGGGCGCGGGGGACGCCGCGCCGCGCGGCGATGGCGGCCACCTGGTCCACGATGGCGCGGTCGGACTCGAGGGTCTTGGCGTACAGCGGCCCCATGAGATCGTCGGTGCGCTCGCGCTCGGTCTGCTCGCTCCAGTCGCGGGTGAGGCGGCCGCGGGCCAGCGGGCTCCAGGGAATCACGCCCACGCCCTGGTCGGCGCACAGCGGCAGCATCTCGCGCTCTTCCTCGCGGTTGAGCAGGTTGTAGTGGTCCTGCATGGTGACGAAGCGCGTCCAGCCGTGCTGTTGCGCCACCTGCTGGGCTTTGGCGAACTGCCAGGCAAACATGGACGAGGCGCCGATGTAGCGCGCCTTGCCCGCCTTCACCACGTCGTGCAGCGCCTCCATGGTCTCCTCGATGGGCGTGCGGTAGTCCCAGCGGTGGATCTGGTAGAGGTCCACGTAATCCATGCCCAGGCGCTTCAGGCTGGCGTCGATGTTGTGGAAGATGGACTTGCGCGACAGGCCGTGCACGTTGTGGCCGCCGCGGGTGGGGAAGAACACCTTGGTGGCCACCACAATCTCGTCGCGGTCGGCCATGTCGCGCAGTGCGCGGCCCACGATCTCCTCGCTGGTGCCCTCCGAGTAGGAGTTGGCCGTGTCGAAGAAGGTGATGCCCAGATCGATGGCCTTGCTGATGAAGGGCCGGCTGGCGGCCTCGTCCAGCGTCCAGGGGTGGCGGCCTCGCTCGGGCGCGCCGTAGCTCATGCAGCCCAGGCAGATGCGCGAAACCTTGACGCCGGTACTACCCAGTTGGGTGTATTGCAATCTGGATGTCCTCGCGGGAGCGATTGATGAAAGCCGCAGGGTAGCGGCACCCGCCGCGAATTGTCGAGCACCGAAGGCCGGCAGAGCCTATGTTGACAACGTCAACAAGTTGCCGCATCGTGACGTCCAGGAGGTGCAAGCCATGGGACATTCCGACAAAGGGCGCGGCGCGGCGGTGGCCGCGCTGCTGGTGGTGGCGTCCGGGCTGGCGGGGCTCGCGCTCGGTCAGGCCGGAGACGCCGCGCCCGCGGCACCCGCCGTGCATCGCAATACCTACGGTTCGGGGGTGGAGCCGGCCCGCCGGCTTCCCGTGGGCTACATGCTGCGCCGTGCGTGGCTGCAACTCACCGGCACGGCGCCGGCCGCCGAGCCTGCACCCCGGGTGGGGCTGGACCTGGACGCCATGGCGCGCGAGCCCTTCGCGGTGGCCTGGCTGGGCCACGCCACCCTGCTGGTGCGCGCTGGCGGGTTGTGGATGCTCATGGACCCGGTGCTCTCGCCCTACGTGGCGCCCGTGCAGGGCTTCGGCCCCGCGCGCCGCGAAGCCTTGCCGCTGGCGCCCGAGGCGCTGCCCCACATCGACGTGGTGCTGGTGTCCCACAACCACTACGACCATCTCGACCGGCTCACCGTGCGCGCCCTCGCCCTGCAGAAGGGCGGCCCGCCGCTGTTCCTGGCCGGGGCGGGCAGCGCCGCCTGGTTCGCCCGCGAAACCGGCATGCCCGGTCGAGACCTGCAGTGGTGGGAGCAGGTCCAGTTCGGCGCCACCGCGGTGCGTTTCGTGCCGGCGCTGCACTTCAGCGGCCGTGGCCTTGCCGACCGTAACCGCATGCTCTGGGGCGGCTGGGTGGTGGAGCACGAGGGCCGGCGCCTCTACTTCGCCGGCGACACCGGATGGTCCGAAGCCCTCTTCGACGACGTGCGCGCTCAGGTGGGTCCGGTGCATCTCGCAGCGCTGCCCATTGCGCCAGTCCAGCCGGCCGAGATCATGGGGCGTGACCACCTGTCACCGGCCGAGGCTGTCCAGGCGCACCTGCGCCTGCGGGCCTGCACCGGACTGGCCGTGCACTGGGGCACTTTCCAGCTCGGCGACGAGCCGCTCGACGGACCGCCCCGGCTGGCTCGCGAGGCTGCAAGCGCCGCCGGCGCCACCGGGTTCCGTGTCCCGGCGCTGGGCGAGGTGGTCCGCGTGGACGCCGAAACCTGTCCCCGCGAAGAGGCGCTCTCCTGAGGCGCGTCACCCCCTCACGCGGGTGAAGGCATGTTCGGCAATCGCGAACGCTGCACGCGCAGGCTTGCCGCTGATGCGGTCCGCACCCCGCGGTCCCTGGGGGATGCAAGGATGATCGAAGCGTTCGAACCGCCGGCGTGCAGGCCGGCGGCGTTGCGGCATCGCGGCGCGCCACCGCGATCGAGCCGGGCTTCGAGCCTGTCGCCGTAACGCCCGCGTGCGCCGGGCCTCAGCCCCGCGCGTCTTCCAGGATCAGTTCCGCCGCCCGCTCGGCCACCACGAACACCGTGGCCTGGGTGTTGCCCGACACCATGCTCGGGATCACCGAGGCATCGGCCACCCGCAGCCCGGCCAGCCCGCGCACCCGCAGGCGCGGGTCGGTGACGGCTGCCTCGTCCGTGCCCATGCGGCAGGTGCCGATGGGGTGATAGATGGTCTGGGCGTTGACCCGGCCGAACTCCAGCCACTCGTCATCGGAGCGCACCTGCTCGCCGGGGGAAAGCTCGAAGGCCACGTGGCGCCGCAGCGCCGGCTGGCCCACGATGCGCCGCGCGATCTTCATGGCCTCCACCAGGCAGCGCTGGTCCTCGGGGTGCGAGAGCATGTTGGGGCGGATGACCGGCTTGTGAAAGGGATCGGCGCTGCGCGCGTGGATGCTGCCGGCCGACTTCGGCCGCAGGGGCGCCACGCCCAGGGTCATGCCCGGCTCGCGGTCGAGGATGCGCTCGGCGGCGTTGGCGTAGCTCGCGTGCATGAAAAAATACTGGGCGTCGGGAGAGAGCATGTCCGACGAGGTCTTCACAAATCCGTGTGCGAGCCCCGTGCCCAGGGTGAGGATGCCCCGCCGGCGCAGGAAGTAGTTCGCCACCTGAAGCGCCAGGCGCCAGCCGCGGGACAGCTCGTTGATGGTGAGGGTGTCGCGCATGCGCCAGTTCATGCGCGTGCAGGCGTGGTCGATGTAGTTCTCGCCCACCCCGGGCAGGGCGTGGCGCACGGCAATGCCCAGGCGCTGCAGCAGCGCGGGCGCGCCCACGCCCGAGAGTTCCAGCAGCTGCGGCGTTTGCACCGCGCCGGCGGCGAGCACCACCTCGCCACCGGCGCGCGCCTTGTGGTGCTCACCGCCGCGCGAGTAGCGCACGCCCGCGCAGCGGGTGCCCTCGAACAGGAGTTGCGTGGCATGGGCGCCCGTGATCACTGTGAGGTTGCGTCGCGCGCGCGCTGGTTTCAGGTAGGCCTCGTAGGCGCTCCAGCGCCGGGCGTTGCGCTGGTTCGCCTGGTAGTAGCCGAAGCCTTCCTGGTCCGGTCCGTTGTAATCGGGGTTGATGCGCTGGCCGTCCTGGCGCGCCGCTTCCAGGAAGGCCTCGGTGAGGCGGTAGCGCTCGCGCACCGCCTCCACGCTCACCGGCCCCTCGTGGCCGCGGTGCGCATCGCCCGCGACGTAGCGCTCGATGCGGCGGAACAGCGGCTCCAGGCTCGCCCAGTTCCACCCGGTGGCACCGCCGGCTTCCCAGGCGTCGTAGTCGCCCGGCTGGCCGCGTACCCAGATCATGCCGTTGATGAGTGTGGACCCGCCCAGCCCCTTGCCCCGGGGAATGGCAATCACCCGGTCGCGGGTGCACGGCTCCGGTTCAGTCTCGAAACGCCAGTTGAAGGTCTCGTCCTTCAGCAGCTTGCTGAAGCCCGCCGGAATGGGAATCCAGAATCCGTCGGGCTCGCCGCCGGCTTCCAGCAGCAGCACCGAATGCCGGCCATCGGCCGTGAGCCGATCCGCCAGCACGCAGCCCGCCGTACCGCCGCCCACGATCACAAAGTCGAACAGCGTCATTGTGGCAACACCTTGCCCGGATTCAGCACGCCGCCTGGATCGAGGGCCCGTTTGATGCGGCGTGCCAGGTCAGTCTCGGCGGCGTGGCGCGTGCGCAGCGCCTCGTCCACCCGGTACTGCCCCAGGCCGTGCTCCGCAGAGATGCTGCCGCCGTGGCGTACCACCAGATCGTGCACCAGCACGTTCAGCGCCGCGGTGTCGGTGCCGGGTGCCAGGATCACGTTGTAGTGGATGTTGCCGTCGCCCGCGTGCCCGAAGGCGTTGATCCGCACACCCGGAAACGCCGCCGCCACCGCCGGGTCAGCCGCCGCCAGGAACGCCGGAATGGCGCTCACCGGCACCGAGACGTCGTGCTTCATGGACTTGCCCGTGCGCGCCTCGGCCTCGGTAATGCACTCGCGCAGCTTCCAAAGCGCGGCGGCCTGCTGCCCGGATTCGGCCAGCACGCAGTCGGTGGCGTCGCCGGCTTCCAGCGACCGCGCCAGCACCGCCTCGGCCGCCTCGCGAAGCCCGCCCAGGCTCGCCGAGGCTTCCAGCAGCACGAACCACGGTGCCGCCGGCAGCGGCGAGCGCAACCCCAGGTGCTGCTCCACCCGCGCGATGGCCTCGCCCGACATAAGCTCGAAGCCGCTCAGCGCATCGCCCAGTTCCTGGCGCGCCGCGCGCAGCACGGCGATGGCCGCCTCGGGCGAGGGCAGCGCGAGCCACGCCGTGACCGTGTGGCGCGGCAGGGGCGCCAGTTGCAGTATCGCCGCCGTCACCACCCCCAGCGTGCCCTCCGTGCCGATGAACCATTGCTTCCAGTCGTAGCCCGCGTTGTCCTTGCGCAGCGCGCGCAGCCCTTCCACCACCGTGCCATCGGCCAGCACCACCTCCAGGCCGAGCACCCGTGCGCGCGCCATGCCGTAGCGCAGCACGTTGGTGCCGCCAGCATTGGTGGCCACGATGCCGCCCACGCACGCCGAGCCCTCGGCGGCCAGACTCACCGGCAGCAGCAGTGCGCGGGCGCGCGCGGCTTGCTGGGCCGTCTGCAGCACGCAGCCCGCTTCCACCTCCATGGTCTCGCCCGCCACGTCGATGGCGCGGATGGCGTTCATGCGCTTGAGGCACAGCACCACTTGGCGGCCGCTGGCATCGGGCGTTGCGCCGCCCGACAGGCCGGTGTTGCCGCCCTGGGGCACCACCGGCACCCCCGCCGCCGCGCAGGCGCGCACCACAGCGGACACTTCCTGGGTGGTGCGCGGCAGCGCCACGCACAGCGCGCGGCCGTGGAACATGCCGCGCCAGTCGGTGACGTAGGGCTCCAGGTCTGCCGCCTCGGTGAGGACACCGCCGTCGCCGGTGATGGCGCGCAGCGCCGACAGCAGATCGCTGCTCACGAGGCATCTCCCACCAGCGCCGGGTCGCCGCGCATGAATCCCGCCATGAGCGCCACCTGGGCGGAGAGCATGGGCAGGCCCGGCTGCACGCGGCAGCCCCGGGCGCGCGCCGCTGCCATCAATGCCGTCTCGGCGGGCTTCATGATGATCTCGGCCACGATCTGTGACGGCTCAAGCTTTGCCGCGTCTAGCGGTAATGCGTCGCCGGGCCCCATGCCCAGCGAAGTGCCGTTCACCACCAGATCGTGGCCGGAGGGATCGGCGCCGCCCGCCGCTACCTCCACGCCGGGGTGCTGTCCCGCGATGCGTTGCGCCAGCGCCTGCGCGCGCGGCGCGGTGCGGTTGGCCAGCGTGAGCCGCCGCACACCCGCCGCCGCCAGCGCCCAGGCGATGGCGCTGCCCGCGCCGCCCGCGCCGGCCACGTAGGCGCGCAGGCCGCGCGGCTCGATGCCGCTTGCCCGAAGGCCCGCCACGAAGCCCAGGCCGTCGAGCAGCCCGCCGATCATCCGCCCCTCGGGCGTGCGCCGCACGATGTTCACGGCGCCCGCCTGCCGCGCCTGCGGCGTGAGCGTGTCGCACAGCGCCGGCACTGCCGTCTTGTGGGGGATGGTGGCCACGAAGCCGTCGAAGCTGGCGATGCCGCGCAGCCCCTGCACCACCTGGCCGAGCTGCTCGGGGCGCACGTGCATGGGCACCATGACCACGTCCTCGCCGCGCGAGGCGTACAGGGCATTGAGCAGTCCGGGCGCCATTACATGGGCGATGGGGTCGGCGAGGATCCCGACGAAACGGGTGAGTCCGGAAATGGAGGGCATGGAAAGAGGAGGGGAAACCACACGACGGGCCGGCATCCTAGAATGAACGCAGCAGATGGATCAACGGATGGCGCGGGTGCCCCGCGCAAACCAGGCGCGGTGACACATGAGCCCCTGCGGCTTGCCGCTCCGCGGCAAGCCGCGCGGAAGCCAGCCCTTTTCACGTCGCCCGTTCGCCCTCATGCTTGCGGCGAGTTCAGCCAAGGTTCGAGGTTTGCCGCCATGTATCTCCCCGACCACTTCGCCGAAACCCGGCCCGCCGAGCTTCACCGCATCATCCGCCAGCATCCTCTCGGGATGCTGGTCACCTGCGTCAGCGACGGTCTTGATGCCGACCACATCCCCTTCGAACTCGATGACAGCGCCGAAGGCGGCCACGGCGTGCTACGGGCCCACGTGGCCCGGGCCAATCCGCTGTGGCGGCGCTGCCCCGCGGGCACGCCCGTGATGGTGGTGTTCCGCGGCGCCGAGGCCTACGTGTCGCCCAGCTGGTATCCCAGCAAGCACGAGACCCACCGCCAGGTGCCCACCTGGAACTACCAGGTGGTGCACGTGCACGGCAGCCTCGCCGTGGTCGACGACGAGCGTTTCCTGCGCGGTCTCGTGGCCCGTCTCACCCGCACCCACGAGGCGGCCGAACCCCGGCCGTGGAAGATGGGCGATTCCCCGCCCGACTACATCGACGGCATGCTGCGCAACATCGTGGGCATCGAAGTGGCCATCGCCTCCATGACGGGCAAGGTAAAGCTCGGCCAGAACCGCGAGCCCCGCGACCGGCTGGGGGCCGCCGACACCCTCAAGGCCCGGGGCCACGAGGCCCTGTCGCGGGCCATGCGCGACGCCGGGTGAGCGCGCCATCCGAGCCCGGCCTGGCCGGGCTGTTGCTGGCCGCGCTGCGCGAGCGCTTCGCGCCGGCCTCGGCGGTGCAGTCACTGCACCGGCTCTCCGGCGGGGCGAGCCAGGAAACCTGGGCTTTCGATCTGGCCATGCCCGGCGGCGGCCAGCCCCTGATCCTGCGCCGCGCGCCGCAGGGCGCGGGCGGGCGCACCACCGACACCGCCGGCCTCGCGGCGGAGGCCGCGCTCGTGGAGCGCGCCGCCGCCGCCGGGGTGCCGGTGCCCGCCGTGCGGCTGGTGCTCGAGCCGCGCCACGGCCTGGGAGAGGGCTTCGTCATGACCCGCATCCCCGGCGAAACCCTGGGAGCGCGCATCGTCCGCGAACCCGCCCTGGCGGCCCTGCACCGCGTGCCTGCCGCCGGCCTGCCGCCCCTCAGGCTGGGCACGCCGGCGGCCGAACTGGCGCACTTCGAACGCATCCGCCGCGGCCATGGCACCGCGCGCCCGGTGTTCGAGCTTGCCCTGCGCTGGCTCGCGCAGACGGCGCCCGGCGACCCCTCCGCGCCCTGTGTGGTGCACGGCGACTTCCGCAACGGCAACCTGGTGGTGGACTGCCACGGCCTCGCTGCGGTGCTGGACTGGGAGCTGGCCCACCTGGGCGATCCCATGGAAGACCTGGGCTGGCTGTGCGTGAACTCCTGGCGCTTCGGCCGCGGCGAACTGCCCGTGGGCGGCTTCGGCACCCGCGAAGACCTGTTCGAGGGCTACACTGCCGCCGGCGGGTGCGTGGAACCCGCGCGCGCGCACTGGTGGGAGGTCATGGGCACGCTCAAGTGGGGCATCATGTGCGAAACCATGGCGCACGCCTACCTGGCGGGCACCGAGACTAACCTGGAGTTCGCCGCCATCGGCCGGCGGGCATCCGAAACCGAGATCGACCTGCTGCGGCTGCTGGTGCCGCGCGCGAGGCCCTGATGCAAGACCAACCATCGGTGGACGGGTTGCTGCGCGCCGCCGCGGCCTTCCTGCGCTAGCGTGCCGCTCCGGCCCTGGAGGGGCGCGACGGCTTCCATGCCCGCGTGATGGCCAACGTGATCCACATCGCGCGCCGGCAGATCGCGCTCGGGCCGGCAGCCGAGGCCGCCGAGCGCGACCGCCTGCGCGTGCTGCTGCAGGCCGACGGCGACCTGGAATCTCTCAACCGCCTGCTGTGCGAGCGCATCCGCGCGGGGGCGTTGGGGCCCGATGCGCCCGGTCTCGCCGGGCACCTCTGGCAGACCACCCTGGACAAGCTGGCCGTGGACCAGCCCGGCTACGGCGCCGGACGGGCCTCGGCCCGCGGCGCCTGACCATGGACTTCGAGCTCCCGTCCGGCCTGCTCCGCTACCTGGCGGAACTCGACGCCTTCATCGACGCCGAGATCGCGCCCCTGCAGGCTGCCGACGACAACCAGCGGTTGTTCGATCACCGCCGTGAGTGGGCCCGCACCGACTTCGACCGCGGCGGCCTGCCGCGCCAGGAATGGGAAAACCTGCTGGCCGAGGCGCGCCGGCCACCAGCGTTTCGCCTGGCCGGTGGAGTTCGGCGGGCGCGGTGGCGGCAACCTGTGGATGGCCGTGATCCGCGAGCACCTCGCCGCCCGGGGGCCTGGGCCTGCACAACGACCTGCAGAACGAGCACTCCATCGTGGGCAACCACCCCTTTGTCATGATCCTGCGCGACTTCGGCACGCCCGGGCAGCAGCGCCTGGTGGACGGCATGACCGAGGTGTCGGTGCCCATCTCCTTCGGGCTCACCGAGCCTGGCCACGGGTCTGACGCCACCCATATGGACACGCGCGCCGTGCCCGAATCGCGCGACGGGCGCCGGGGCTGGCGCATCGACGGCGAGAAGATGTGGACCACCGGCATGCACGTCTCCCGCCACTGCGTGGTGTTCGCCCGCACCGCCGGCACCGACGGCGACGCGAAGGGCATCACCGCCTTCCTCGTTGCCTCGCGCGCCGATGGCGTGGTGATCGAGGAATACCTGTGGACCTTCAACATGCCCACCGACCACCCGCGGGTCAGCTTCCGGGGGGTGTGGGTGCCGGAGGACGCCGTGCTGGGGCCCGTGGGCGGAGGGCTCGCGGTGGCCCAGCACTTCGTGCACGAGAACCGCATCCGGCAGGCTGCCTCGAGCCTGGGCGCGGCCGACTACTGCGTGCGCGAGAGCGTGAGGTACGCCCGCGAGCGCAAGCCGTTTGGCGAGGAGCTGGCGCGCAACCAGGGCATCCAGTTCCCGCTGGTGGAACTGGCCACCCAGGTGGAGATGCTGCGCCTGCTGATCCGCAAGACCGCCCACGAGATGGATTCCATGCCCAAGCCCGACGCGGCGCGGCGTCTCTCCGACAAGGTCTCCATGTGCAACTACTGGGCGAACCGGCTGTGCTGCGAGGCCGCCGACCGGGCCATGCAGGTGCACGGCGGCATCGGCTATTCGCGCCACAAGCCCTTCGAGCACATCTATCGCCACCACCGCCGCGACCGCATTACCGAGGGCTCGGAAGAGATCCAGATGCGCAAGGTGGCGGCCTGGCTGTTCGGCTACGCGGGGCCCGCATGCGCCGCGCGGTCCGATGCTGCAACCCCCTGAGGAGCCGACCCATGCCCACCTACGTCGTGACCGCGCCAGCGGGGCGCCTGTCGCCAGGCCAGAAGGACCGGCTTGCCGCCCGCATCACCGAGACCCACTGCCGCCTCACCGGCGCGCCCGCCTATTTCGCCCAGGTGCTGTTCAGCGACGTGGCGCCCGGCAACTACTACCTGGGGGGCAAACCCCTGCGCGACGACAACCTCTTCGTGCACGGCCAGATCCGCGCCGGCCGCGGCCAGGCGCTCAAGGAGCGCCTCATCCTCGAGTTGATGAACGCCACGGCCGAGATCGCCGCCACCCATCCCAGCCACGTGCAGGTGTACATCGTGGACGTGCCCGCCCGCCAGATCGCCGAGTGGGGCCAGCTGCTGCCGCTGCCCGGGGAGGAAGCCGCCTGGGACGCGGCGATTCCCGAGTACGTGCGGCAGCGGATGAACGACCTGCTGCGCTGAGCCCCCCGCCACGGAGGAGACGCCATGCCCGACGAGCCATTCCTCACCCATGCGGGCGGTTGCCACTGCGGGCGCGTGCGCTTCGAGGCGGACGCGCCCCACAACCCGGTGGTGCACGAGTGCAACTGCTCCATCTGCAGCCGCACCGGCTACCTGCACCTGATCGTGCCGGCATCGCGCTTCCGGTTGCTGTCCGGCGGCGATGCGCTGGTCGCCTACACCTTCGGCACCGGTGTGGCGAGGCACCTGTTCTGCAGGGTGTGCGGCATCAAGTCGTTCTACGTGCCGCGCTCCAACCCCGACGGATTCAGCGTGAACGTGCGCTGCCTCGACGGGGGCACGCTGCAGGCCTTCAGCGTCGAGCCCTTCGACGGGCGCAACTGGGAACGCAACGCCGGCGCGCTGGCGCATCTGTCCCATGACTGACCGCGCGTGGCAAACCGCCGCGCTTTCCGCGGTGGCCCTGGAGGCATGGCGGCGGCGACAAGGTCAAGGCCGGCACACCCGCGGGCGCTGAACCGAACGCCCGCACCATCACTTGATCGAGAGAAGCGCCCATGCGCATCACCCGCAAATCGCTTCACGAGGCAGCGGCCCAGGGCATCGTCTCCGCCGCCCAGGCCGCTGCCCTGTGGGAGTTCCTCGCGCAGCGCGAGGGCGACACGCCCTCGTTCCGGCCGTCCCACATCCTCTACTACTTCGGCGGCATGATCGCCATCGGCGCCATGACGCTGTTCATCACCCTGGGCTGGCAGCAGTTCGGCGGCCCGGGGCTGCTCTGCATTTCCCTGGCCTACATCGCCCTGGCGGTGATGCTCACCGAGGTGCTGCTACATCGCCGTGGCCTGCCCATCCCGGCGGGCATCACCGGCGCGCTGGCCGTGGCGCTGGTGCCCCTGGCCGTGTACGCCCTCCAGCACACCCTGGGCCAGTGGCCGCCGAACGCGCTGCGCGAGGACACCTACCGCGCCTACCACCAGTACATCGACTGGCGCTGGCTGGTCATGGAGCTGGCCACGCTGGCGGCCGGTGTGGCCGCCCTGTGGCGCTACCGGCTGCCCTTCATGGTGATGCCGCTGGCGGTGACGCTGTGGTACACGAGCATGGACCTGGTACCCATGCTGCTGGGCGGTGAGAGCGGGCACTTCTACTCCGACACCGGCAAGCGCATCTCCACGTGCTTCGGGCTGGGCATGATGCTGGCGGCGTTCCGGGTGGATCTGCGCAGCACGCCCGAGCGCGACTTCGCCTTCTGGCTTTACGTGTTCGGCGTGATGGCCTTCTGGGGCGGCCTCACCAGCATGGATTCCCACAGCGAGTTGGGCAAGCTGGCCTACTGCGGCATCAACGTGCTGCTAATCGCCGTGGGCGCGGCCCTGTCGCGGCGCGTGTTTGCGGCTTTCGGCGGCATCGGCGTGGCCCTGTACCTGGGCCACCTGTCGCACACGGTGTTCCGCGACAGCCTGCTGTTCCCCGTGGCGCTGTCGGGCATCGGCTTCGGGGTGATCTGGCTGGGCGTGAAGTGGCAGCGCCACGAGGCTGCCATCGGCCGGTGGGGCCGGGCTTTCCTGCCCGCGGGGGCGCGGGCGTTCCTGGAGAGCAGGGCGGGCTGAGCACGGCGGCAGTCCCTGGCGCCAGGGCGCGCCGAGTATCGCCCTCCGCCGCCGCTCCTAGCTCCTGTCCGCGGCCACGATGATCGCCATGCCCGCCAAGGCGATTCCCGCGCCTGCCACGTCCCATGCCGTGGGCCGGATGCCGTCCACCACCCACAGCCATGCCAGCGCGGTGGCCACGTACACGCCGCCGTAGGCCGCGTAGACCCGTCCAGCCGCCGCGGGGTGCAGCGAGAGCAGCCAGACGAACAGCGCAAGGCTCGCCGCTGCCGGAAGCAGCACCCACGCACCCGCCTTTCCTTTCAGCCACATCCACGGCAGATAGCAGCCGAGGATCTCCGCGATGGCGGTGAGGAGGAACAGCCCGCCCGCCATCAGCACCTTCACGCGCCAGGGCCTTCCTCGTACACCACGGCGTCCAGCGCCACGCAGCCGCGCCCGGCGTCGCCCACCAGCAGGGGGTTGATGTCCAGGCTGGTGATGCGCGGCGCGCGCTCCAGCACGAGCCGTCCCACCGCCACCGCCGCGTCGGCGAATGCCTCCACCGCCATGGGCGCTTCGCCGCGCACGCCGGCGAGCAGCGGCGCAATGCGCAGGCGGCGCAGGGCGCGCAGCAGCGCCTCGCGGTCGAAGGGCGGCAGCAGTACGGCCGTGTCTGGCATGGCCTCCACGTACTTGCCGCCATCGCCCACCACCACCACGGGGCCGAACTGCGGGTCGAGATGGGCGCCCAGCAGCAGCTCGCGGCGTCCTTGCGCCATGGCCGCCACCAGCACGCCGTCGAAGGCGTGGCCGTGGCGTGCCAGCACGTCGCGCAGGGCTGCAAACGCCTGGCGTACGCCGGTCTCGTCCCTCACTCCCAGGCGTACCAGCCCCAGCTCGGACTTGTGCGCCACGTCCCTCGAGCATCCCTTCACCGCCACCGGCCCGCCGATCTCGCGCATCGCGGCCACGGCCTCGTCCGCCGTGCCGCACAGGCGATGTTTCACCACGGTCACGCCCGCGGAAGCCAGCAGCGCCAGGCTGTCGGCTTCGTTGAGCATGTGCGCGGGCCGCGGAGGGGCCGGCCGCGATGGCGCGCCATCACGCGCCCGGGCCATGCGCTCGTGGTGTGCCGCCACTTGAGCCAGGGCTGCCACGGCCTCGGCCTCGGTCTCGAACACCGGCACCCCCAGGGCGCGGAAGGGTTCCGCCACGGGACGCTGAGGGATCGCCGCCACCGTGGGCAGGCCGGTGGTCTGCGCGAAGGCGGCGGTGTCGCGCGCAAAGGCGTTCACGTCATAGGCTGCGCCGGCCACCGGCAGGCCGATGAGGCAGGCGTCGGCCGCCGGATCTCCCGCCAGGATGGGCAGGATCTGGCTGAATAGAGCGCTGTTGGTGAGCAGCGCGGCGGTGAGGTCGATGGGGTTGGTGACGGTGGCGAAGGCAGGCAGCACCGCCCGCATGGCGGCGCGGGTGGATTCGGCGATGGGCGCCATCTCCAGCCCCAGGCGGGTGGCGGCGTCGGCGGTCATCACGCACACGGCGCCGGAGTTGCTGATGGCCACGAGCCGGCGGCCGCGGGGCTTCCAGCCCTTGAGGTAGATCTCGGTGGCCTGCACCAGGCCGCGCAGGTCCTCGGCGCGCCAGATGCCCAGGTCTTCCAGCAGCGCGTCCACCAGGCGATCCTCGTTGGCCAGCGCGCCGGTGTGCGAGCGCGCCGCCTGCTGGCCGGCGGCGGTGCGCCCGGACTTGAGGGCCACCACCGGCAGTCCGCGGGCGCGCGCCACGCGGGCGGCCTCGGCCAGCGGCGCCGGGTCGGGGATGCTCTCCAGGTAGAGCAGCAGCAGCTTGAGGTCCGGATCGGCCGCGCACTCGGCGGCCAGTTCGGCCACGCTCACGTCGGCGTCGTTGCCGGTGGCGTGCGCATAGCGCACACCGATGCCCCGCGCGCGCAGCATGCCGTAGGGCACCACGCTCATGGCGCCGCTCTGGCTCACCATGCCCACCGGCCCGTCCTTGGGCGGCTCCTCGATGAACATGGAGGAGAAGCTCAGCACGGCCCCGGTACCGAAATTGGCCACCCCCTGGGCGTTGGGGCCGATCATGCGCATGCCCGTGGCGCGCGCAGCGGCCACCATGCGCGCTTCGGCGGCGCGGCCTTCCGCAGTGCCGGTCTCGCCGAAGCCCGAGGACATGGTCACGCACACCTTCACGCCCATGCGCGCGCACTCGGCCACAGCCTGCTCGGCGGCCTCGCCCGGCAGCGCCACGATGGCCGCCTCGGGCGCCACAGGCAGGTCGGCGAGCCGCGGCACGGTCGGGAAGCCCTGGGTCTCGCTGCGGCGCGGGTTCACGGCGAACACCGTGCCGCGGTAGCCGTGGCGGGCGAGGTAGAACAGCGGCCGTCCGCCGATCTTGTCGGGGTTTTCCGAGGCGCCGATCACCGCCACCGAGGCGGGATCGAGCGCGGCGCGCAGCGAGGGGGTCATGGATTCGCCTTGAAGAAGACCGGAACCGGCCGGCCGCCGAATTCGAGAAAGCGCGCCTGCACGCGGTCGCCGATGTGCGTGCCGCGTTCCACGTGGGCCATGAGGCGGAAGCCTTCGTCGGCGTCCACCAGGGCGATGCAATAGGGAGCACGGGCACGCAGCGCCTCGCTGGGCGCGCGCGCCACCTCGGTGACGGCGTGCACCCGCCCCGCGCCGCTGGCCTGCACCGCCCGCGGCTCCGGTGCTCCGCAGGCGGGACAGAAGCTGCGGCGGAAGTACCACGCGTGCCCGCAGCCGCTGCAGCGCTGGAAGGCGATGCCCTCCGCACCGCGGGTCCAGTCCCTCGGTTCTTCGCTCATCAGCCCTCCCGTGCCAGCAGCAGGCTCACGTGGGAGGAGAGCACGCCGCCGTCGCCGTGCAGCACAGCCCTTTCCGGCTGCCCGCACTGGCGCTCGCCGGCGCGGCCGGTGAGCTGCAGGTGCGCCTCGGCCAGGTGCGCCATGGCGCCGCCCACGCCGCAGTGGCCGTAGGAGAGCAGGCCGCCGTGGGTGTTGAGGGGCAGGCGCCCGCCGGCGGAGAACTCGCCCTCGCGCGCGCAGCGGCCAGCCTCGCCCGCCGGCGCCAGGCCCAGCTCTTCCAGCAGGATGGCCAGGGTGATGGTGAAGCTGTCATATACCGCCGCGTAGCGGCAGTGGCGCGGCCCGAAGCCGGCCGCGGCGGCGGCGCGCGCCATGGATTCGGCGGCGCCGTAGCGCACCAGGCTGGGTGCGGCGCTGATGTGCTGGTGGGTGTGGGCCTGGCCCGTGCCGGCGATGCGCACGGCATGACCGTCGCCGCGGCTGCGGCTCACCACGAACGCCGCCGCGCCGTCGGACACCGGGCAGCAGTCCAGCAGCTTGAGCGGGCTCGCCACAGCCTTGGAGGCCATCACGTCCTCTAGCCCGATGGGTTCGCGAAACTGCGCGCCGGGGTGCCCTGCGGCGTGGCGCCGCATGAGCACGGCCAGCTCGGCCAGCTCGCGCTGCCAGTGCAGCGAATCGGCGTCGTCCGGCGCCCGCGACCCCGCGTCGAGGGCGCGCTCGTAAATCCAGCGCGAGGCCACCAGCCCGTAGTAGGCGGGGATGGTGGCCCCCAGGGGCACTTCGTACTCGGGGTGCCCCACCTGCGCCAAGACCTGCACGGCCGCGTCGCGGCTCTGACCCGTGAGCCGGTTCTCGCCCGCCACCACCAGCACGCGCTGCGCCGCGCCGCTGTCCACCAGGAGGTGCGCCAGCATCACCATGGCGAAGCCGGTGGCGCCGCCCACCTGCAGCGCGTGCGCGTAGGCGGGGCGCAGGCCGAAGTGCTCGGCGAACACCGTGGCCAGCATCAGGTGGGGGAAGGTGGTGGAGTAGCCGGTGAGCAGGCCGTCCACCTGGCCGCGCTCGAGCCGCGCGTCGAGCAGCGCGGCTTGCGCCGCCTCGGACATGAGGTCGAGTGTTTGGCGGCCAGGATGCCTGCCGAAGGATGTGAGGCCGATGCCGGTGATCCAGGACACGGGGGGCTCGCGATTCACGAAGCCCGGGATTGTAGTCGCCGGCGCTTCGGGTAGGCTTTGCCCCGATGCGTACCCGGCCAACCGCCCTGCTGCCCTTGCTGCTCGCCGCGCTGTGCTGGCTGCCAGGGGCGAGCCTCGCCGCCGGCGGCGAGGCTTCGGTCGCGCTGCGGGGGGGCGGAGCGCCATCTTCCGCGGCTGTGCCCCCCGTGTCGCAGTGGGCGCTGTCGCCCTTCGAAGGCCAGTGGTTCGGGTTGTTCGAGGCCGCGCGCTACGTGCCGCTGCAGGACCCGTGCGAGCCCTGTCCGGTGCCGGCACTGGTGCGGCACTGGTTTCGTCACGAGACCGCGGCCCGCCCCGCAGCGCAGGGGCCCGCGGCGGTGACCGGCAGCCCCGCTTCGGCGCTGGAGGACCTGGCCGCATGGCGCGCCCGCGGCGGTCATCGGGAAGACCGCCTGCCCCCGCTGGTGTGGCACGGCTCTCCGGCCGTGGTGCCGCGTGCCGTGGCGTCCCCGGCCGGCGATGCGCTGCGGTTGCCCGACGGCCGGCACCTCGCGCTGGCCTGGGCGCCGCGCATTGTGGAGAACCGCTCCTGGATGGACCCGGGCACCTTCGCGTGGCTCGATGGCCGCGAGTTACGCCTGCGTGGCTGGCTGGAGAGCGATGAGGCGGCCCGCCCGCGGTTCGTGGCACGCACCGCGTGGCCGCGGGAGTGGCGCCTCGATCTCCCGTCGCTGGAGGCCCGGCCTCCGGGCGCCGGCGAGAGTCTCGCCGCGCTCATGGAGCGCGATGGCGGCGGGGCGCGCGCGCCCTTCGAGCAGCGCCTGCTGTGGGAGCGCTCGCCGGGGGCGGCGCGGGTGCCGGTCGAGCATTTCGTGCTCGCCCTCATGCTGAACGGCGCCCAGGGCGACGACGACGAGGCCCTGGGCGGCCACTTCGCGGTGGTCACGGGCCGTCTCGACGGCGACGGGCGCGTCGACCACTGGCTGGTCACCAACTTCTACGGGGTGGACAAGGTGAGCGAGAAGGGCATCCTGCCCGCCACCCTGCCCATGGACGCCTACATGACCGACGTGAACTCGGGCCAGCAGTGGTACCGGCCCTCGGTGATGCTGGTGGCGGTGCTGGACGACCCGGCCGCGCCGCTCGTGGTGCAGCGCGCCCTCGACCGGCTGCTCGAGCGCTTCCAGCGCCGCCATGTGGAGTTCGACCACGCCCGCGCCAACTGCACCGGCCTGTCGCTCGATGCCCTGGAGGCCTCGGGGTGGCGATACCCGCGCCGCGGGCCCAACAGCCGGGTGCTGGCGACGGCGGGTTTCTTCGTCACCAGCCTCGCCGAGGGGAGTTTCGGTGCAGGGCGGGGCACCTGGCACTACCTGATCGAGGAGCAGGCACGCCTGCTGCCCCGCGCGGGCTTCGAGATCCTAGGCGCCGACCTGCTGGACCTGGTGTCGGGCCGTGCCCGGCGCGCGCCGCGCGAACTGGAGCGCGCGCTGCGCGACTCCGCGGTGGCGGTGGCGTGGTTGCGTTTCCCGCAGATTCCCTCGAGCCGCGCCTTCGGGCGTGACGCGGCCGCCTCGCCCGCGGACTACCTGTCGCGCGTACCCGCCGACCGCGCCCGGTGGAAGACCATCGCGCTCGAACCGCGCCCCTACCCCGGTCACATCCGCGACTGGCGGCCGCCCCCGCCATTGCTCTCCGACAGCCAGGTGGGTGTGGTGGCCTTCGGGTTGCTCGCCGTGGCGCTGGCGGCGCCGCCAGCGTGGTGGCTAGCGCGGCGGCGGCGAGCACGGCAGCGGCTGGCGGGGCGCCAGGGCTGAAGCCGGCGGTGCTGGGCGTTGGCCCTCAGGGGCGCTGCCCGTTCGCCGTCCCGGGCTCCATGCGCACCCACAGCGTCACCGGCCCGTCGTTCACCAGGGCCACGCGCATGTGGGCGCCGAATACGCCGCTTTCCACGGGGCCGTGGCGCTCACGGGCCAGCTCCAGCGCCAGCTGAAACAGCCGCCGGCCCTCCTCGGGCGGGGCAGCGCCGCTGAAACTGGGCCGGTTGCCGCCGCGCAGGTCGGCGGCCAGGGTGAACTGAGGCACCAGCAGCAGCCCGCCGCCCGTGTCTTGCAGGCAGCGGTTCATGCGCCCCGTCTCGTCTGCGAACACGCGCAGCCGCAGCACCTTGTCCACCAGGCGGCTGGCCTGCTGCGATCCATCCCCCGGTTCAGCGCACAGCAGCACCAGCAGCCCCGGGCCGATGGCGCCCTTGACCGCGCCGTCCACTTCCACCCCCGCCTCCGACACGCGCTGCAGCAGCCCGATCATGGCGCCTCCGCGCCGGCTGTAGCACCCCTGTCACAAGACCACGCCAACATTGCATCCCGCATGCGCATCCTCCTCGTTTCGGACGTGTACTTTCCCCGGGTCAATGGGGTCTCCACGTCCATACAAACCTTCCGCCAGGCCCTTGGGGAACTCGGGCACCACACCGCGCTGATCGCGCCGGCCTACCCATCTTCCTGGCCGGACGAACCCGGCACCCTGCGCGTTGCCTCCCGCCGGGTGCCCCTGGACCCGGAAGACCGCATGATGCACGCGGCACCCATTCGCGCTTTGCTGCCCCCGTTAGCCAGGGAGCGCTTCGATCTGGTGCACGTGCAGACGCCCTTCGTGGCGCACTACCTGGGTCTGTGGCTCGCCCGCCAACTGGGTGTGCCCTGTGTGGAGACCTACCACACGTTCTTCGAGGAGTACCTGTTTCACTACGTGCCCTTCCTGCCGCGCGCCCTCATGCGCGCCGCGGCGCGGCGTTTCTCCCGCGCCCAGGGCAATTCGGTTGATGCCCTGGTGGTTCCCTCCTCGGCCATGGGCGAGGTGCTGGCCGGCTACGGCGTGCGCGCGCCCATGGCCGTAATTCCCACCGGCATTCCGCTGGCCGACTTCGGTGGCGGGACGGGTTTGCGATTCCGGCAGGCCATGGGCATCGCCCCAGAGGCGCCGTTGCTGCTGTTCGTGGGGCGCGTGGCCCATGAGAAGAACATCGGGTTCCTGCTGGAAGCGCTGGGGCTGGTTCGCCAACGGGTACCGGGTGCCTTGTTGGCCATCGCCGGGGAGGGCCCGGCACTGCCCGCGTTGCGCCGTCAGGCGCACTCGCTGGGGCTCGCGGAGGCGGTGCGGTTTGCCGGCTACCTGGATCGCCGCGGCGCCCTGCTCGACTGCTACGCTGCGGCGGACGCCTTCGTGTTCGCCTCGCGCACCGAGACCCAGGGGCTGGTCCTGCTGGAGGCCATGGCGCTGGGTATTCCCGTGGTGTCCACGGCCGTGATGGGCACGCGCGACGTGGTGGGTCCCGGGCGCGGCGCGCTGGTGCCGGGGGACGAACCGGCGGACTTCGCCGCTGCCGTGGTGCGCCTGCTCGAAGACCCGGCCCTGCGCGCGCGCCTCTGTGCCGAGGCCCGGGACTACGTGCAGGAGTGGCAGGCGGGCGCGCTGGCGCGGCGCATGGCCGGCTTCTACGAAGGCGTGCTCAGGGAAGCAGCGCCCGGAGCGAGTCCAGTTCCAGGCTGAATCGCCCTTCCTGGCGGTCGCCGATCACCAGCCCCAGCCACTGTACCTGGGCCGGGTCGAGGCGCGGTGCGCCGGGCACGGGCCGGCCGCGGAAACGGGCCTCGAAGCGCTCCCAGGGCAGCTCCACCAGCGACCAGTCACCCGCAGGCGCAGTGAATGTGGCCTGGTACTGGACGCCGTCGAAGGCCGCCGCGGCGCGCAGCGACAGGCGGTAGCGCTTGCCGTCGCCGCGCAGGCGCAGCACGATGCCGGCGACGCCCGAGAAGTCGTGCCGCGCGGGGCCGCTGCGCAGCGAGGCGAAGCCGCCGCCGTTTTCAAGGGACACGGCGCCCTCGAAGAGCAGCGCGCCGCCGGGAGAGACGCTCGCCGAGGATACCGAGCGGCCGCCCATCACCACGTCGTCCACGGGGCGCCAGTCAAGGGCCGCGGCGTGCAGCACGAACGCGCCGGCCGCCACGAGGGTCAGTACCACTTTGCCGTGGGGGCGATAGCCGTCCCCGGGCCAATTGCACGGAGCGCAGCGCCATGAACAGTCCCGCCCCATCCGAATCCGTCGCAACCCTCGCCGGGGGCTGCTTCTGGTGCCTTGAAGCCGTGTACCTGCGCCTGGAGGGGGTGCTGGGGGTGAAGTCGGGCTACATGGGAGGGCACACGCCCGATCCCACCTACCGCGACGTGTGCGAGGGAGACACCGGGCATGCCGAGGTGGTGCAGGTGCGCTTCGACCCCGCGGTGACGAGCTTTGCCGACCTGCTGGAGGTGTTCTTCGCCATCCACGATCCCACCACGCCCGACCGCCAGGGCAACGACGTGGGCAGCCAGTACCGTTCGGCCATCTTCTACCACGACGCCCCCCAGGAGCGGGTGGCGCGCGAGACCGTGGTGCGGCTTGACCGCGACCGCGCCTTCGCCGCGCCCATCGTCACCGAAATCGTGCCCGTTGCGCCCTTTCATCCCGCCGAGGAGTACCACGACGAGTACTTCACCCGCAACCCGAACCAGCCCTATTGCCGCTTCGTGGTGGCGCCGAAGGTGGATAAGTTCCTGCGCCGGTTCCCCAGCCGGGCGCGAGGCACCTGACAGCGCCGGTCGAGCATCCGGCCGCCCGTACGCCGCCCGAGGCGGTTCCCGCCTTGCCGGGCGGCGGCCCGGCGATTGCGGTTGCGTTGCGGGACGCTCCCCTGGCCCTATCCCAGCCGGGTCTGCCCGGGCCGGCGCCTTCCGCCACGAGGGAAAAAGCACGGCAAAGCACTTGTCATGTGTCGGTGGATTGGGCATTCTCGGGCCGCGTTGTCGTTGCGGCGCCGCGTCGGGCGACAGCACCCTGTTTCAACTTTTGTTTACCCAGCCCGTCTTGCGTCACTGGACGTACCTGTCGCCAACCCGGATCGGAGGCATCGATGGCCGTAGCCAAGAAACCCGCCGCAAAGAAGCCCGCTGCCAAGAAGGCCGCGCCCGCCAAGAAGCCCGCTGCCAAGAAGGCCGCGCCCGCCAAGAAGCCTGTAGCCAAGAAGGCGGCTCCCGCCAAGAAGGCTGCGCCCGCCGCCAAGAAAGCGGCGCCCGCCAAGAAGCGCACCCCGAACGCTGCCTTCATGAAGCCCATGACCCCCAGCGCCACGCTGGCGGCAGTAGTGGGTGACAAGGCACTGCCGCGCACTGAAGTGACCAAGAAGGTGTGGGAATACATCAAGAAGAACGGTCTTCAGGATGCCAAGAACAAGCGCATGATCAACGCCGACGACAAGCTCAAGAGCGTGTTCGGCGGCAAGAAGCAGGTGTCCATGTTCGAGATGACGAAGCTCGTCAGCGGTCATCTGAGCTGAGTTCGTTTTCGGGGTGGCGCGCTGCAGGCCTCATGGCCTGGCGCGCTGCCACCGGGCGTCGCTTCCCGGCGGCGCAGCTGCGGCCCGCGGTTCGCGCGAGCCGTGCAGTTTCTCAGCAGGTCCCGGCGCCAAGGCCCGGGTGATTCCTCAGGAAATGTTTCAGGCAGTGCCTTAGCAGCGCTGCACGGCGCAGATCGCCGCACCCTGTGGCGAGCGCGATGTCATCGCGGATCATGGCGGCCACGCGCCATTCTCCCCCGGGCGTTCGCAGCAGATAGTTGCCCAACTCAACCCCGCCGCCATTTCCGGGATGCCCTCATGGGCGGCGATGGCGAGGATCTCCTCCTCGGTGAGCTCCGAGAGCGCGATGCAATCTTCGATGGTGAGTATGGCTGGAGGCCTCCTCGCGGTGCTTCCCCACTCCATGTAACCGCAACCCGCCGCCGCGGGTATTGATGTGCCGCAAGCCCCGCTGTCGGTGAGCGGCAGCCGTCACGGACCGTGGTAGGCGCTTACCCGTTGCACTTCATTGCGCGACCCCAGGAACACCGCCACGCGCTGGTGCAACCCGTCGGGCTGTACATCCAGGATGCGCCTGTTGCCGTCGGTGGCCGCTCCGCCCGCCTGCTCGACGATCATGGCCATGGGGTTGGCCTCGTACATCAGCCGCAGCTTGCCGGGCTTGTCGGGCTCGCGCGCGTCGCGTGGATACATGAAGATGCCACCGCGCGACAGGATGCGGTGCACGTCGGCTACCATGGAGGCTACCCAGCGCATGTTGAAGTCCTTGCCGCGCGGACCGGGTTTTCCCGCCAGCAACTCGTCCACGTAGCGGCGTACCGGCGCTTCCCAGTGGCGCTGGTTGGACATGTTGATGGCGAATTCCCGCGTGTCTTCGGGGATGCGCAGGTTCTCTTCGGTGAGGATGAAGCTGCCCATCTCGCGGTCGAGGGTGAAGCAGTGGGTGCCGTTACCCAGGGTGAGCACCAGCAGCGTGGTGGGTCCGTACACGGCGTAGCCGGCGCACACCTGGCGCGTGCCCGGTTGCAGGAAGTGATGCTCGCCCGGCTCGGCCACCCCCTCGGGGCAGCGCAGCACCGAGAAGATGGTGCCCACCGAGACGTTCACGTCGATGTTGGACGACCCATCCAGCGGGTCGAACAGCAGCAGGTACTCGCCTTTGGGATAGCGGTGGGGAATGGCGTAGGGCTTTTCCATTTCCTCCGAAGCCATGGCGGCGAGGTGGCCGCCCCACTCGTTGGCTTCGAGCAGGATTTCATTGGAGATCACATCCAGCTTCTTTTGCGCTTCTCCCTGCACGTTACCGGTGCCGGCGTTGCCCAGCACCCCCGCCAGATCACCCTTGCCGATGGCGATGCTGATGGCCTTGCAGGCGCGGGCCACCACCTCCACCAGCAGGCGCAAGTCGCCCTCGATGTGCGCGGCGGCGCGTTGTTCCTCGATCAGGTAGCGGGTGAGGGTGATGCCCTTCATGGGAAGTGTCCCGGAAATCGGTGGCGGCAGGCCGGAAAAGGTGGTGCTTCGAGTATAGCGGGCCCGCCGCCTCAGGCGCCCGCGCCAAGGGCCGCCAGAAAGCGGGCACGGACCGCTTGCAGGCTCAGCCGCGCCCGGGCCAGCTCCTCGGGCGAGGGTTCCTGGACCCACACCGCGTGGGGCCGTACCGATTCCACCACCACGTACAGGAAGCGCGGCCGTGTCCCGGTGAGGCGCTCGACCCCCTCCAGGTACAGGGCGGCCTGCAGGTCGTATCCGAAGCGCTCGCGCGCCCGGGCAAAGCGCTGCGGGCGGATGTCGCTGGCGGTCTTCAGTTCGAGGATGACCTCCTCGGTGAAACAGTCGGGGCGGCCCTTCCAGCGACCGCCCCCCGCATCGCTCCAGTAGAGAGACAACTCCTTGGCGCCGTGCTCCAGCCAGCCGGAGATCCGCGGACGGGTGCATTCGCGCACGCCGCGGGCCATGGCGCGCAGCGCTTCGCACTCGCGCGCCGACAGCCACGCGCGCTCGAACAGTTCCTCCGGCCCGCGCAACCGCGCCACCGGAGTGCCGGGGGCGGCCTGCACGAAGTTCTCCTCGAAACGATCGGGTTCCAGCAGCATGGCGTGCAACGCGTCGCCCAGCGAGGCCCCGCGCGGCGGCGGCTGCGACACCGTGGCCAGCTCGGGAGTCATGCCGTGACGCTGGAAGCGCCGCAGCGCGGAACTGGAGATGTAATCGGCGCAGGCCAGATACTTGGCCAGCGGTTCACGGCGTGTGAAGCACTCACCGGGCATGCTCCCCTGCAAGGCCGCGGCCACGACGCCGCTCATGGGCGCGTCCTGGCGGCGCAGGGCATTTCCCCGGGCGCGAGCTGCCCCAACCGCAGCGCGGGTCGAATGACCGCGGCCCACCAAACCCACCGCCAGGGGGAAACCCCGGTACTGCGCGCCACCGTCAGCCGACGAGGCATCCACCAAACGCTCAAGGCGATTCCAACGGCGCGGATGGAGAGACTCATGGTGGCCCGAGCAAGCACGGCAACGGGCCGGTGGGGGACGATGGCACGCCACCAGGCCCTATTGGCGTGTCACCCGGCGTTGGGTTTCGTCAACCACCCAGGCGTTTGCGTCTTCAAGCGCAATCAGCTTGCTATCGCGCGTCCAGCGCAGGAAGCCGTGGGCGCAGTGGAAGGTGGTGGTTTGCGCGCTCCGCGCGATGTGAAAGCTGCTCTTGCAGTCCAGGGCTGCGATCCGTGGCGTGGCGACACGGCCGCCGTTCGGGGCGTCCACCGTGCCGGTCTCGATGAGGGGGAAGATGAGGCCCTGCTGCATTTCGAAGCGCACGCGTGCCGGCCCGGTGACAAAGTAAGTCACGGCGCCTGGCAGACCCAGATGGGCGGAGCCATCGCGCAGGTCGAAGGTCATGTCACTGTAGAAGCCATCTCCCGCTTTCAAGGGGGCCGGGGCGAACGCCGAGCCCTCGAGGGCCAGCACCACGATCGGTTGGGCGGGCACGGACGGTGGTTGTTTGATCGTCGAGCCGGCCCGCTTGCTGTCCAATCCCGTGCCCTCGATGACCGATCCGCCAGCCACCACGGCGGGCAGCCGCATGGCTTCACACCCCGCGAGTCCTGCAGCGCCTGCAACAACGAGGAGGCTAGTGGTTACGAGATTGAGCTTCATTGGTTTGCTCCCGTTCTTCGTATTCAAAAAGTCCGATGCTCATGCGGTGCGTAGGTCCCTCTGCCTCGCCCTCGGTCAACTTGGCGGCCGCGGCATTGAGTTCCTGCAGGAATGCCATGCCGCGTTCCTTCACCATCGCCCGCAACTGAAGCAAAGCCTCCGGCGTCAGTCCCTCCACACGCACGCGCCGATCGAAGAACGGTGCAGCGTCGCTGCGCACGTTATGGACGGCGGCGCTCACGTGGTCCGAGATGATGTTAGCCATCAACTCTGTCTTGGCGGGTAGTGATCCCTTCGGCACGAATTCCCGCGCTTTGAGTTCGAGCAGACCCTCCCCGGTGATCTCGACGAGACCGAGGCGCAGCCATTCGTCCAGCACGGCTCTCGGACGGATGTCCTTGCTCAAGCCTTCCACGAGTTCCTCGAAGGACGGGCTGCCCTGCGAAGCGGAGCGATGCAGCAAGCGCGGAGCGCCTGCGGGATCGCGGAAGCGGGGATTCTGAGTCCAGGTCATAAGAAGGCGAGGCGAAAGGGCGGCCGCCGAACTCGCCTTTTCGATGGGCGTTTCGCCCCCGGCGCTGGTGATTTCGCGCAGGCGCCGTATGTCCTGGCGATGAATACCCGTGAGAAGCGCAAGCCTGCTCGCGGTCTGCTCGCGATCAGGCAAGGTCAGTTCGCGGTCTGCCACCTGCACATAAACGCGCTTGAGCAACTCGGCGAACACGGGATAGGTGATGCCGAAGTGCAGCAGCAGCCTGACGACTGGCGTGATCATTCGGCGTACGGCGTCAAGCTGGAATTGAGTGGCTTGGGGTGGAGTGGGTTCGGTCACTCGGCAAAGTATATCAGGCCCACCCATTGACGTGGAAAAAAATTCCGCACACACTAGAGAAGTGGAAACTTTTTCCACTTCCTCAAGTTCTGATACCAACCAGCTATGGAGAGTTGCCATGAACAAAGCCGCTTCCGGTGCGCAAACCACGAATCAAGAACTCGCAAACGCCGAAAAACCAAGGGGCGCCGTGAGTACCCGCGGAAATGCGGGCACCAAGTGCCCGTCCCGCATGGCCCAAGATCCTCCGCACGCCGGTAGCATAGGGCGGGGAAGTTTCTTTCGAACGGCGGCCCTGTCGGCGTTCACGACAGTGTGCCTGGCGGGTTGCGCGTTGCCGAAAATGACATCCGACAGCACGGCCCCGGCGGAGGCGGCAAGGGTGGAGAACCTGGTGGTGATCGAGGACTCTGCGCTGGCTGCCATGACAACCGGCGCGCTGCGTCAAAGAGGGCTTCCAGCCAAGGGGCGTTCCCCGGTAAACGCCGACCAATCGCAACCGGCGGCCTTGCCGGGGCGAACCGCAGTTGTCCATGTGGCGGCGAGCTACGACCTGGACGGCTGGCCCGCAAGCGCGGTGGCAAACATCACGAGCATCCCCGACGGGGAGCAAATTGCGGTGGTGCGCCTCCAGAACGGCTGGCTACTTCATCAGGGTTCCGCCCTCGATCGGCTGGTGCGCCGTGATGTGGCGCAAGTCGCGGACGAACTTTCAAACGGGATCGCGCAGCGCATTCGCGTAGCCACCCGATAGCCACCGATGGGGTAGCGGCTTAGTGTGGCTCGCCTCCCCGCAGGTTCGCCATCCGCTGGCGGGCCTGCTGGAGGTGAGGGTGGATGCGCAGCGCCGATTCGAAGGCGAACAGGGCACCCTCGGTATCGCCCAGCCCGGCGAGCACCTCGGCGAGGCTGCACAGCGCACCGAAATGGCGCGGTTCCAGGGCCAGGGCTTGATGCAGGCTCGCCAGACATTCCTCGTCGCGCTCCAGTAGGTAGAACAGCGTGGCCTGCTTGTTCCAGGCTTCGGCGTAATCGGGATCGGCACGCAACAGCCGCGCGAGCCGGGTCTCGGCGAGATCGTGGCACTGGCCCGCGATCTCGGAAGAGGCCAGGTCGAGATCGCGGGCGGCGCGCCGGTGGGGATGGTGCATCCACAAGGACCAGATTCGGGCCTCGGTGCCTTCGGCCTCCGCAGCGCCTGTGCTGGCCGCCAGGGCCGCGAACAGCGCGTCCAGCGCCCCGGGTAATCGCGGCGACGGCGCGCGCCGGTGCGCCACCAGCGACAGCGTGGAGGAATAGCTGGATGAGCACCGGCTTGCCTGCATGGCTGGCTCCCGCATCCAATGACACGGCGCACATGATGCAAGAGGCGCGCCGCCAACTAAAGAGTCGCGCCCAAGGCCGGTGGACGCCCGCGCGCCAGCGCCCGCCGCCCCCCGATGCCGCCCTCGCGGCGCCGCCGCCGCGCCGGTTACACCAGGCAGTGAAGTTTGTTCTTGACCCTGGCCAAGGCCACGGGTATAAGCGCCGATGCAGGATTTCCGGGCCGTGAAGTCGCCGGCCGGTCGCAACCGCCTCCAGCGGTGCCCCCGAGTCTCCGTCCTTCTCCCTTGAACTTCCCGCGGTATGGGCGTGGCGCTCGCGCGCGCCCGATTTTCGACTCTTTGTAAGGAAGACACACGCATGAGTACCGGCACCGTGAAGTGGTTTAACGACGCCAAGGGTTTTGGCTTCATCAAGCCCGATGGCGGCGGCGAAGACCTCTTCGCGCATTTCTCCGCCATCCAGTCCAAGGGTTTCAAGACCCTCAAGGAAAACCAGAAGGTCGAATTCGAGATCGTCCAGGGCCCCAAGGGCAAGCAGGCGACGAACATTCGTCCCATGGAGTGACGCCACTGGCGCACTCCCTGAAAACCCCGCTCCGGCGGGGTTTTTTGTTTGCAGCGACAGTCGCGGCGCGCACACGAAAAAAGCCCCGCGCGCAGGCGGGGCTCTTTCGGAACAGCGGATGCTTACGACCGCACGCCGTGCTTCGCCCACACTTCGGCATTCACGCGCGCCTGTTCGTTGGACAGAGACAGCACCCAAAACAGGCAGCCGATCACCACGAGCAGCGGGCCGCCGAGAAGAACCATGCCAGTCATTTCAGGAAAACTCCATGTCGTAATTGATTGAAACGACGTCCGCGTTGCAATACGGCCGACGCCTTCGCCCGCAACGGGCGCAAGCCCGTTACCAGCGAGGGCGCGCATGATCCAGGATTAGCCTCCGGCGTTCAACCCGTCGCCGTCGGCTTTGACGGGGCGGGTTCGCCGCCTTCAACGCCAAACCCCGGAAAGCACGCGCTCTCCCGTGGAAGGGGCGCCATTGACATGGCTGCCGCCCGGTGCGACAACGGCGCGGTCCATTCGCCGCAGGGGGTGACGTGAACCTTGAAAAGGTTGTGTTTGGCTTCTTCATCATTCTTGCCATGACCATGAACTTCGGGTTCTTCATCGGCGACCCCACCGATCCCGCCCAGCACAACATCTACGAGATGTTCGCCGCCATCGTGGTGAACCTGGTGGCCACGGTGCTGAAGTTCGGAGACCGCACCCAGATGGGCGCCATCCACCTGGCCGCGAGCCTGGTGGCGGACCTGCAGTTGATGGCCGGTGCGGTGGTGTGGGCTTGGGCTGCCAACGCCAGCCCGGCGGGCCTCACCCCTGCGGCCGTATCCAGCGTGGTGTCCCTGGCCGGGGGCGCCTTCATGGCCAACCTGGTTTCGGTCATCCTGCTGATGGTGGAGACGGCGCAACTGCGGCGATGAACGGCGCCCTGTTTCTCGCCCTGCGGCGCATGCGCGCGCCGCTGCTGGTGCTGATCGCCAGCTACGCCATCAGCATCCTGGGCTTGGTGCTCATCCCAGGCCGCGACGGCCAGGGATTGCCCTGGCAGATGGGCTTCTTCCACGCGTTTTATTTCGTCAGCTACACCGCCACCACCATCGGTTTTGGCGAGGTGCCCCACGCCTTCACCGACACCCAGCGTCTGTGGGTGACGTTCACCATCTACCTCACGGTGGTGGCGTGGTTCTACGCCCTGGGCAAGATCATCGCCCTCACCCAGGAACCGGCCTTCCGGCAGGTGCTGGCGCGGGCGCGATTGCAGCGCAAAGTGCGCCGGATGCGCGAGCCCTTCTATATCGTCTGCGGCTATGGCGAGACCGGCAGCGCGCTGGTGGCAGCCCTGGACCGGCGCGGTATCCGCTGCGTGGTGCTGGACCTCAACCCCGAGCGCGTGGCCGAGGCCGATATGGCCGGGTTGAGCGTCGATACGCCGGCCCTGGCGGCGGACGTGCGCGCCGGCGAGTCGCTCATCGTGGCCGGCCTGCGCAGCCCCCACTGCCTGGGGGTCGTGGCGCTCACCAACGACGACCGCGCCAACCTGGCCGTGGCGGTGGGCACCAAGCTGCTGCGCCCCGAACTCGAAGTGCTGTGCCGCTGCGAGTCGCGCGATGTGGCCGCCAACATGGCCTCTTTCGGCACCGATCACATCGTCAATCCCTACGAGTCCTTTGCCCGTCACCTGGGCATCGCCATGCGCGCCTCGGGCCTGTACCTGCTGCGCGAGTGGCTCACCGCCACCCCCGACGAACTGCTGCCCGAGCCGCGTTTTCCGCCTCTTGGCCAGTGGGTGCTGTGCGGTTTCGGCCGCTTTGGGCGAGAGATCGCCCATTGCCTCGATCGCGAAGGCATTCACTGCACCATGATCGACGCCGATCCAGCCGCTGTGCAAGGCGTGGCCTCGGGCATCCTCGGCAGCGGCACCGAGGCTGCGGTGCTGGAAAAGGCTGGCATCCGCGGTGCCGCCGGGCTGGTGGCTGGCACCTCCAGCGACGTGAGCAACCTAGCGGTGGTGATGACCGCCCGCGAACTCAACCCCGAGTTGTTCGTGATCCTGCGTCGCAACCAGCGCAGCAACGCCGTGCTCACCGATGCCGTGGGTGCGCAAATGGTGATGCAGCCCGCCGCGGTGGTGGTACACGAGGCCATGGCGCTGCTCACCGAGCCGCTGTTGGCGCGTTTCCTGGCAGAGGTGCGCCAGCGCGACAACGACTGGGCCAACGAGGTGATCGCGCGGCTGGTGGGAATCCTGGGGGAGCACGCGCCCGAGACCTGGACCTTCGCGGTGGAGCCGCGCGCCTGCCCGGCGCTGCACGAGGCCGCCGGGCGGGGCGCCGTCTCGGTGGGCGACCTGGGCCGCGATCCGCGGGACCGCGCCGAACTCCTGCCCGTGGTGGCGCTGGCCATCGAGCGAAACGGCGACCTGCTGCTGTTACCGCTCGACGCCGACCGGCTGCGAATCGGAGACCGGGTATTGTTCTGCGGCCGCGGGCGCGGCCGGCGCAAACAGCAGTTCCTTGTGCACGACGCCAATGCGCTGCGCTATGTGCTCACCGGCGAGGACGTGCCCGGCGGCTGGATCTGGCAGCGCCTGGCAAGCCGTCGCCGCGCGCGGCCGGCCGGTGCCTGAGGAGCGGCCCGCGTGAGGCGTGTCCTGGCGCCCATGGCCCGCCGCTCCCCGGCGCGGGCCGGCTTCACGCTGCTGGAGGTGGTGGTTGCACTGGCGCTGATTGCGCTGGTGGCCGCCCTGGCCGCGCCGCTCATCGTGGCTGCCGCGAAGCGCGAAAAAGAAGTGGAGCTACGCGCGGCGCTGCGCCAGATCCGCCAGGCCATCGACGATTATCGCGACGCCGTGGATGAAGGCCGCGTGCTACGCCTGCCAGGCCAGTCGCGCTATCCGCCCTCCTTGGAGTTGCTGGCCCAGGGTGTGCCCGACGCGCTCGACCCCCAGGGCCGGCGCATCTACTTTCTGCGGCAGTTGCCGCGTGACCCGTTCACTCCTGATCGCGACGCCGGCGCTGCCGCCTCGTGGGGGCTGCGCAGCTACGCCTCGCCGCCCGACGCGCCAGCCCCCGGCGCCGACGTGTTCGACGTGTATTCGCGGTCCCCGGGCACGGGCAGCAACGGCGTGCCCTACGGGCAATGGTGACCAGCCCGCGGCGCGAGCGCGGCGCGGCCCTGTTCGCGGCGCTGCTGTTCGCCGTGGCGATGGCGGCACTGCTGGCAGCCATGGGCAAGCTGTGGGAGGACCGCTCCCAGCGTGAACGCGAGCGCGACCTGCTGTGGGGTGGTCGCCAGTTCAAGAAAGCGCTGGAGCGCTACGCGGCTGCCACCCCCGCCGGTCAGATCCCGGCGCCGTCGCGCGTTGAAGAATTGCTGCAGGACGACCGCGCCGAGCCCCTGCAGCGCCACCTGCGCCGCATTCCCCTGGATCCCATGACGGGCACGTTCAACTGGGAGTTCGTGCGCGATGCCCAGGGCCGCATCGCGGGCGTGCATTCCAGTTCCAACGCCAAGCCGCTGCCGGCCGACGGCCTGTGGCCTGAACCGCGCGTCTTCGAGGGCACCACCAGTTACGGGCAGTGGGTGTTTCGCCCGACGGGGCGCTAGCTGCCAGGAATTTCCGCGCCCCTGGCGAAGGCCGGCGTTGCCCCGCAGAAACCCGCCCCTCGGCCCGTTAAGCTACGGTTCCAGGGCGGGCAGCGTGTCCGCCAACCACACCAGGAGACCCCGCCATGGCGGACACCCCCCCTCTGCAACCCGGCGTCGAGGGCAGCGCCACCCTCGTTGCCGGCCCCGGCAATCTCGCCTCCGACCTGGGCAGCGGCTTCGTGGCGGTATTCTCCACGCCCATGATGATCGCCCTCATGGAAACCGCCGCGGGCAAGTCGGTGGAGCCGCTGGTGGGCGAGGGCCGCAGCACCGTGGGCGTGCGTGTGGACATCCGCCACCTGGCGGCCACGCCGCCCGGTTTCACCGTCACCGCGCACGCCCGGCTGGTGAAGGTGGATGGCCGCCTGCTTACCTTCGAGGTGTGGGCCGACGATGGCAGCGAGCGCATCGGCGAGGGTGTGCATGAGCGCGCCATCATCGAGGTGGCTCGCTTCGTGGAGAAGGTGAACCGCAAGGCCCGCAGCGGCTGAGCGCGGGCCCGAGCCCCGCACGGTTGGGCTTCAGGCCAGCGCCTTGCTCACCACCTCGAGCAGATCCTTCGACAGGCCGGCCTGACCCCGCAGCCGCTCCAGCGCGGCCTTCGCTTGGCCCTGGCGCCCCGCATCGAACTTGCGCCAACGGTCGAAGGCGCGCGCCATGCGCGCCGCCACCTGGGGGTTGAGGGTGTCCAGTTGCGCGACCTGCTCGGCCACGAAGTCGTAGCCCGTGCCGTCGGCGGCGTGGAAACGCACCGGGTTGCCCATGGCGAAACTGCCGATCACGGCGCGTGCGCGGTTCGGGTTGCGGATATCGAAGTCGGCGTGTTTCACCAGCCGCTTCACCTCCTCCAGAGTGTCCGGCAGGCGCGATGTGGCCTGCACGGCGAACCACTTGTCCAGCACCAGCGCCTCGTGCTTCCAGCGGGCATGAAAGCGCTCCAGCGCGGGCAGCCGCTCCGGGCAGCGGGTGTTCGCCAGCGCGGTGAGGGCGGCCATGCCGTCGGTCATGTTGTCGGCGCCGTCGAACTGGCCCACGCATAGAGCGCGGATTTCATCGTCGTCCAGTTCCATGAGGTAGCCCAGGCACAGGTTGCGCAGCGCGCGCCGGCCCGCGGAGCCGGCGTCCGGGCTGTAGCCGCCCATGGAGGCATGGGTGCGCCAGGCGGACAGAAGTGCATCTCGGAGGCTCGCCGCCAGGTGCTGGCGCACCTGTACCCGCACGGCGTGGATGCCCTCGGGGTCCACCACCGCCATTTGCTCGGCAAGGAAGGTTTCGGAGGGCAGCGCCAGCGCCTCGGCGGCGAAGGCCGGATCGGCGCCAGCGCCGGCCAGCACGCGCCCGAAGGCCTCGGTGAAGGCGCCGGGCACGGCGAAGGCCTTGCCCGCCTGGCGCGCCGCCACCCCGTCGAGGATGAGGGCGGCGGCCAGCCGCTGGCCCGCCTCCCAGCGGTTGAAGGGGTCGGTGTCGTGGGCCATCAGGTGGGTGAGCGCCCGCGCGTCGTAATCGAACTCCAGCACCACGGGTGCGGAGAAGTTGCGCAGCAGCGACGGCACGGGCGCCTCGCGCACGTTCGTGAACGTGAAGCTGTGCTCGGCCCGGGTCAGCGACAGCACCCGGGTCGACCCCTGGGGCGCGGCTTCGCCGTCCAGTTGCAGCGGCAGGTCGCGGCCATCCGCGCCCACCAGGCCCACCGCCAGTGGAATGTGCAGCGGCTGTTTTTCGGGCTGGTCGGCGGTAGGCGCGGTTTCCTGCCGCACGTGCAGCGTGTATCGGCCCGTTGCCGCGTCGTGCTCGGCGCGCGCCCGCAGGCGCGGCGTGCCCGACTGGTCGTACCAGCGGCGAAAATGGGAAAGGTCCGCGCCCGAGGCATCCTCCATGGCCTGGACGAAATCGTCACAGGTCACCGCCTGCCCGTCGTGGCGGGCGAAATACAGATCCATGCCCTTGCGGAAGCCCTGCGCGCCGATGAGGGTGTGGATCATGCGCACCACCTCGGCGCCCTTCTCGTACACGGTCATGGTGTAGAAGTTGCCGATCTCCAGGTAGGACTGAGGGCGCACCGGGTGGGCCATGGGGCCGGCGTCCTCGGGGAACTGCAGGGCGCGCAGATTGCGCACCTCCTGGATGCGCTGTACCGGCCGCGAGTAGGTGTCGGCGCCATACTCCTGGTCGCGGAACACGGTGAGGCCTTCCTTGAGCGAGAGCTGGAACCAGTCGCGGCAGGTGACGCGGTTTCCGGTCCAGTTGTGGAAGTACTCGTGGGCCACCACCCGGTCGATGTTGAGAAAGTCGGTGTCGGTGGCGGTATCGGCGCGGGCCAGCACGTATTTGGTATTGAAGATGTTGAGGCCCTTGTTCTCCATGGCGCCCATGTTGAAGTCGCCCACCGCCACGATCATGAAGCGGTCCAGATCGAGCTCCAGGCCGAACACCCGCTCATCCCAGCGCAGGGCGCGCTTCAGGCTGTCCATGGCGAAGCCGGCCTGGTCGAGCTTGCCCGGTTCCACGTACACCTGCAGCAACGCGTCGCGGCCCGAGGCCGTGGTGAAGCGGTCCTCCAGCACGTCCAGGCGTGCGGCCACCATGGCGAACAGGTAACTGGGCTTGGGAAAGGGGTCTTCCCAGCGCGCCCAGTGGCGCCCGCCCGGTTCCTCGCCATGGGCCACCAGATTGCCGTTGGCCAGCAGGCGCGGATAGCGCGCCTTGTCCGCGTGCAGGCTCACGGTGTAGCGCGCCATCACGTCGGGCCGGTCGGGAAACCAGGTGATGCGGCGAAAGCCCTCCGATTCGCACTGGGTGAACAGCCCGTCCTTGGACTGGAACAGGCCCATCAGCTTGGTGTTGTGGAACGGGTCCAGGCGCACCAATGTTTCCAGTTCGAAGCGATCCGGCACGCCGGCAATGGTGAGGGAGGTGGCGGTCACGGTGTGGGCGTCGGGGCCCAGCACGCGGCCGTTCAAGGCCACCGACTCGTGCTGCAATTCGTCGCCGTCCAGCACCAGCGGGGCGCGTGCGTCCGGGGCGGCCGGGTTGCGCCGCAGGGCCAGCCGGGCGCGCAGGCACACGTGGTTATCGCGGATGTTTACGTGCAGGTCCACGGTGTCCGCCAGGAAGGCGGGCGGGGTGTAGTCGGAGAGGCGAATGGCCTGGGGAGCGGGGTCGCGCATGGTGGGGTCTTCGAGGAAAGGTGACGCCGGGGTGGCGATGGTCGGGGTGTTGGTCAGTGACGCAAGCGTACCGGTTCCGCGGGCTGGATTTGCCGCCCGGCCAAACCCATGGGCGTTGCGCGCGGGCAATGCCCGGTTGGCACCCGGGTGGCGCCGCCGCGGGTTCGCCGCTGCAGCGGGTTAGGCCACGGGTTCGCCGCGGCGCAGCCGCTCCTGCCGCTCGCGCGCCTCGGGGGTGAGGCACGCGACCACGAAGCAGCGTGCCTACTCCAGCCACTCAAGCCTCTGCAGGGGTGTCAGGCGCACATAGGCGTCCAGTTGCGCGTCGCTGACCCAGTAGTCGAAGCCGCCCTCGGCGCGGATGCGGCCGGACCGGTTCAAGGCGTACCCCTTTGGAGGATGCGGCGCAGATGTTGCGCGTCCGCTTCGTCCTGACACCGGCCGCTCGCTGATTTCATGGCAAGCAGCTCCTCGATGGAAGCGACGGTGACGGGTATGCCCCCCCGCGCTGCTGCGGGTGGCCCGGGAATGAGCAGCGCCGAAGTCGAGTCCATGATCGAGAAGCACGTCCACCGTTGGCGACGAAGCTTCGGGTGCGCGCAGGGGGAAGGCGATCATGGGTTTTTCACGCACCCATTGCGCCCGCCGGGCGGGATCCACAAGCGCCTCCAGGGCCACTGGCACGGCGGGTTCGAGTTGCAGGCGCCGCGCGCACTGGATGAAGCCGTCCATGTTGGCCGGATCCATGGCCATAACGAGGTCCACATCCATGGTCATGCGCGGTATGCCGTGCAGGTTCACCGCCAGCCCGCCCACCACCAGGCAGCGCACGCCGCACTCGTGCAGGCACTGGAAAAGGCTGGGACAGAACATGGTTCCCTGGGTGTGCGGTCCGCGCCGGTGGTTACTGGGCGATGGATGTACGCGGCCAAAATTCCAAGACGGCGGCGCGGACACGGGGAGCGCTCTTCAGCGATGCTTTCCGTGTCCGCGCCCCGGTGGCCTCAGGCCGCCTTCCGCGAGCGCGCCTTCAGCCACGCCTCCAGCGCGTCCGCGCCGCCCACGTGCTCGCCGTCGATGAACACCTGGGGCACTGTGCCCTGTCCGGTGACCGCGCCCACCACCTGGCTTCGCACCGTGTGGTGCAGGGGCACTTCGGCGTACCCATAGCCGTGCGCCGACAGCAGCGCCTTGGCGCGGGCGCAGTGCGCACAGCCCTCGCGGGTGAACAGGGCCACCCGGGCGGGCTTCGCCGCCTGGGGGTTGATGTGGGCAAGCATGGTGTCGGCGTCGGAAACCTCGAAGGGGTCACCGGCCTTGTCGGGCTCGATGAACTGCTTCACCACCACGCCGTCCTTCACCAGCATGGAGTAGCGCCACGAGCGCTTGCCGAAGCCCAGGTCGGACTTGTCCACCAGCTGGCCCATGCCGTCGGTGAATTCGCCGTTGCCATCGGGCAGCAGCCGCACGTTGGCGGATTCCTGCTCGCGTGCCCACTCCTCCATCACGAAGGCGTCGTTCACCGAAATGCACACGATCTCGTCCACGCCGTTGGCCTTGAAGGCGGGCGCGAGTTCGTTGTAGCGCGGCAGGTGGGTGGACGAGCAGGTGGGTGTGAACGCGCCCGGCAGCGAGAACACGACCACGGTGCGTCCCTTGAAGATGTGATCGGTGGTGACGTTCTTCCAGTCGTTGTTTTCGCGCACACGGAAAGTCACGGCAGGCACGCGGCTTCCTTCGCGGTTCGGGGTTCGAGTCATGGCGTCTGCTCCTTAATAGGGGTGGATGTGGGTGGCCGCCAGCGCGGCCGCGGAGCGCACTGTGCCGCGGGACAACCGCCGCGCGCCAATACCGAGTTACCATCGCCGCGATAGGCGATGACTATGGCCCTTGGGGAGACGCCATGACCCTGCAGGAACTCAAGTACGTGGTGGCGGTGGCCGAGACGCGCAACTTCCGCCGCGCCGCGGAGAGGGTGTTCGTGAGCCAGCCCAGCCTGTCGGCGTCGGTGAAGAAGCTGGAGGACGAGCTGGGTGTTCGGCTGTTCGAGCGCGGACCCCGCGAGGTGCTGCTCACCGAGGCCGGCGAGCAGGTGGTGGCCCAGGCGCGCCGGGTGCTGGATGAGGCCGCACGGGTACGGGAGGTGGCGCGCCACGGGCGCGATCCGCTGCGCGGGGTGCTGCGGCTGGGGGTTATCCACACCATCGCGCCTTACCTGCTGCCCGGGCTGGTGCTGGCGCTGAGAGGCGCGGCCCCCGCCATGCCGCTGGAGATCGAGGAGAACATGACCGCCAGCCTCGACCAGATGCTGCGCGGCGGCCTGATGGACGTGGCCATCTTGGCGTTGCCCTACGAGGCCCCGGGCGTTGAGGTGCTGCCGCTCTACGACGAGGTCTTCCGGGTGGTGGTGCCGGCAAGGCACCCATGGGCGAGGCGCCGCGCCGTGAAAGCCGAAGAGCTGGCGGGCGAGAACCTGTTGCTGCTGTCCATCGGCCACTGTTTCCGCGAGCAGGTGATGGAAGCCTGCGGCGAGTTTGCGCGCCCCGCGCCGCCGGGGAGGCAGGGCAACTCGCTGGAGACCATTCGCAACATGGTGGCCTCGGGGCTTGGGGTGTCGGTGCTGCCCGCCACGGCCCTCACCGGGCGCCACGCAAGCCCGCTGGTGAGAGCAGTGGATTTCGCGGCTCCGGCACCTATGCGGCGCGTCGTGGCGGCCTTTCGTGCCGATTTTCCCCGGCGTGCGGCGGTGCAGGCCATGGCGCGGGCGGTATCCCGGCTCGACCTGCCCGTGAACCCGTCCTGAGGTGCTCTGGCGGCACGAAGGCGGCCGTGCCTGGCGGCGGCGGCCTGCCTTGCCGGTCAGGGCGGCCGGGCTGTTTCGTCCTTCTGCGTTTCGTTGCTCACCGGCGGCGCATTTTTGGGCTCCAGCATCTTGAGCACGTCCACCGGCAGGCGCAGTGTGTTGGCCAGCAGCTGGGTTGCGCGCGACCCCACGGCGCGGGGCCCCAGCGGCACCACCACCGGGTTCTTCACCGTGCCGCTCACCTGCGCCGGAATGGCCAGCACCGTGCCGCCGAAGATGCGGCGCACCAGGGGAATCTTGTCCACCAGCCAGTTGGCGGTCTGAAGCGGTGCCGCCAGCACGTTTGCCGTCAGGGCGCCGCTGCGGGTGTCGAGGCTGCCCTCGCCCACGATCTTCACCGTCTCGGCATCGAGAATGCCTTCGTCCAGGTGCAACACCCGCCCGCGGATGCGCCCGGTCACGGCGGCGCTGCGATAGCTCATGCCGCCGCTGGCCAGGTCCGGCACCTGACCGCGCACCACCTCGGTGAGGTTGAGCAGCCGCAGCAGCCGCGCGAGGGCCTCGAACCGGTCGATGCGACCCTCGCGGGACACGGCGCGGAAGCTTCCGTTGAGGTTGTCCATGATGGCGCCGGGGGCGCCCTGGGCCGAGAAGGTGCCGTCCAGGTCGAGTTTTCCCGCGAAGCGCAACCGGCCATCCGTAAGGCAGGGCAGGGTGGCATCCAGAGCGGCACCGCGCGCGCTCAGCGTGCCTTTGGTGCCCGCAAGACCCCGGCGGGCCCACAGGCTGCCCGCCACGCTGATCCCGCACAGGGCTGCCCGGCGGATATCCACGTCCAGCCGTCCGTCTTCCAGCGATGCGGCCGCTTCCAGCGGGGCCACCTCGATCCGGTTGGCCAGCACCCGTGCGAAGGCCACCTGCACCCTTCCCGATACCGGCACGCGATCCAGGGCCGCGAACAGCGTCTCCCAGGGGGATGCTCGCGGGTTGGCCGCCGGTGCGCCGCCGGCCTGCGGCTCGGCTGGCGCCCCAGCGGTTCCGGTGGCTCTGGGGGGGTGACGCAGGTCCAGTTCGTCGCCGCGGACCGAGGCGTCCAGCATGAACTTTCGCGTTGTGCGCGTGAGGCTCGCCTCCACGTCCACCCGCGCGGCGCCCAGCCGCAACACCGCTGCCGGGATACGCAGGCGCTCCGGCGTGGCCTCCACGCGGGCGCGTTCCACCACCAACGCCTGGGCCGACGGCGCGGATACCGGCACCTGGGTCACCTCCAGGCCGCCTTCTGCGCGGGTGCTGGCGGGGTTGGTCCAGTCGCCGCTCGCCTCGAAGCGGCCGCGCACCAGTGCGCCGGCGAGCTCGGGACGACGCAGCAGTCCCGCCAGCGAGCGCCCGGCCACGTGGCCGTCGAAGCGCACTTCGAACCGGGATCCCTCCAGGCTGCCGCCAACGGTGCAGTCGGAGTGGGCATCGCGCAGCGCCAGGGAGCGCAACTCCACCCGCCGGCCTGCGCGGCGCAGGTGGAAGACCGCACCCGGCCCCCCGGCCGGCTGCACGCTGCCGCGCACCTCGAACGCGTCCGCCTCGCGCCACCGGAGCGCCAACGATTCCACGGCGAGCGCTCTGGGAAGGCGCGCGGCTTCCGGCAGCTGCGCACGGGTGTAAGTCCACTCCAGCAGTTCCGGACCAATACTGCCCGAGGCGTCGAGCTGCAGTCCGCCCGCCGGCCCCATGGGCAAGGGAATGCGGCCCCCCACCCGAAGCGCGGCATCGCGCAGGCTGGCCGTCACGTCTGTGGCGGCCAAGGCGCCCGGGGCCAGCGTCACCCGGCCGCCGTCGAGGGTGAGAGGGGCTCCGAGTGCTGGCAGAGTCACCACGGCCCGGCGCGGGACGGCTGTGAGCACGTATCGCAGCGCACGCGCATCGGCCAGCGGCCCAGTGGCGCTTTCGAGCTTCAACGCCAGTTCGCCCGAGGCGCTCTGCACCTGTGACAGCTTGCCGGCCAGGGCTGGCTGTGCCCGGGCCAGCGCCAGGGCCTCCTCCACATCGATGACAGCACTGGCCGAGGCCGACTCCAGGCGGCCCTGGCGCCCGAGGGTGAGGCGGGCAGACGCGTCTTGAAGCCGCGATCGACCCACGCTGCCCGCCAGCCCGCGTACCTGGAGCCGCGGGCCCTCCAGGGTGGCGAGTCCGCCGGTGAGGGCGATGGGGAGCGGCAGCCCGTCCACGCGGCCGGTGGCGTGCAGCGCCGACAGGTCCACCCGCGCCCGTGGCCGGCTCGCCTTGCCGGCGAGCGCGACGGCGAACCTCGCGCTTCCCCGCAGTTCACGCAGGCGCCGCAGTTCGCGCGCGGCCCCGCCGGCAGGGTCGAGCACTCGCCTGGCCAGCGCCAGCGTGCCCTCCAGGTCCAGCCGGCCCGCGGCGCTGCCCTCCAGGGAGACGGGATTCGCAGTCAGGTTCATGTGGAAGGTGCCGCCCGTGACCTCTCCGGCGCGGGTGCGCGCCGCCAGGTCGTCCACCTGCAGCGCGCCATCCACCAGCCGCGCGCGAATGCGAATATCGCGCACTGCCAGATCGGCTGCCGCCACTCGAACCGCCCCGCTTTCCATATGGGCCGCTGCCTTCACGGATCGCAGGTTGGCGAGTGCCGCCAAGGTCGCACCAGCCGAGGCAAGCGAAGCGGTGATCACGCTGCCCGCCTGAAGCTGCGCCACGGGCCGGGCAATCGCTGGGACGCCCGGCAGGAGGCCTGCGACGAGCGCCTGCGCCTCACCGGCGTCCAGGCGTGCAAGGTCGAGGGAGGCGCGCCAGCCGGTGCCGGGCGCGAAGGCCAATCGTCCCTTGGCCTCGATTCCCGGCCGCATGGATACCGCGCGCGATAGCTCCACCTCCAGCGCCTCGCCTAGCAGGCTCGCACGGGCGTCGAGGCCGAGGCCGCTCACTTCCAGTCGTCCCGCGCCGCGCCGCACCGCGAGTGCTGGAACCGTCGCGCGCACGTTCGCCGAAAGAGCGTTGGCGCCCTCCAGTCGCCACTCCAGATCGACGCGGCCCGCCGCCGGCTCCAGGGACAGGCGGGCCCCGGGAGACAGGGCGGCCGATGCCGCGAAGGAACCCAATGAAGCGAGCTGCAGCCCGGTCAGTTGCGCTTGACCCTCCCCCTTCAGCCCGGTGCGATGGATGCGCGCTTGCAGGGCGAGTTCGCGAAACAACGGTGATGACAGCGAGGCCTTCACGTCGAGGCGCCCGCCCGCCACGCGGCCTTCCAGGGAGATGCGGGTGAACTGCAGCGGCATGCCGGCGCCCGTGAGCACGTAAACCTCGCCGGCGGCCAGTTCCACTTGGCTGGAGGGGGCGTTTTCGAACAGCGCCTCCACGGCGCGGCGAATGGCGTTGCGAATGCCCACCACGGTGGGTGGTGCCGCCGCCGGGTCTGCCGGTGACAGTTGCACGCGCAGCCGTGGAGAGTCCAATCGCAGGCGGCCGGGGCGAACGCTGCCCCGCAGCAACGGCAGCCATTCCAGTTCCACCGTGACCGCATGGACCTCGAAGTCCGCGCGGGGCGGCAGCGTCAGGGAGAGCTGGCGCAGTGTCACGCTCGGTCTTGGGAAGTAGTGCAGGTCCACGCCATCCCAACGGGCGCGCCCGCCCGTGAGATCAACCACCATCGCCGCCACCCGTTCGCGCACCAGTGGCGTGTCTATCCACAGCGGCGCCGTTCCCAGCAGCAGGAGTAAGGCGAGGACCGGGACTGCCAGCAGCGCGGCCAGCCGCCACATCCACCGGCGGCCTCGGGCGGCGAACCACACAGCCGTGCGTCTCATGACCACGCAGTGCTCCCCGCGGGCTTTGCGTTTACCCGATGGTGCGGCTTGCCAGCGCAGCGGTTCAACCCTTCAGCGCCAGAAGTCAGTCCAGTGCACTTCGAGGCGATTGCCAGCCACGGGCACAAGATCGGCGGGAACGGTCAACTCGAACCCGCCGGCGACGGGCCGCAGCGCCGACACCTGAGCGCCATTGAGCAGGCAGCGGCGAGCGACAACTGTGGCAGCAGAGCGGTTCACTTCGCACAGCAGCCTGCCGCCCGGAGAGGAGAGGACGAGGCTTTCAAGCTCGGGAAAACCGTCGAACCGTAGCCGCAGGTCCTGCACCGGAGCCAGGCTGGTGAGGCGCACGGCGCCAATGCCGTGCCGGTGCCGCACGGTAACAACGCAGGCACCCTCCTCGCGGGTGACCCGCAGGACGTCACCCCGGCCAAAGGAGTCCAAGCGCGAGATTCGTGCGCAGGCCGCTGCCGAAGCCGGCATGCACAGCGCCGCGACGGCTGCCACCGCGCACAGCACCTTGCACCAGCAGCGGGTGGAAACGGTCTGGTTCATGACGCGGATGCTATCGCGCGCCCGTTCCCGCGTGGGTGGCTGCGGGCGCGGCCGGGGTCGGCAGCACCCCCTTCACAGGCTCGCGGACAAGCAGGCCGCGCACCAGCCAGCCTGCCATCAGGACGAACACTGCCAGCACGAACACCTTGTTGATGAACCAGTTGGTGCGCCAGATCGTCCACTGCGGGTCCGGCAGGAACAGGGCGAACTTGGTCACCACGATCACGATCTCGGTGACGGCCACCAGCCACGCCAGGACTTCAAGGTAGGAGGGACGCCGCAGCAGCGCCCAGCCCAGCCACAGGTGCGCCACCCACCAGAAATCCCACATCACGTGCGCCAGCAGCGGCTCGCCATAAGCCACCGACCAGACCACCGGAAAAAGAAACTTGATGAGCAGCGTCCAGGCTGCCAGGACGAACAGGAAATGGGCGAGAAACACGCGCATGGGCACAGCCCCTTCAGGAAAGCATGGCGGCCGCCTGGCGCGTGAAGGCGGCGATGGGCACCGTGGCCGGGCAGGCGCCCAGACAGGGCTGGCCGGTGCACGACAGGCACGCGCCGGCATCGGCCTCGAGGGCCGCGTACTCGTGGCGCGCCAGCACCGGGTCGGCATAGTCCACGGCGTACATGCGGGTGCGCAGCACCTCGGCGATGGGCACGCCGGCGGGGCAGCTCTCGGCGCACGCGCCGCATCCGGGCAGGCAGTAGCTGCCCACCCGCGCCTCGGCGTAGCGGGCCAGCAGGTCCAGGTCGCGGGCCGACACTCGGGCCGCGCCGGAGGCGCCCAGGTACTCGTCCACCTCCTGCACTGAGGTCATCGAGATGAGCGCCGCGTCCACATTCGGGCTGGACAGCACCCAGCGCAGGGCCGCCTGGGAGAACGAGCCGCCGGACTGCTCGAAGGGCCGAAGATCATTCATGCGCCCGCCCATGAGGGTCTTCATGGCCAGCACGCCCACGTCCTTGCGACGGGCTTTCTCCAGCACGCGCGGGATGCCGGGCTGGATGGCCGCCCAGTGAAAGGTGTGGCGCAGCTTGTCGGCGAAGGAGGGGTCCTGGGCGAAGGAATAGGCGGCCAGCACCACGTCCACCAGGTCCTGATCCAGGGCATAGTCGATGCAGCGCACCAGTTCGCCGCCGTGGCCGGACATGCCGCGGAAGCGGATCTTGCCCTGGCGCCTGGCCAGATCGGTGAACTCGCGCCACTCGGGGTTGCGCATGCGCGCCACGTCATCCACCGCATGGTTGAAATACACGTCGATGCGGTCGGTGCGCAGCCGCCTCAGGCTGCCCTCCAGGGCCTTCATCATGTCCCTGCGGGTGTCGGTGGCACCGGCCTTGGTCTTGGTGGCGATGATCACCTGGTTGCGCACCGGCGCGAGCGCCTCACCGAAGGCCTCCTCGGCGCCGCCCCAGCGGTAGCTCTCGGCGGTGTCGAAGTAGTTCACGCCGCGGTCGAAGGCATGGCGCACCACCGCCGGATCGGTGGTGCTGGCGGAACCGAAGGAAATGTCGGACACCTGCAGGTTGGTGCGGCCCAGGCGCACGGTGCGCCGCACCCTCGGCATTCGCACCGTCTGCGGCAGGGCACGGGCTGGGAAGCCCGCCAGGGCGCCGGCGCCAAGCGCCAGCAAGTCGCGTCGCTTCATGGTTGGCTGCTCCGGATGTTGGCGCATGGAGTATCCCTCCGGCGCAAGTCGATGCCAACCACGCATGCGTGGCAACTGCGCGTGCATCCCCGTGGCACGGCCTGGACGAACGGGCTTGTCCACCCGCGGTGCCGGTTGCGTACCCGCGGCGGCCCGTTTCGGCGAACCCCCGCCGCCGACTGTGGTCTGCAACACGCGTTCCCAACTTATCAGGAGAAACATCCATGCAACACTCCCTCCGCCAACGCCGCCGCTTTCTTGGGGCGGGTGCGTCCGCGCTGGCCGTCGCCTCGGGGCTGGTCAGCGCATCGGCCCGTGCCCAGGGCGCGAAGCTCGACGAGAAGGATCCCCAGGCCGTGGGCCTGGGCTACCGGCACGACACCACCAAGGTGGATGCTGCCAAGTTCCCGAAGCACACCGCCCAGCAGCAGTGTTCCAACTGTGCGCTGTTCCAGGGCAAGGCCTCGGATGCCTGGGGCGGCTGTCCGCTCTTCGCTGGTCGTCAGGTGGCGGGCAAGGGCTGGTGCAGCGCGTGGGCGAAGAAGGCCTGACGCCGCACGCCGCCGCGGTGGAGGCCGCGGACGCCCTTCTGGTCCTCTACGACGGTGCCTGCCCCCTGTGCGCCCGGGAGATTGCCCACTATCGGGGGCTGTCTCCCGTGGCGCCCGTGCGCTTCGCGGACGTGTCGGCCGCCCCCGAGGGGGATCTCGGCTGCGGCATCCACCGGCGAGCGGCGCTGGCCCGTATGCACGTGGTGGAGCCCGACGGCACGGTGGTATCGGGGGCGCGTGCGTTCATCGCACTCTGGAAGCGCATGCCCGGCTGGCGGTGGCTCGCCCGCCTCGCCTCGGTGCCGCCGGCGCCCTGGCTGCTGGAAATGGCCTACCAGGGCTTCCTGCGCGTACGTCCCGCCCTGCAGGCGCGCGCCCTGCGCCAGGCCGGCGGGCCGCGCTGAAGGGCGCGGGGATTCCCGGCAGGACCCGCGGCGGCCCGGCGCGGTCCCCGGCCGTGGCTCAGACGTTGCGGCGGTACTCGATGTACTTCGCGGTGTCGTCCGCCACCGCCGCCCCGCAGTGCTGCTCCACGATGGCGAAGGCCATGTCCATGCCCGAGGCCACGCCGGCGGAGCTGATCACGCCATCGTCCACCACGCGGGCCTCCCGTTCCACCCGGATTTCTCGGCCGAGGCTCTCCAGCAGGTCTAGCGCGGCCCAGTGAGTGGTGGCGCGACGGCCGTCCAGCAGTCCGGCCTCCGCCAGCACCAGCGAGCCGGTGCACACCGAGGCCACGCGCCGTGCCGCCGCCGCCCGGCCGCGGATCCATGCCAGGGCGCGCGCGTCCTTCATGAGCGCCCGGGTGCCGAAGCCCCCCGGCACCACCAGCAGGTCGATGGCCGGCGCGTCCTCGAAACCGTGGTCGGGCAGCACCACCAGCCCGCCGGTAGCGCGCACCGGTGCGCGCTCGGCCGCCACCGTGAACACCCGGAAGGGCGCCGAGTCCTCGCTGCGGCGCGAGGCCGCGCCGGGTTCGAGGCGCGTGCGCGAGAACACCTCGAAGGGCCCGGCGAAATCGAGCACTTCCACGTCGTCGAACAGCACGATGGCGACCGACCAGCTTTGCATGGCGTGATTCCTCCCGGGGTCGAGCATACCGGCGGGCCGCGTGCCCGCGCTATCCTGGCGCCAGCCCCTCCCGGGCCCGCACTCCGGGCCGCCCCATGGACTCCGATCCCCTGCTCGAGTGGCGCGACGGGCTGCCCTGGTCGCGACGCTACGGCGATGTGTATCACGCCCGCGACGGTGCGCTGGGCCAGGCGCGCCACGTGTTCCTCGACGGCAATGCCCTGCCGGCGCGCTTCGCGGCGCTGCGCGAGGGCGAAGTTTTCACCGTGGGCGAGACGGGCTTTGGCACCGGCCTGTCCTTCCTGTGCGCCTGGCAGGCCTTCGCAGCGCTCGCGCCGGCGGGGGCGCGCCTGCACTTCGTCAGCACGGAGCTGCATCCGCTGGAGGCGGCCGACCTGTCGCGCGTCCACGCCGCGTGGCCTGCGCTGGCGCGCGAGGCGACGGCCCTGCGCGCCAGCATGGGCGCGCTGCCGCAGGGCTGGCACCGCATGCACTTCCATGGCGGTCGCGTGGCGCTCACGCTGCTGGCGGGCGACGCGCGCCGCACCCTGGCCGATCTGGACGCCACAGTGGATGCGTGGTTCCTGGATGGTTTCGCGCCCGACCGCAATCCCGAGCTTTGGGGCGAAGCCCTCATGAGCACCGTGTCCTCCCTGTCGCGCCCGGGCACCACTGCGGCCACCTGGTCGAGCGCGGGCGCGGTGCGCAGGGCGTTGGAGTCGGCCGGCTTCGAGGTGCGCCGCGCGCCTGGTTTCGCGGGCAAGCGCGAGATGAGCGTGGCGAGATGCGTGGCGCCGCAACCGAGGCCGGTGCAGCCGCCCTGGCTTGCGCGTCCCCCTTCGCACGGCGCGCGCCGCGCCGTCGTGGTGGGCGGCGGCCTCGCGGGCGCCGCCGCCGCCGCCGGCCTCGCCGCCCGCGGCACCTCGGTGACGCTGCTCGAGCGTCATGGCGGGCTTGCCGCCGAGGCCTCGGGCAATGCCCAGGGCGTGCTCTACGCCCGGCTCTCGCCTCACGGCACGGCACTGTCGCGCCTGCTGGCCGATGGCCTGTCCTTCAGCGCGCGGCTGTTGCGCGCGCGCCTGCCCGCGGATGGTCGCGTGTGGTCGCCCTGCGGCGTGCTTCAGTTGCCGGAGGACGAGGCCGATGGACGGCGGCAGGCGCAGCTGGCGGCGCAGGCCTGGCCGCCAGGCTTCCTGCGCGCCGTGGATGCCGCCGAGGCGCAACGGCTGGCCGGCGTGGGGGTGGATCGCGGCGGCCTGTGGTTCGGCGAGGCGGGCTGGGTGCATCCGCCTGCGCTTTGCCGGGCGCTGGCCGAGTCGCCGCGCATCCGGGTGGTGACGTGCACCGAGGCGCTGGACTTCGAGGCGCTGGACGGGGGCGGATGGCGGGTGCGCCTGGCCGGGGCCGGTGCGCTGGAGGCCGACACCCTGGTACTGGCCAACGCAACCGATGCGCGCGCCTTTGCCGCCACCGGCTGGCTGCCGCTGCACGCCATCCGAGGCCAGATCACCCACGTGCCAGCCACGGCGCGCAGCCTCGAATTGCGCGCCGTGCTGTGCGCGGAGAGCTACGTGGCGCCGGCCCGGGAGGGCTGGCACTGCGCCGGCGCGAGTTTCGTGATCCGCGACACGTACGCCGGGGTGCGCGCAGCCGAGCAGGCCGCCAACCTCTCCCGGCTGGCGGCGCTCAGCCCTGCGTTCGCGACGGCGGCGGGCATCGACGCGCTGGACCCCGTCATGCTGCCGGGTCGGGCCGCGCTGCGCTGTGCTTCGCCCGACTATCTGCCGCTGGTGGGCGCGCTGCCCGATGCGGCGGCGTTTCGCCAGCGCTACGCCGCGCTGTCCAGGGACGCCTCCACCGCGTTCGAGGGGGAAGCGCCGTGGCTGCAAGGCCTGTTCGTCACCCTGGCCCACGGCTCGCGGGGGCTGGTGACGGCACCCCTGGCCGGCGAACTGGTGGCCTCGCTGGCCTTCGGCGAGCCGCTGCCCGTGGCTGCCGGCGTGATGCGCGCGCTCGCGCCGACGCGTTTCCTGGCGCGCGCCATGGCCCGCCATCGGGGTTGAGCGGGCACGGGCGGCGGGCGCCTTGCGCAGGGTCAGTTGCACCCGCGCGCGCCGCGGCGTAAACGGCAGCTCTGTCCCAGATGGAAACCACCCGAGGATTCCGCCGTGTCCCAGCCCCGCAAGCCCCGCAAGCCCCGTACCCCGAAACCGTCCACCCGCAAGACGACCGCAGCAGCCAAGGCGCCGGCGGCCCGGCGCCCGGCGCGCCGCGCCGCCGCCACACCCCCGGTTGCGCGCCTGCCCGAGCAGTCCCACGGCGCCCCCCACGCCGAGCGGCGGGCCGCAGGCAAGGCGCTGCGCGAGCGCGTGGCGCGCGAGGTCCTGGCGAACTGGCAGCCCGATGCGCGGCGCGCCGATCCGGTGGACCTGCTGGTGGCCAGCAGCGCAGGCCGCGTGCCCGAACTGCTGCCCATCCGCTATGGCCGCATGATGGCCAGTCCCTTCGCCTTCTACCGAGGCGCTGCCGCGGTCATGGCCCACGACCTGTCCTTCGCGCACGTCACGGGCTTGAGCGTGGTGGCGTGCGGCGACTGCCACCTCATGAACTTCGGCGGCTTCGCCACTCCGGAGCGGCGGCTGGTGTTCGATATCAACGATTTCGACGAGGTGTCGGTGGCCCCGTGGGAGTGGGACGTGGCGCGGCTGGCGGCGAGCTTCGTCATTGCCGGGCGCGCCAACGGCTTTCGCGCGGCAGACTGCCGCGAGGCGGCCTGGACCGCGGCGCGCAGCTACCGCGAGAACATGGCCCGTTACGCGGAAATGCCCGTGCTCGACGCCTACTACGAGGCCATCGACTTGGAAAAGCTCGTGCTGGCTGGCCCCGACGAGGAAATGAAGCGGCTCAATCTGAAGCGCATCCGCAAGGCCCAGGGCGAGTCGGCGCACCTGAAGGAGTACACCAAGCTCACGGTGGAGTCCGGCGGCCAGCCGCGCATCCGCGATGAGCCACCGCTTATCTTTCACTACTCCGACCTGGAGCGCCAGACCGGTTACCGCGCCATGGTGGAGGGCATGATCGCGCAGTACGTGGCCACCCTGCCCCCGGAGCGGCGCATGCTGGTGGAGCGCTACCGGCTGGCCGACGTGGCGGTGAAGGTGGTGGGCGTCGGCAGCGTCGGCACGTACTGCGGCATCGCCCTCATGGTGTCGGGCAACGGCGACCCGCTGTTCCTGCAGTTCAAGGAGGCGCGCGCCTCGGTTCTCGAGCCCTATTGCGGGCGCCTGCCCTTCGCCCACTCCGGTGAGCGCGTGGTGTTCGGCCAGCGGCTGCTGCAGGCCGGCGCCGACATCTTCCTGGGCTGGATGACCGGTGGCTTCACGGGCAAGCACTTCTACGTGCGGCAGCTGCGCGACGCCAAGATCAAGCCCATGGTGGAGATCATGAAGCCGGTCAACCTGCGCGCCTACGCCTCGGCCTGCGGCTGGGCGCTGGCGCGGGCCCACAAGCGCACCGGCGACGCGGTGATGCTCACCGGCTACCTCGGTGCCAGCGACGCCTTCGAGGACGCCATGACGGCTTTCGCCGCGCGCTACGCCGATCGCAACGAGCAGGATCACGCTGCCCTGGTGGCGGCGGTGCGCGCCGGGCGGGTGGAGGCGCGGGCGGAGGGGTGAGTGCGCGGCGGCGCCGGGGCTCGGGCACGGCCGCCTCGCCCGGCGTTTCGCGGCGGGCGAGGCACGCGGTTCAGCCCGCTTGGCGCGCCTCCTCCAGCAGGATCCCGAAGAGCTCGTGCACACCGTTCCAGAACACCTGGATGCCGATGCAGAACAGCAGGAAGGCCGACAGGCGCAGCAGGATGGTGGTGCCGGTGGGCCCGATCGCCCGGCCCACCCGCTCCGCTGAGCGGTAGGCAAGGTAGATGAGCGCGCAGATGAACACGGTGGTGAAGGTGGCCGCCAGCGCGAAGCGCAGCAGGCCTTCTGCCCCCGGCGGCCGGTTGGTGCCCAGCGAGATGGCCACCGAGATGGTGCCTGGCCCGGTGGTGAGCGGCATGGTGAGGGGATAGAAGGCCATCTGGCTGGGGGGCCTGCCAGGCGCCAGCTGGCGGGCGCGGTCGGCCTGCGGCCTGTCGTCGGCGTGCAGCAGGCCCCAGCCGGTGGTGGCGATGATGATGCCGCCAGCCACCCGCAGCACCGGCACGGAGATGCCGAAGAACTCCAGCACGTAGGCGCCCACGTACAGCGACACGTTGAGCAGCACGAAGCCGTGGATGGCCACCCAGCGCGCCAGCCGGTTGCGCAGCGCCCTGGGCATGCCCTCCGTGGCCCCGAGGAAGATGAAGGCGCCGCCCAGCGGGTTGATGATGGACAGCAGGGCGGGCAAGGCGAGCAGGACGAATTCCATGGCGGGCGCGCGCGGCAGGGTGTGCGCACAGCCTAACCGACCCCGCCAGGACCCGCCAGCGATTGCGACCGTGTCGCAGGCCTGCCTGACAACGGCGCCGGTCAGCACCGGGGGCCGCTGCCCGTGGCATTGCACACCCCGCGTCCTCCCGGCACTATCCGCGCGGAATGCCCCGGAACCGCCCGGGGTTTGCCCCGCCAGGAGAACGAGAGGATGAACCCCCGCCCCCGCGGCGCGCTCTGCGCCGCAATTACGCTGGCCATGCTGGTGTGGCTCCATTCCGTGCCCTTGCAGGCCCGCGAGCCCGACCCGTGGAGCGCCGAGCGCCTCACCCGGCTCGTGTCACAGGCCCACGCCCGCTTCAAGGATGTGAAGGACGGCGCCAACGCCGACTACATCCCCGAACTTGCCAAGGTGCCCTCCGAGCTGTTCGGCGTGGCCGTGGTCACCGTCAAGGGCGAGGTGTTCACCGCCGGCGATACGGATCACGCCTTCTCCATCCAGTCCGTCTCCAAGCCCTTCACCGCCGCGCTGGTGATGGAAGAGCAGAGCCCGGGCGTGATCGTGGACAAGATCGGTGTTGAGCCCACCGGCCTGCCCTTCAATTCCATCATCGCCACCCAGTTGCTGCCGCAGATGTCCGCCAATCCCATGGTCAATGCCGGCGCCATTGCTGCTGTGAGCCTGGTGACCGCCAGCAGCCCCGGCGAGCGTTTCGCCAAGATCATGGGCTGGTACGAGCGCATGGCTGCGGACCGGCTCGTGGTGGTCGAGGATGTCTATCGCTCCGAGGCGGCCACCAACCAGAACAATCGCGGCATCGCCTACATCCTGGCCAACAAGGGCCGCCTGTACGCCGATCCGCTGGAGGCGGTGGACGTGTACACCCGGCAGTGCTCCATCGGCGTCACCGCGAAGCAATTGGCCGTCATGGGCGCCACCCTCGCCAACCGCGGCGTGAACCCCATGAGCGGCAAGCGGGTGATGAAGGGCGACCACGTGGCGCATCTGCTGGCGGTGATGATGATGGCCGGTTTCTACAACGAAGCGGGCGCCTGGGCCTGGAGCGCGGGCTTGCCCGGCAAGACGGGCGTGGGCGGCGGCATCGTGGCGGTGGTGCCCGGCCGCGCCGCCATCGTCGGGTTCTCGCCGCGGCTGAACGCCGCCGGCAACAGCATTCGCGCCATGAAGGCCATCGAGTACATCGCGGCCGAACTGGGCGCCAACGTGTTCGAGGCTTCGCGCTGATCATGCGGCGCGGACCGCGGCGCGCGGGCGCCGCCCTGTTGGCATGGCTCGTCTTGGCGGGCCCCGCGGCGCGCGCCGACGCTCTGCTGCTGGACAGCGGCGAGCGGCTGTCGGGCACGGTGCTGTCCGAAGAGGGCAGCGTCATCTTGTTCCGCTCCGAAGCCCTGGGGGAACTCAAGGTGCCGCGCGAGCGGGTCAAGACCATCGAGCGCACGGTGTCCGCAGAAGAGGCGGCAGCGCCCGCCGCCGCGGCCGTGGTGCCCGCGGCGGGCGGCGCGCCCGTGCCCGAGCCCGACCGTACCGCCAGCGATCTGCCCGAGGCTAAGCCCGAAGCGGTGCAGGCGCCCGTGCAGGCGCGGCGCGACGATCTGCTGCGGCTGTGGATCGACCAGGGGCTGCGCTACCAGATCGTGCAACCGGTGGTGATACCCATTCCCTGGTCCGACGGTGAGGTCGTTGTGCGGGAGGAAGTACGTGTCACCGGCCGCATAGGTGTGCGCGCCTCGCTGGACGCCGGCGGCTTCGAGACCGGCGAGCGCCTCGCGCCGGTCCCTGGCGACACCGCCCTGCGCGCGCTGCGCTTCTACACCACCGGCGACTGGAGCCCCACCACTTCCTACGCGCTGCAACTGGGCGTGATCGACGGCCAGTTCTACCTGCACCAGGCCAACGTGCGCTGGCGCGAACTGCCCTGGGTGCAAAACCTGAGCTTCGGCTATCTCACCGTGCAGCAGACCCTGGAAAACCTCTCGCCCTTCGGCGGCAACACCTTCATGGAGCCGGGCCTGCCGGTGCTGGCCTTCGCGCCCGGCAACCGCATGGGCGTGCAGATGGATCGCCCGCTGCGCGGCGAGCGGTCCAGCCTCACCCTGGGCCTGTACTCCGTGGGCGCCGATCCGGGCCTGAACTTCGGCGATCAGACCCAGTCGCTGGTGCGGCCCACGGCGCGCCTGACGGCCCTGCCGCTGTTGGAAGACGGCGGCAAGGGCGGCCGCCGGCTGCTGCACCTGGGCGTGAGCGGCGCGCTCACCCTGGCGGCCGAGTCCGAAGTGCGCTACCGGGCGCGGCCGGAGAGTTTTCTCGCGCCCTTCCTGGTGGACACGGGCAACATCAAGTCGCGTGGCGCTCTGTTTGCCGGTGGCGAGGCCGTGTACATGCAAGGCCCCTTCACGCTCCAGGGCGAGGCCATGGTGAACCGCGCCGAGGGTATCGACCGGGCCTACTTGTTCGGCGGCGCCTATGTGTCCGCGGCGTTCATGCTCACCGGAGAGGAAGCGGGCTACAACAAGGCGGTGGGCGTGCCCGAGCGCATCATCCCGAACCGCGAGTTTTCGCTCAAGCAGGGCACCTGGGGCGCCTGGCAAGCCGCCCTGCGCGCCTCCTATCTGGACCTGAGCAGCGGCCCGGTGGACGGTGGGCGCATCGCCGAGACCACCCTGGGCCTGAACTGGTGGTGGAACCGCTACCTGCGCTGGCAGCTCAACTACGGCTACGCCCACATCGCGGGCGGCGCCTCTCCCGGCCGGCTGCAGGTGCTGCAGGGGCGCGTGCAGCTCATGTACTGAGTGAAGGCAGCCCTGGCGCGCTGTTACCATCGCGGGGTCTTCCCCTTTCCCACGGACTGTCCGCTACCATGATCAAACCTCTGCTGCGCGCCGCCGCGTTGCTCCTGCTGCCCCTGCTCTGCGCACCGGCGTTTGCCCATGACAACGTGCTCGACCAGGTGCGCCGCTTCGGCACCATCCGTCTGGGGTTCTACGACAACGCCAGGCCTTTTTCCGCGCGCCGGGGCGATGGCGTGCCGGAGGGCTATTCGGTGGAACTGTGCACCCGCATCGCCGAGGGGTTGGGCCGTCAACTCGGCAAACCCCTCAAGGTGGAGTGGAAGCTGCTCACCCTGGCCAATCGCTTCGAGGTGCTCTCCAAGGGTCAGGTGGACATGGAGTGCGGTACCACCACGTGGACACTCGGCCGCCAGGCCCAGGTGGATTTCAGCCTGATGACCTTCGTGGATGGCGGCTCCATCTTGGTGAACAACGAAACCGACCTGTTCGCGCTGGCCGACTTCGCGGGCAAGCGCATCGCCGTGGCCAAGGGCACCACCACGGAGCGCGCGCTGGTGGAGGCGCTCAAGGCGCGGGGCCTGCTGGTGGAGATCACCCCCGTGGCGACGGCCGACGAAGGCATGGCGCTGCTCGCCAGCGGCGCGGCGCAGGGGTTCGCCTCCGACCGCATCAAGCTGCTGGGGCTGGCCCTCAATGCGCCGCGCGACGGACTGTACCGCATCGTGGACGAGGATTTCTCCATGGAGCCCTACGCGCTGGCGCTGCGCCCGGGAGATGCGGCCTTTCGCCTGGCGGTGAACCGCGAACTGGCGGCGCTGTACCGCAGCGGCCGCATTCTCGAGGTGTACGACCGCTGGCTGGGGCCGCTTGGCAAGCCCGGGGTGCTGCTCTCGGCGTTGTATTTCCTGCAGCGGATTCCCGAATGAGGCGCTTGTTGCTGGGCGCCAGCCTATTGACCCTGCTGTGCCCGCTGGCTGCCGTGGCGCAGAACGAGGTGGCGCCCGCCCACGCCGCCTGCGAGGCCTGCGGCGTGATCCGTTCCATACGTGAAGTGGCCGGCGAGCGGCCCGTGCCGCGTGCTGGCACGGCCGCAGATCCCCGCAACAACCTCGCCTTCGTCACCGGGCAGGCAGCGCCTGCCCTGGTGGGGCCGAGCATTTCTTCCACCTGGGGTGGGGGCAAGACCGGCACATCGGTGGGCGCGCGGGGCAGCGACAGCATGCTCGAGCGGCTGCGCACCATACATTTCGAGGTGATCGTGAGGCTCACCGACGGCAGCTTCATCCGTGTGGACGAGCCCGATGCCTCCGACTTGCGGGTGGGAGACCGGGTGCGCATCGTGGACGGGCGCATTCAGCTCGCCCCCTGACCCGCGGTGGCATTTGCAGATCCGAAATCCGGGACCAGGAGGCAGGTGATGAAATCATTATCGGCAGTGGCGGCGCTGGTGGGCATCGTTGTCCTGGCGGGTTGTGCGCGCCTGGAGGGCAAGGCCGGTCCGGGCACGCAACCAGCCAGCGACGGGGGCATCTTCGGCAACGGCCGCAGCATCGAGGAAAACCGCAAGGTGGGTTCGCCCGGCTCCGACTGATCGCGGGGCGCCCCTACAGCAGCCACTCGATGGGCAGCACCGACAGCAGTCCGACCCCGAAGCGCCGCCAGGCGCCCGTTTCCGGCTCGCGGGACAGGCGTACCTCGCCGCCCTCTCCCCGGTCGATCCACTCGATGCCGTTGCCGCGCGCCACTGGCACCACCTCGTAGGCCACCCGGGGAAGCCGCGCCTCCAGCGCGTCGGACAGGGCGCCCGCCAGGCGCGTGCTGTGGATCACCACGCCCAGCTCGGTGTTCAGGGACATGGAGCGTGGATCGAAGTTGAACGACCCCACGAACACCCGTTCGCGGTCTACGGCGAAGGTTTTGGCGTGCAGGCTCGCGGCGGAACTGCCGCCGAACAACCGGCGGTCGGGCTGGCCGGCAGGATCGCCCGGCGAGAGCAGGTTGCGCTTGAGCTCGAACAGGCGCACCCCGCCGCGCACCAGCGCCTCGCGGCGGCGGGCGTAGCCAGCATGCACCGCGGAGACATCGGTGGCGGCGAGCGAATTGGTGAGCACCCGCACCCGCACGCCGCCGGCCGCCAGTTCCGTGAGCGAACGCGTGCCGGCCGCCCCCGGCACGAAGTACGGCGACACCAGGTCCACCTCGCGCCGCGCTACGCCCATCACCCCTCGCAGCCGCTGGGCCAGCAGCTCATCGGGCGCGGCCTTGCCCAGGACCTTGCCGGGTGCATCGGTCACCAGCCGCACGGGCACCCACTCCAGATCGAGGCGGCGTTCCTGTAGTTCACGCGCAAGCGGCGTGCGCGCCAGCGCCTCGCCGTAGGCAGCTGCCCGGGGCGTGCCGCGCGCCTCGCCAGCGCGCCGCAACAACTGCTCCCGCGACGGCCCATCCGGTGCGGGCACCAGCGCCCCGATCGGGTAGGCCGAGGCGCTGTTCCAGTACTGGTCGAACGCAGCCGAGACCTCTGCCGCCACGGGCCCCACGGCGAGCACGTCCAGATCCTGGAACAACGTGCCATCGCCAGCGCCGAAGTATTCGTCGCCCACGTTGCGGCCGCCCACGATGCTGGCCACGCCATCGGCGGTGAAGGACTTGTTGTGCATGCGCCGGTTCAGGCGCGAGAAGTCGGTGACGTACCCTAGCGCCCGCAGGCGGCGCTGAGCGAAGGGGTTGAACAGCCGCACCTCCACGTGTTCCAGGGCATCCAGCGCTGCCAGCGCATCGTCCAGGCCGGCGATGCCGTTGTCGTCCAGAAGCAGCCGCACCCGCACACCGCGGGCAGCGGCCTCGCGCAGCGCGTCCAGCATCACCAGGCCCGTGGTGTCGCCGCGCCAGATGTAGTACTGCACGTCGAGACCGCGGGTGGCGGACCGGGCCAGCAGCAGGCGCGCCGCGAAGGCCTCCAGAGGATCGGGCAGGGGGCGCACGCCGCTTGCCCCGGGGAATTGCGCCGCCAGCGGCGCGATGGCCTGGCCCAGGGGCGTCTCGTCCGTGTCCACCATGGCCTGGCTTTCGGTGCGGCCAGACAACGGCGGGAGGGTCGTGCAGGCGGCGAGCATGGGGGCGAGGGCGCAGCAGAGCAGCCGAAGGGGGATCATGGAAGGCGCGCTGGCGCGGCTGAGCGGGCGTGGGTCTAGTGTAGAGGCACACGGTGCGTTCGTGGCCCGAGGCGCGCGCAACTTGCCGGCCAGCCGGAAGACAAAGACGCGGGCGCCCGGCCGCAGGAACGGTGCCCCAGTGGTCCCCCCCCGTTGCCAACCCATCTGGAGTGCCGCCCGTGCTTGAATCATGGATGTCCAGCCGCGAAGCCGCGATCGCCCAGCTTGACCGTGTGGACCCGGCGGCCTACGCCCGCAGCCGCAATTTTCTCGACGGCGCGGTCACGGGCTTGTCGCCCTGGATCACCCACGGGATGCTTGACCTGCCCGAGGTGCTGGCGCGGTTGCGCCAGCGCCACTGCCTCGGACCCGAAGACAAGCTGGTGTGCGAGCTCGGCTGGCGGGAGTTTTTCCACCATGTCTGGCGCCATTTGGGCGAGGGCATTCTTGCGGACGTGCGCCCTCCGCTGCCAGGAGTGGCCTACGCGAGGGCCATGCCGCCTGACCTGTTGCGTGCCTGCACCGGGGTGCCGGTGGTGGATGCTTCGGTGCGCCAGCTCTACCAGACAGGGTGGTTGCATAACCACCAGCGGCTGTGGCTGGCCTCCTATGCCGTGCACGTGCGAAAGGTGCATTGGCGGTCGGCGGCAGACTGGATGGTGGGGCATCTGCTGGACGGCGACCTGGGGTCCAACCACCTCTCCTGGCAATGGTGCGCCGGCACCTTCAGCAGCAAGCCCTACCTGTTCAACGCCGGCAACGTGGCGCGTTACGCCCCCGCACTGGCCAGCCCAGGCACATTCGTGGATTGCAGCTACGAGGCCCTCGATAGACACGCCCGCCATGGTGGCGACGCCGGCCCCAATTCTATGCCGCCTGCGCCCGTGGACGTGCCGGAGCTGCATGCGCTGCCGCCGCGGCCGTTGCCGCCGGCCCCCGAGCCCGCCGCGCTGGCCGGGCAGCGCGTGCATCTGATGCACCCCTGGGGGTTGCGCCGGCCCGAGGGCGCGGACACGGTGATCGGCGTGCTGCACCAGCCCTTCCATGCCCGCTTCCCGTGGTCTGCGCGGCGCTGGGACTTCGTGCTCGAGGCGCTGGCGCGCGAGTCCGATGGCGTCTGGCTGGGCGATGTGACGCAGCTGCTGCTGGCGCTGGCGGGTGCCTGCGACATCAGTGCCCGCGCCACCCTGCACTCAGGGTATCGCGAGTGCCTGGCCGCGCCTGCCGTGCGGCTTGTGCCGGTACCGCGCATCAGCGCCGATCCCGACCGGCTGTACGCCTCGTTCACGGCCTTCTGGAAGTGCGTGTCGGGCAGCGTTGCCGAATGACTCGCCTAGGTCGCGAGCGGCGCAATTTGGCATACTGCGACAAGCTTTCAACAGGTAGCCATGGTTTCCCCCGAATCCGAGCAACCCGTTCCGCCAGTGCCGCTGTGGTTGGGCGCCGGCGGCCTCGTGCCCTTCATCGTGCTCACAGGCGCGGTCTGGCTGGTGCCACCGGAGTTTCGTCCCGTGGCCTTCGACTGGTTGCGCACCTACGCGGCCTGCATCCTGTCCTTCGTGGGCGCGCTCCACTGGGGCTTTGCCCTGGCCCATCCCGAGCCGCGACCCGCAGACCGGGACCTGCTCATGGGGTGGAGCGTGATCCCGGCGCTGGTGGCCTGGGTATCGCTGCTGGTGCACCTGCGCCCCGGGCTATTCCTGGCTGGCGCCATGTTCCTGATTCAATACACCATGGACCGCGCGCTGGCCCGGCGCTTTCGCCTTCCCGGCTGGTACCTGCGCTTGCGCGGCGGCCTCACCCTCGTGGTGGTGGCCTGTCTGGCGCTGGCGGCGCTGCGCTGAGGCGGGCGGGCAATGCCATGAACCAGACGCGCGGCAACACATGGCGGGCTGCCCTGAGTCGTCGCCTAGCTTGTCGTGAAGCGGCTGCATTGTGCTGCTCATCGTCCGGGCCCTGGAGGCCCATGGCGAGGCGGGTGCCGTCCCGGCGCCTTGGTCGCGACGGGATGCCCACCAGTGCAGGGTGTCCCCCTAGGCCGTTGCCCGCACCACGCTGGATCACGAATTCCCAGGGTGCACCGTCCTGGCCGGGTCCGGGCGAGGCCTCATCGGCGCGAAGCGCCGCGGCAACATTGTTTTCTGCAGCCGTCGGTGGTGGCGCGCCAGGGTGGTCATTCCCACGCCCTGCCTCTGCAACTCCCGCGAGGCGGCACCGGCATTTGCGCCCCCGCCTGGATTGCCGGCAAGCGCCAGTGGCTCCGTGCAGCCTTGGCGGGGTACCAGCATTGACGGGCCCGCGAGGAAGACATTCAGCCCCCCGCTGCGCCGCGCACCGCGTGGTTCATGGTGCCAGCCGAAAACAAGTGGTATATACAGTGGGTGGTGTCCATGACCACCGCCATTCCGATGAAACGCCCCGGCGCATGCAAGTACACCGAGCGGAATCTCTGCAACCCGGCTGCCCGGGTGGGGCTGATGATCGGTGCTGACAAGGGGCGCCGGGGGTGATTGGAGCAGCAGGGTGTGCGATGGAGGGCCCGGACTTTGCAGCCATTGCGGCGGTGGCGATTGTCTGGATCGCCGGTTGCGCATGGGCGGGCGTTCATGAGCGAAACAAGTGGGTCTGACTTGAGAAGCTTCTCCCGTTTTCCGATCCGAGACCCGGAACGTCGTGTTCGGCGGCCAGGGCGGCCCGCGGCCTTCCGGAGGCCCGCATCGCGGCCACGGGGGTACAGGTTTCCAGTTGCGGCGCGCGAGTCCCGGCTGCCTTTCAGCCTGCCGCGCTCCCTATGGCGAGGCGAGGGCACGGCTGAAGGCGCGGCTGAAGGCACTGTGAACGCGGGCGCAGGGGCGGCATCTGGCGCCCACCTGCGAGACGATCTGCTGATTGCAGTGGTCAATGGACTGGTGCGTTTGCTGGTTCTTGCCCATGCGGGGTGGACTACCCTGGGGGCAATCGCGCTGGTGGCTGCTCTGGTGCTGGGATTGGGTTTTGCTGGCAATGCCCTCCTGGGTACCCACGGGGTTTTTCCCAGTCCGAGCGAACTGGTGCTCTCCTTTGGTGCAGGTGTCCTGCTGCTCGCCGTGGTCAGCGTCCTGCTCGGCTGGGCGGTGACCCGTGAACTCGACATCAACCCGTTCCAGCAGGAGAGCTATGGCGGGGGCATGCATGGCTGGCTTGCGGCCAACCGCGACGGATTTTTCGCCTGGATGTCCCATGTGCGGTATCTCCGCTGGCCGTTCCTCCTGGTGTCCGACCCCATCGGGTACGGCATCCGCGGTGATGACGTGCGCCAGTTGCTCGCTATCCTGAAGCCGGGCGACATCGTTCTTCGCGGCCATAGCGGCTACGTCGAGAGCCTGATCATTTCCCTCACGGGCACCAGGGGAAACGCCACCCTGCTCTCCCATGCCGCCGTCTATCTGGGCGATACCACCGCTGAAGACGAGGCGGTGGTGGCGAGCCACCTGCGGATTCGTTCGGGCGGACGATGGCGCGCCGCCACCCGGGTGGAGCAGGAGATGATCCGGTCGGACCCCCGCTTCTACCAGACTGCTCCCCAGCGAGTGGTGCATGCCATGGCCCAGGGCGTCTTCACCGAAGACATCCTGTCGTTTGCCCATTGCGACTATCTGGCGGTGATCCGGGTGCAGGGAGACACGGTCAGGCTCGATGACAACGACCTCCAGGTTGCCAACCTTGCCTTCGGCAAACCTGCGGGGGACGGTTACCTCGGCCATGAGGCCATCGCCATAGAGCGTCGCTTGATGCGTGGCGAGGCGGTGGCGTTGCGCGATGTGCTGGCGGCGGGACGCCACTCGGCGCTTAGCAAGATCGGCTCCATGTACGATTTTCGATTCAATGACGTTCGCCATCACAACGTGTTTTCTTGTTCGAGCCTTGCCTATTTCAGTCTCAAGAGCATCCAGACCTACATCGGTGTCGTTCCCACCCGCAAGACCTTGCTGGGGCGCTTCTTTGGGCGCTACACCATAACTCCCGCGGACATCTACGAGGCCGCCCTTCGCCAGAGCCGTGAGGGTTCGAGCGGGCGTTTGCGTATCGTCTGGGAGAGCGCCTCTCTAGGAAACCGCTCATGAGTTCACCCGGCGCCTCGCCGTCTCGCGCTGAAGTCCAGCCCATACGCCCGTCCGGCGCGCCGCCGCGGCGCGGTGTGTTCGTCTCGCTCAGGCGCTACTTCGCCTATGACGACAGCAAGGTCCTGACGCAGGACGAGCGGCGCAGGCTCGTAGGTCTGTCGATCGTCCTTGGCCTGCCCGCCACCGTTGCATTCGTCGCCTTCAACCTCGCCGTCGGCCTGACTGGTCTGGCCATCGCGGAAGCGGTTTCCTGCGCGCCGCTGATGGTGGCGCTGCTGCTGATACGGCACGGCAACGTCTTCGTACCCGTCGCGGAATGGCTCACCCTCCTGTGGGGAGGCTTGGTCGCGGTGGCGTTGCTGGTGTTTGGCGGCGCGGCGGGAAGCGGTGTCCTGTGGGTGGTGCTGTTCCCCTTCCTGGCGTTTTTCCTGCGCGGCCACAGGGCCGGCTGGCTGGTTTGCGCCGCATGGATCGTGGTCAGTCTCCTGGCCCGCCTAGCCAGCTCGGAGATTCCCCACGCCTGGCAGTTTCCGCCCGGTTTCACCGCGCAGTTGTTTGCCGCCATGGTGTTCGCCACCTTGATGGCGGCGGCGTTCAACCTGGTGCGTGCGCAGTTTTCCAAGGTTCTGCACGAGCGGGTTGCCGTCAACACTGCCCAGGCCCGGCGCTACCTTCGCGAACTGGAGTACCGCGCCCTGCACGACCCGGTGACCAATCTGCTCAATCGCACGGGTCTGCAGCAGGCCATCGAGCGTGCCGTGTCGAGCATCGAGCCGGACGGCGGCGGCCTGGTGGCCGCCCACCTGCACTTCGAACGCTTCGCCGAAATCACCAATGTCTTCGGCCCCCAGGGTCAAGAGGATCTGGCTCGCGCGGTGGCGGAAACCCTGCGCCGAACCTTTGGCCCGCGGGCCCTCCTGGGACGCCTCCGGGTTGACGAGTTCGTGATCGGGGTTCGCACGCCGGCTGTGGGCGGAGCAGCAGCGGGGTTGCTAGATGAACTGCGCGCGCTTCCACTCGGGTTCTTCGTTGCGGGATCTCCCATCCACCTCGATTGCACCATCGGTTGCGCCGTTTACCGGCTGCACGCGCAGAGCGCTCAGGAGTTGCTTCGCAAGGCCGAGCAGGCGCAGATGCTGGCGCGCGAGAAAGGCGTGCGCGAAGCGCTCTACGACATCCGCGAGGATGAGCGCTTCATTCGCCGCAACCTGCTTTTTGGCCAACTTCGCGAGGCCCTGCGAAACGACGAACTGAGCCTCTGTTTCCAGCCCAAGGTGGACTTGGGCACCGGGCGCGTGATTGGCGCGGAAGCCCTGGCCCGCTGGCGCATCGCTTCGGGTGAATACGTACCGCCGCGCGAATTCATCGCCCTGGCCGAACAGTCCGGGCTCATCAAGCCGCTTACCCTCTGGATGCTGCGCGAGTTGCTAGCTCACGTGCGGCGCTGGGACGACGAAGGCCTGGAACTGCGTGTGGCCGGCAACCTCTCCGCCCACAATCTCTCCGATCCGCAATTCGTGGATGAGTTCGAACAGATGGTGGGCGCCAGCGGCGTCGACCGGCATGGGGTGGTTTTCGAGGTGACGGAAACGGCCTTCGCCCGTAATCCCGACCAGTTCATGCGGGCGGCCGAGCGGTTGCGCAATATGGGCTTCCTGCTGTCCATCGACGACTTCGGCACCGGCCACGCTTCCATCACCTATATCCGCGACCTGCCGGCGCACGAGGTCAAGATCGACGGCAGCTTCGTGGGCGACGTTGCCCGTAACCCGCGCAGCGCGGCGGTGGTGCGCGCCATGATCGCCATGGCCCGTGACCTCGGCGTCCAGGTGGTGGCCGAGTGCATCGAGGATGCCGAGACGGCTGCGGTGCTCCGTGCCATGGGTTGCCACGCGGGGCAGGGCTACTTTTTCAGCCCGCCCATGCCCGCTGACGAATTCACGGCATTCGTACGATCGAGGCTTCACGCGCCGCCACCCGGAGCCTGACGTAGTCCCTTCGGGTACCGTCTGCGTGGCGTCGCCCATTTCCGAAACCCGGCACGATCCTCCTGCACGAATCCCCATCCTGCTTGCTTCGCCACCGGATATATACCCCAGCGCCATGGCCGATTTGCCTCAACATCACACACCCACGGGGTTTCGCAACAGTGAACTGGTGGGACGCAGCCGCGGTGGCATCTTCAAGTGGTACCTTGAGCGCTGGCGCAAGGGTTTGCCGCATGTTCCGGCGGGAGGCTGGCGCTTCGAGACCTTGGTTCCCGACGTGGCGTGGCTGCGCGCGAACCGCGAGGTGCGCGCGCTTACATGGATCGGCCACGCCAGCTTCCTCGCCCAGTGGGATGGCGTGAACCTGCTCACCGACCCACACCTCACGGCGCGGGCGTCGCCGCTACGCTTCGCCGGCCCGCGTCGTCTCCAGCCCCCGGCGCTGGATTTCCACCACCTGCCCCACATCGACGCCGTGGTGATTTCCCACAACCACCACGATCACCTGGACGAGACCACCGTGCGCCGGTTGGCGGCGCAGCCCTCGGGCAGCCCGCGCTTCTTCGTGCCGCTCGGCCTGAAGGCGTGGTTCGCCGGGCGCGGCATCCACGACGTGGTGGAGCTCGACTGGTGGCAGAGCGTCGATCACCGCGGACTGCGCTACACCTTCACGCCGGGCCAGCACTGGAGCGGCCGCGCGCTGGGCGACTGGAACCGCAGCCTGTGGGGCGGGTGGCGCGTGGATGGCGGCAGCAGCCTGTTCTTCGCCGGCGACACGGGCTACTCGCGCGATTTCCTCGAGATCGCCCGGCGGCTCGGCCCGGTGGACATGGCGTTGTTGCCCATCGGCGCCTATGAGCCGCGGTGGATCATGAAGGTGATGCACGTGGACCCTGAGGAGGCCGTGCGCATTCACCAGGACCTGCAGGCGCGCCAGTCGCTCGCCATGCACTGGGGCACCTTCATGCTCACCGATGAGCCCATGGACGAGCCTCCGCGGCGGCTCGCGGCGGCGTTGCGGGCGGCGGGTATTGCGCCCGACCGCTTCCTGGTGCCGCGCCACGGAGAGACCATCCGCGTGCACGCCTGAATGGCGCCTCCGCGGCATGCCCGTGGGGGCTGGTTACCTGGTCCGCGAGTCAATCGCCCGCAGCCTCCGCAAACCGGGGGTACGCCTCGCGAGCCGTGGGCGGCCTATTCCCCGGCCCCCACGGCGCGAAGAAAGTCCCGCAGGCGCTTTCCCTGTTCGTCGGGGTAGCGCTCGTCGAAGGTGTGCAGGGCTGTGATGCGGTCGAGCCGGAAACTGCGGAAGTCCTGCCGCAGTTCGCACCAGGCCGCGAGCGACCAGCAGTCACCCCAGAAATACAGGCCCAGGGGCCGCAAGCGTCTCTGGGTGGCGGCGCCGCCCACGTCGTGGTAGTCGACCTGAATCCAGCGTCGCGCGGCGATGGCCGCGCGCACCGCATCGATCCAGGCGGTACACCGCCCGTCCACGCCGATGTCCGGTGCGAAGAGGGGCGCGGCCTCCAGCGTGGCGCGCTTGTCCGGCGGCAGCGCGGAGGCGATCTTTCCGAGCGCAGCCCGTGCGCCCTGGGCCAGGCTGGGGCCGCCCCAGCTCTCCACCACTCGCGCGCCCATGGTCAGCGCCTCGATCTCGTTGCGGGTGAACATCAGCGGCGGAAGATCGAAATGGGCGGCGATCCGGTAGCCCATGCCGGCCTCGCCCTCGATCGGCACACCCGTGGCCAGGAGATCGGCCACATCGCGGTAGATCGTGCGCTCCGAAACTTCCAGCCAGCGCGCCAGTTGCGCCGCCGTGGTAAGCCGCCGGCCGCGCAGCATCTGCACGATTTCAAACAGGCGGTCAGCGCGACGCATCGGAAAACCGGGTCCATCCGATCGGCGCCGACTGGCGCTCGAGGTTCATGGCGGCGGCGGGGCAGGGGCGAGCCGGGCCGAGATCCAGGGCGCAAGGCATGTTGCTGAAACTCGAGACCTGATGAGAAAGCATCGTATCCGCATTCCGGCCACCTGGGTCAGGGCGGAGCAATTGCCGCCCCGGGGTAGATGACCGGCCGGCGCCGTTGGTGATGGTTACGGCGCCAGCACGGCCCTTCAGGCTTCGCCATGCAGCCCGACGCGGTTACCCTCGCTGTCGACGATGTGCGCAAAGGCGCCCATGTTGTCCGGCAGCTTGGTCTTGGGAACGGCCACCCGCCCGCCTGCGCCGGCCACCCGCGCCAGCGCGGCGTCGAGCGCCTTTCCCGCATTGAGGTACACAAGGGTTCCCGACCCGCTCGGGACCGCGCCTTCGGCGAGCACGAGGCAGCCGCCCACGCCCGCCGAACGGTAGGGAAAGATCGCCATTTGCATCAGCCCCATGTGCCTCGGCTCGAGGGTGACGGCGAGTACAGTCTCGTAGAAGCGCCGCGCGCGTGGCAGGTCTGCGACAGGTATTTCAAACCAATTGACGGCATCGTTTTCGTGCACGGGAAGTGTCCTTGAAGGCGTGCGCAAAGCGCGCACAGGTGCTGAGCCTGCTCCGGGGCTGCTGACACCGTGGTGTCAGCAGCCTCGTCCGAAGGCAAGCGCCGTCCGGCCGGGGAACAGGCCGGCGGTTGCTCTGGGCACCCCGGCCGAAGCCCTTGCGGGCAGGCCTCGCGTCCTCGTCCGGAGAACGCTCACACCCTGAAGGAATCGGCACGCGCCATGGGCCAGTGAATGCTGCACACCGCTGCGGGCCACTCGGCGCAGCCTTCCACGGTTTCGAGCAGCGCGCCGGGCGCCACGAAGGTCAGCTCGCGGGCCAGCAGCCGGACGCGGTGCTGGCTGGCGCGCCGTACGATGTGCTGGGCGGTGATCTCGCGGGGGTGGTGCAGGCCCGCCGCCTGCACCCCATCCTTGAGGGCCTGCAGTGTGTTCTGGTGAAAGCGGTACACCCGCTCGCCCTCGTCGGACACCGGCCCGTGTGGCAGGTCTGGGTCTGGATGCAGCCCAGCGCGAACATGAAGCCGCGCGCCGAGTTGCACCAATCGGCGCCCAGCGCCACGGCGAAGGCGCCGATCACCTTGCCCGCGCAGCCCAGGCGGATGCGGTTGCGCAGGTTGAGTCCGACGAGCGTGTTGTGCACCAGCGGCAAGCCCTCCTGCAGCGGCGCGCCCACGTGGTCGGTGAACTCTGGCGGCGCCGCGCCGGGCCCCGGCATTGAGCGCCACGATGGCGCTGGCCGACAGGGCGCCGAAGCTCATGCTCGAGATGTTGAACACGCTGGCCGCATAGGGTTGCGTGCACGAGATGCCGCCCGCACCGATGGTCACGCGGAAGTCGTGCGTTGGCAATTGGGCGGGGGCCAAGGCGTGATTGACCCACTCGTGGCCCACGGCGCGCGCATCCAGCGGCGTGCCGAAGCGGGGCTCGCCGGCCCCCGCCTTGGACTGCTGTTGGGCGAGCGAGCGTTGCTGGCGCGAGAAGGGCACGGCCTCGTTGTCGCCTTCGATGAAGTACCGGCGCATCTCGGGCCGGATGAGCTCCAGCAGGAAACGCAGCTATCCGATCACCGGGTAGTTGCGCAGCACCGCATGGCGGGTCTGCGTCACGTCGCGCCACCCCAGATGGTCAGCAAGGCCAGCGGCAGCATCCACAGCGGCTGAATGTCGCCCCGCGCGGCTCCTGCGGCCGCGAACGCGAGCGCTGCGCCGCAGGGGAAGCACTCCGCCCAGAACCCGAAGCACGCTGTTCATCCGCCAGCTCCCGTGACCGTGGTCATGGTAGCCCGCCTGGCCCCGGGAGGCCGTGACGCACGGCGCCCCGGCGTTTATGCTCGTTGCACGCGTCCAGCCTCGACGCGGGCGTGCCGCTACCCTGAACTTCCTTCGACGACCCATGGCGCTCATCAACAACGCATTATCCGGCTCTGACGCCGCCCCCGAGTCGGGGTCGAGCCTCAGTACCTGGCCTGGCGCGGCTGTCCCGGGGCGGGCGGCGCGGCCCATGCCGGAGCGCCCGTCGTCGAGCCCCACGGCCGCGAAACCGGCCGGGTGAAGCGCGTGGGCAGTGCCATCAGCGATCTGCGCGGCAAGGTGGTGCTCGTCACCGGGGCGGCCTCCGGCATTGGCGCGGCGGGTGCCGCGGAACTGCAGCGCCGCGGCGCGTCTGCCGTGCTCGTGGATCAGGATGCACCCGGCCTCGCGACCCAGGCCGAGGCCCTGGCCCGCGAGGGCGGCCCGCGGCCTCTGGCCATCCCCTGCGATATTGCGTCGCTTGCCGCTTGCGAGGCTGCGGTGCAGGCCGCTCTGGAGCGGCACGGGCGGCTGGACGTGGTGTGGGCCAACGCCGGCATGGCTGCCTTCGGACCGCTCGCCTACACCGACCCCGCGGCCTGGCGGCGGTGCATCGAGGTCAACGTGATGGGTAGCTTTCACACCGTGCGCGCCGCGCTTCCGGCGGTGAAGGCGGCGCGCGGCTATGTCTGCCTCACCGCCTCGGTGGCCAGCTTCGCCCACCCGCCCATGATGTCGGCGTACGCCGCGTCCAAGGCGGCGGTGGAGGCCATGGCCAACGCTTGGCGCATCGAGCTGGCCGCGCATGGCGTGGACGTGGGCGTGATCCACGCCTCCTGGGTGCGTACGCCGCTGGTGGAGGACGGCGAGCAGCACCCCGGGTTCGTGCGCCTGCGCCAGACCGTGCCGGCGCCCATGCGCCGCGCCATGACCCCCCGGCAGGCCGCGCAGCGCATCGTCGAGGGCATGGGCCGGCGGCGCAGCCGCATCTGGGTGCCCGGCTGGGTGCGGTGGCTGCACGCCCTGCGCGCGCTGCTGCACCTGCCCCAGGCCGAGCGCGCGCTGCGCCAAGCCGCCCCCGAGCTGGAGGCCCTGTACCTCAAGGTCATGGCCACCGAGGGAGCCGCCGCTTCGTCCTACGCGCCGCGGGAGCTGAAGCGCGCCCGTGAGCGGGGCGAGGCGGCGGATTGAGGATGCACGCCGGGGCAGGAGGGTGCGGGCCTGTGGAATGCCGGGGCGCAGAGACGTGGGCTTCTAAGGCGGCCAGCGTGAGCGGGGTCGTGCTGGCGCCGAAGCGCCTTACGGGCGGCATTCACGGAGCCCTCCGGGCCCGCCCTGCCCTCGGGCGCCGCAGGGGTTTCAGGGCGCGCTTTTCTTCTTTCGACCCGGGAGTAGAACACCATGCGAGTCACCCCACGCCAGAGCATTGTCCTCATGTGGGCGATTGCCGGCCTGTTTGCCTTGTTCGCAGCGCTCGGCACGCGCGCTGCGGCCCCATGGCCTGCTTGGCTGTTCGGCGCCCTGAGCGCCCTGAGCGCGGGGCTCGCCCTTGCCATGTGGCGCAATCCGCAGCTGGCCTCCGAGGCGGCCGCCGCCTTTGCCACGCCGGAGGAGGGACAGTGGGTCGACCCGGAAGACCCGCTGCTGCTCGAAGCCCGGGCACGCGCGCGCCAGTCGGTGGAGCGCATGCTGGCGCTGCACTCCCGCCACCCTGACAAGGTATTGGTGAAGCTTGCATTCAAAACCGACAACGGCGAGGTGGAGCGCGTCTGGGCTGAGCTTGGCGGCGTCCAGGGCAATCAGCTGCGCGTGCGCCTGGTGAGCCGGCCTCTTGCCCAAGATGGACCCGTGCCGGACGAGCTGCGCGTGCCCATGGAGGAAATCGACGACTGGGTCCTGCAAGAGGATGCCGGCGTGCACGGTGCGTGGTCGGTGCAGGCCGAGTTGGCGATTGCACAGCGTTCCCGGCGGCCCGTGCCTGCGCACGTGGCCGAAATGCGCGGCCGTTTCCTCGACCCCCTGGAGCCCTAGGGGCGGTGGTCCGGGCCGCAGTCAGCCGCTTGCCTGGCGGTCGGCGGGTCTGCCGCCGGTAATCCGTCCGGTGGCCGTGCGTTGCCCGATGCGCGGCGTGTACATGATTACGCCCGAGCCCTTCGCCCTGCGTGGCCAGGCGGCCTTTCTGCGGCGCGATCCCTTCCTCGCGGCCCCCGGCGAGGCGCTGGGCTGGGAATCCGACGCCCGGCTGGTGGTGCGCCACGGGCGCATCGAGGCCTTCGGACCGGCGGCGCACACGCTGCTGCCGGCGGGTGTGCCCGAGACGCCGCTGGGTCACCGTGTCGTGTTGCCAGGCCTGATCGACTGCCACGTGCACTACCCGCAGCTCGGTGTCATGGGCGCCATGGGCCACAGCCTGCTGCCCTGGCTGGAGCGGTATACCTTCCCGGCCGAGCGCGAACTGGCCGATCCTACCGTGGTGCACGCGTTGGCCCGGCACTTCGTCGCCGAACTGGCGCGCAACGGCACCACCACCGCGGCGGTGTACGGCAGCGTCCACGCCCACTCGGCGGATGCACTGTTCGAGGCCGCCCAGGGCAGCGGTCTGCAGCTCATCGCCGGCAAGAGCCTCATGGACCGCAACGCCCCGCCGGGCCTCCCCGACGATGCCCGCGGCGGCTGCGCGGAGACCGAGGCGCTCATTGGCCGCTGGCACGGCCGCGGCCGCTTCGGCTGTGCGGTGACCGTGCGCTTCCTCGGCACCAGTTCGCCGGCACAGATCGAGGCGGCTGCCGACCTGTGGCGCCGTCATCCCGGCACCTGGCTGCAATCCCACCTGGCCGAAGACCGCGACGAGCTGGCGCTCATCGCCCGGTTGTTCCCGGATGCGCGCGACTACACCGATGCCTTCGATCGCTTCGGCCTGCTGGGACGGCGGGCGGTGTTCGGGCACGGCATCCACCTGTCTGACCGCGAGCGTGCCCGGCTGGCGGAGGCCGGCGCGGCGCTGGCCCACTGCCCCACCTCCAACCTGTTTCTCGGCAGCGGGTTGTTCGATGCCGCCGCGGCGCGTGCTGCTGGTGTCGCCGTGGGCCTGGCAAGCGACGTGGGGGCGGGCGGGCACCACCCTGTCCATGCTGGCCACCATGGGCGCGGCCTACCAGGTGGCGCGGCTGCGCGGCGCGCTGCTCTCGCCCGCGTACCTGTTGTGGCTGGCCACCGCCGGCGCGGCGCGGGCCCTGGACATGACTGGGCGCACAGGCAATCTTGCCGCCGGGCTCGGTGCCGATGTGGTGGTGCTCGATCCCCGGGCGACGCCGCTGCTCGCCCTGCGCAGCGCGCGTGCCCGGGACGCCGGGGAGCTGCTCAGGGTGCTCATGACCTGCGGCGATGATCGCGCCGTCCACTCGGTGGTGGCGGGCGGGCACGTGGCGCGGGTGTGTATGGATTCGTCGGGCTGATGGTGGACTTTGGGAAATCTGCGCACGCTCCGCAGCCACGAGACGCGGCCATGCGACGGCACGAGTCGCGGTAAGTAAGGCCCATGGCCGCAGTCGCAGCGCCAGCACCGGCTGATCGGGCAGGTGCCCCCGTCAGCTTGGTGAACGCGCCATACAGGAACCGGGCGTTGCGCTCCCCAGAGGCACGGACAGCGAAACAGCTCAGGCCCGCTTTCGGCGGTAAGCCACTGCCAGACCCAGCAGGCCAAGCGCCACTAGCGGCAGCGATCCTGGTTCGGGTACAGGTGTCACGGGTATCTGGTCTGGCGAGATGAAGCGGACATTCCAGGACGGCCGCTCGAAGGACGTGCCGGGCGACGTGAATGTCAGGGTACCGCCGATGGTGATCGGCGTGAGCAGATTGCCGCTGTCACCGTAGTAGACGTCCAGCAGACTGCCATTGGGGACAACGTCTGCCTGAGAAAACCCGTTGATGCTGAGGGCAGACAGGTTTGACCGGGCGGAACTTCCTGACTCGTTGCCCGAAATCTGCAGATATCTGAAGCTGTAGCCCTGATAGCTCGCGAGGCCGGGAGAACTAAAAGCGCTCCTGGAGATGGACTCGCCGGCGCCGAAGGTACTGTCGTTGTTGAAGTCGACGCTCAGGCCGAGGACTCCGGTGCTGCCGTCGAACGTCACCTGGAACGCATAGGGAGTACCCAAAACCCACGCTGGTGTTCCGACGGGATTGAGCGTGGTGCTGAAGTCCTGCGGATCGTTGTCGAACAGCGCCGCCTCAAAGCCGCTTCCACCCCAGCGGATGCGCGCGCCAATGTCCGACGGTGTGAGCGGATTCGCGGTCACGCCGATGGCGCCCTGCGCCGGCAAATGGACGCCCGCGGTCAATGCCAGCGCGCCAGCAAATGCCTTCAATGCGTTCATGCGGCCCCTTTTGTTACGGAAAACCCTTCATCAGGGGGATGCTGTGATAATCAGCACGATTCGTGCAAGCAAAATTGTATCCAACGGATTGGTATCTGCGATCGCCGATCCGCGTTGGGGAGAGGCGGTCGGGGGATTGTCGACCCCTGGATGCCGATCCGATTCTGTTCCGCGGGCCGATCACCGGTCTCCGGGCGATCGGCAATGCCGCCGGATGGGTTGCCGCGCCGGTCTTGGGCTGGATCCGGTGTTGGCTGGGGGCGCGTGGCGCAGGGCACAGTGGCTCCGGCGGGCTGAAGGCCGCAAGCCCGGGGGCTTCCAGGGGGGAGACAGGGGCACGGGGCGAAGGCACAATCCCGGTCTCGCCATTCGCAGCCTCTTCATGCCCGCCCGTCGTACCCGGACCACCCTCTCTCAACTCGGCAGCGTGGTGGCCGCTCCGCTTTCTCCCGAGGATGCCCTGCTCGAGCGCATTGCGGCGCCGGGTTCGGCTCATCCCTATGTGGTGCGCTTCACGGCACCGGAGTTCACCTCCCTGTGTCCGGTGACGGGGCAGCCCGACTTCGCCCACCTGGTGATCGACTACGTCCCCGCGCGCTGGCTGGTGGAGAGCAAGTCCCTCAAGCTCTACCTGGGCAGCTTCCGCAACGTGGGTGCGTTTCACGAGGCCTGCGCGGTGCAGATTGCCCAGCGCCTGGTGAAGCTGCTGGCGCCGCGCTGGTTGCGGCTGGGCGGCTACTGGTACCCCCGCGGCGGCATGCCCATCGACGTCTTCTGGCAGACCGGCCGCCCGCCGGCGGGCGTGTGGGTGCCCGACCCCGGCGTGGCGCCGTACCGGGGGCGCGGCTGATGGTTGCGCGCCGGGCGGTCCTGCGGTTCGCCGCCGGGGTGCTGGCGCTGTTGTCCTGCTGTGGGGCCGGAGCGGTCACCGCCCCGGTGGAACCCGCCGTGCTGGTGTTCCACAACCGCGAGATCGCAACCCTGCGTGCGCCGGCCTTCGGCTACGGGCCTGCCGATCGCGTGCTGGGCGCCCGGGCGCGCATCGAGGCCGCGCTGCAGAATGGTGGACCGGGCCGCGTGACCCTGCGCGAGGCGCCCGAGGGACGATTCCTCGAAATCGACGGCAAGACGGTGTTCGCCATTGCGCCCGGCGATGCCGAAGCGGCCGCGGGCGAGGCGCCCGAAGTGGCCGCCGAGGCCGCGCGCCAGCGCCTGCAGGATGCTGTGGCTGCCGCGCGCGAGTCCTCCGACCCACTGGCCCTGGCGCGCGCCGCCAGCCTGGCCGCGGCCGCCACCGTGGTGTGGCTGTTGCTGCTGCGCGCGCTCGCCACGGTCAACCGCCGGCTGGGGGTGCGCCTGTCCGAGATGGCTGCCCGTCACGCCGAGCGGCTGAAGGTGTCGGGCGTGGCGGCGCTCAATGCCGGCGCCGTCACCGGTGCTGCGCGCAGGCTGGTGTGGCTGGCGGCTTGGGCGCTGGGCCTGTTCGGCACCTACGTGTGGCTCACGTTCGTGCTGGGCCGGTTTGCATGGAGCCGCCCGTGGGGCGAGCGGCTGCGCGAGTACCTGCTGGGCGTGCTGCAGGAAACCGGGCTCGCCATCGTGGGGGCCGTGCCTGGCCTGGTGATGGTGGCGGTGATCGTGCTCATCGCCCGCTGGGTGGTGGCGGCCCTGGGGGCGTTTTTCGACCGGGTGGCCGACGGCGAGATCCGGCTGGGCTGGCTGGACTCCGAAACGGCGGGGCCCACGCGGCGGCTCGTGTCGCTGGTGGTGTGGCTGTTCGCCCTGGCCATGGCCTATCCCTACCTTCCCGGGGCCGATTCCGAGGCCTTCAAGGGATTGTCGGTACTGGTGGGGCTGATGGTGTCCATCGGCGCCTCGGGCTTGGTGGGCCAGGCCGCCAGCGGGCTGATCCTCATGTACTCGCGTACCCTGCGCGCGGGCGAGTTCGTGCGCATCGGCGACACGGAGGGCACGGTCACCGAGCTGGGCATGTTTGCCACCCGCGTGCGCTCCGGCCTGGGCGAGGAGATCGTGCTGCCCAACGCCCTGGTGCTGTCCAACACCACGCGCAACTTCTCGCGCGTGGCGGGCGGGCCCGGCTTCATTCTCCACACCGCCGTCACCATCGGCTACGACACGCCGTGGCGGCAGGTGCACGCCCTGCTGCTGGAGGCGGCGCGGCGCACCCGTGGCATCCTTGCCGAGCCGGCCCCCTACGTGGTGCAGACGGCGCTGTCGGACTTCTACGTGGAGTACAAACTGGTGGCCTACGCGGGCCCCGGGGCGCCGCGGCTGCGCGCCGAGGCCATGAGCCTGCTGCACGCGGCCATCCAGGACGTGTTCAACGAGTACGGCGTGCAGATCATGTCGCCTCAATACTACGAAGACCCCGCGGTGCCCAAGGTCGTCCCCCCCGAGCGCTGGTACGAAGCGCCTGCACAGCCCGAGACGCATCCGGCGGGCGCGCCGCCCGGCGACACCTGAACCGCGTGGCTCCATGGCCTTGATGCTGTTCTCCGACTTTGGCGCCTCCGACTTGTACGTGGGGCAGGTTGAGGCCGTGCTCGACCGCTATGCCCCGGGCGTGCGCATCGTTCACCTGCTGCACGAGGCGCCGTGTTTCGACGTGTGCTCCTCCGCCCACCTGCTGGCGGCCCTGGCCCAGCGCCAGCACCGCGGCCATGTGTTCCTGACGATGGTGGACCCGGGCGTGGGCACTGCGCGTGGCGGCATCGTGGCGCGCGTGGACGGGCGTACCTACATTGGCCCGGACAACGGACTACTGTCGGTGATCTGGGCCCGAGGCACCCTCAAGGTGGCGTGGCGCATTGCCAAGTGGCCCGACGATGCCTCCCCCAGTTTTCATGGGCGCGACGTGTTCGCGCCCGTGGCCGCGGCCGTGGCCACCGGGGAATTCCCCAACGAAACCGTCCGGCAGGTGGATGCCCCCGAGGTGCTGCTGCCCGGCGAAGACCTGCCGCGCATCATCTACGTGGATCACTACGGCAATACCTTCACGGGGTTGCGCGGCTCGGCCCTGTCCACCGAGCGGCGGCTGCGCATCCGGCGCATGGAGTTCGGTCATGCGCGGGTGTTTGCCGAGGCGCCGCCCGGCAAGGGTTTCTGGTACGTCAACAGCGTCGGCCTGGTGGAGGTGGCCATGCCCGGCGGAAGCGCCGCGAAGATGCTCGGTCTGCGCGTGGGGCAGGAAGTGGAATTGCTGTGAAGGGGTGCGTCCCGGGCAGCAGAGTTGCGCACGGCATGGCAGACTCCCTTCCCTGGTGGGCGGCTGGCAGGGTTGCGCACGCCCCTGGGCGCCTGGCTGTGGTCCGTTTCCTGCGGTGCTTGCACATGGTGGTTTGCGATGTTTGAGTCCGATCAACCCGTTCCGCTGGGCGATGCGAAGCCGGTGGTGGGCACTTTCATCTGCATCAACCTGGCCTGGACGTCGCACGATTTCTCGCGTAGCCGTTTCTTGATTTCCGACGAGTCGCAGTTGCGCAGAGTGCTCGCGCTTGGCGCGGAAAACCTGTCTTGGATCCCGGCCAAGAGCCGTTGCCACCCGGTCAAGGTGTCCGCCGAGCCGGCACCGCCGGAGCCCGCGGCGCCGCAGCCGACGCCTCCCACGCCTCCCACGCTCCCCGCGCCCGATCGGGAGCGACTGGAACGCGACCGCCTCGCGCGTGCTGAACGGCAGTGGGCCAAATCGGCTGTTCAGGTGCGGGAAGCCTTCCTCATGCTGCGGGACAATCCCAAGCAGGGCGGTGTGCTGGTGCGAGGTCTCACGGAAGACATTGCCAAAAGCGTGGGCGAGTCGGACAAGCTGCTCTACCTGATCACCCAGTCGAGCGAGATCGAGCAGCATCACGGCCTGAACTGCATGATGCTGTCGGTGTTCCTGGCGACAAAGCTCCAGCTACCCGAACAGGCGATTGCCCAGGTCGCCCAGGCCGCCCTGGCCCATGATGTTGGCAAGACCATGATTCCCCAGTGGGTGGTCCAGACGGCGTCGCGCAAGAAGCCAGAGGAGATGCTGTACCGCGAGCATTGCCGGCGGGGCGTCGAGGCGCTGCGGCTAAGCGAAGCGTTTTCGGAAGCTGTAATCGCTGCCGTGGAAGACCACCACGAACGGCTGGACGGCAGCGGTTACCCCGCCGGCAAAAAAGGCGAACAGATCGGTCTGGTGGCCAGGATCATTGCCGTGGTGGACACCTACGATGAGTTGCGTGCGCCCGAGTCACCGCAGGTTGAACCGCTCTCGGCCGACGAGGCCATGCGCCGGCTGTGGCGCGACCAGGAAAGCAAACTGGACGCCAGGATCGTCACCGCCTTCGTCAAGATGCTGGGCGTTTATCCGCCGGGTACCTTCGTTGGCCTTTCCGACGGAAGTTGCGGGTTGGTGGTGGCGCCCGGCAACGATTCGCTCAGGCCCCGGGTCATGATCTACGAGCGGGAGCGCACCGCCGAGGAGGCGTCCATCGTCGACCTGGACGAGAGGCCGGATCTTTCCGTCGCCGGCGTGGTGGACCCCGAGCACCTCAGCCCCGAACTGCTGCGCGTGTTCAACCCTCGGGCACTGGCGGCTTATTCGTTCGCCGCCTCGGCCAAGCAGAAGGACTGACCCGGCGCCTCGCCGGGCGCCTGTCAGCCTTTTTTCAGTGGGACGCGCCTCCCAGGTTCAGCCCCACCATGCCAGCCACGATCAGCAGCAGGCTCGCCACCTTGAGCGCCGTGAGCGGTTCCCTGAACCACACGATGCCGATGCCCGCAATCACCGCCGTGCCCACGGCCGACCACACGGCGTAGGCCACGCTCACGTCGATTTTCTTCAGCGCCAGCGTGAGCAGCGTGAAGGCCACGCCGTAGAACAGGAAAATCAGCACCGAGGGCAACGGCCGCGTGAAGCCCTCGGAGAGCTTCATGCAGATGGTGCCGGCCACCTCGAAGAAGATGGCGCCCACCAGCATGACCCAATGGTTCATGCCGGAGCCAGCCGGCGCGGCTCGATGGCCTCTTCCACCGCGGCAGTGCCCTCGCGGCGCACCCGCCACGCCATGGACGCGGGCCGGCTGGCCACGGCCCCCGCGAAGGCGCCGTCCACAAAGTGCAGCCCCGTGCCGTCATCGGCAGCGTAGCCGTCCCTCGCCGCGCCCGAGGCGATCATGGCCTGGAATACGGGCCGGCGGTCCTTCTCGCTGTCGTAGTGCGGGCAGTTGCTGCCCGCCACCATGCCCAGGCAGGGCAGGAGGGTGAGCGGGCCGGCGATGGAATCGGTGATGCCGTCCTCGAACCAGCAAATGGAACCGGCGCTGGAGCCGCCCAGCACGATGCCCGCCTCGTGCGCCTTGCGCAGCATGGCGTCCAGGCCCCAGTCGCGCCACACGGCCAGCATGGTGCGGGTGTTGCCGCCACCCACGGCAATGGCATCGTGGCTCAGCACGAAGGCTTCCAGATCGCGGGGCGTGCGCTTGAAGAATGGCAGCACCGCTGGCTGACAACCCAGCCGCGCAAAGGCCTGGAAGAATCGTAACTGATAGGGCTCGTTGTCGCCGCTGGCCGTGGGCACGAACAGCACCTTGGGCGCGGCCTTGCCGGTGAGATCGCGGAAGTAGCGCTCGAGCGCGAAGTTGTTGTCGGGGTCGGCGAGAAATGCGCCCCCCATGGCGAGGATGTGGCGGGGTTGTGCCATGGCTGCGGCCGTTTGCCGGGTTATCGCTGCAGCAGCAGATCCACGCGGCGCGCCTCGTCGGGACTGCCCCCGGCGGTGATCTGCTGCGGTTTGCGAAGGTCCACTGCCTCGGCGGGCACGCCCGCCGCCAGCAGCGCCTCGCGTACCGCCAAGGCACGATGCTTGGCCAGTTCGGCATTGGTGGCAGCATTGCCGGAAGCATCCACGTAGCCCGACAGGGCAACGCGGGCCGCAAGCCCGGCCGACAGGGTCCTGGCGGCGCGCTGCACGCTGGCCCGGCCGTCCTCGTCCAGGGCCGATGACCCGGAGGCGAAGTACACCCGGCTCACCAGACTGCCCGTGGCGGGTTTCGACGCCTCCAGGGCGGCGCGAATTTCGGCGGGCGGCTGGGCCCTCGGCGCGCTTGCGGTGGCCGTTGGTGCGGCCGATGCGGGCGCGGCTGCGGCCGCGTCGGCGGGCGGGGTTGTTTCGGGGGCGGCGGCTGGCCACTGGGCGGCTGGCCCTGCGGGTGCCGGCGGCGTGGCGGACCTGCCGCTCATGAGCGCCAGCGCCACCACCACCAGGAAGGCAAATCCGGCCGCCGCGGCCATGAAGCCCGATTTGTTGCGTTGTTGTTGCATGTAATAGTCCGTTTGAACCATGCGCTTTCCCGCGCGGGTTGCCGGGCAAAGGCCCGGAGCCGTTGCGGATTCTAGGCGATGGGGTTTTCCCCGGCCATGGGAAAGGCGCTGCGCAGCGCCGGAAAGAAGCGATGGAAATCCGCCTCGATATCGCTGTAGCGCGCGTGCAGTTCGGCCGCCGCCGCCAGCAGCCCCGTGCCGCGGGTGAGGCGCCGGCTCATGCCCTGCAGCGCCCGCTGTGCGCCGGCCGGTTCGCGATACGACACCAGCCAGTCCTGGGACACCATGTGCGGCAGCATGCCCGTGAAGCGCTCGGGCAGCGGCTGGGGCGCGCGTTGCAGGGCCGCGTACACCTGGCTGGCGAAGCGCTCCAGCGGCAGGTGGTGGTGGCGCTGCCAGTCGCGGGCCAGGAAATGGTCGAAGGCCACATCCAGCACCACGCCCGCAAAGCGCCGGGCGCCGGGCGCGAAGCGCGCCTTCGCCGCCAGCACGGTGGCGTGTGCGTCGGTGAAGCGGTCCACGGCGCGGTGCAGGCGGATGGCATCGGCCACCGCGGGCCCAACGCCCGCGGCCTCCACCGGCCCTTTCACGAAATCGCCCAGCAGGCTGCCGAGCCAGGCCTCGGGCAGGGGCGGCGAGAGGTAGAGGTGGGCGAGGAAGTTCACGGTGGCAGCAGGCGCAGCCGCGGCCATGGCGGACGCCTGCGCGCGGCCATCATACGGGGCCAGCGCAGGGCAGCAGGGGGCGCCGGTGGGTGGCGCCGCGCTTTGCCGCCATGGCCGGGCTGGGGATAATACGCGGCTGCCCCTTCCGCCCGCCCGCCGAGCCCCCCCGCGCCATGCCCTGCTTGCCCGATCCCCGTCCTGCCGCAACGTTTCCGGCCGATCATCCTTTGCACGCGGCCGTTTTGGCGCTGGCCGATCCGGCGCGGGCGGGCGATCGGCCGCAGGCCCAGGCCGAAGCGGCGCGGGCCGTGGCGCGGTTGCTGCTGGGGGGTGACGACCAGGCCGTGGCGTCGGCGCTGGCGCTGGCGCCCCCGGGCGCCCCGGCGCGGGCCCTGGCGGCTGCCGTGGACGCGGCCATCAACGCCAGCCAGGGCGACCTGGAAGAAACGTCGCTGCTGGCCCGCCTGTTCCTGCTGCCGGTGCTGCTGGTGACGGCAGGCCGGGCCCCCGCCAGCCTGCACGGCGTGCTGCTCAAGGCGGCGGCACTCACGCAGCTCATGAAGAACGCCGGTGCCCTGGGGCCGGTGGAATCCTTTGGCCTGTCCAACGCCCTGGCCGCACCCGAGGCCGCGGCGGCGGTGGCACCGGGGTTGCTGTTTCGCACCGTGCGCAGCCTCGAGGCCGCCGCCGGGGCCGACCTGCTGCCGCCTGCCCCCATCCACGTGGACAGCGCCGAGGAGCGCGTGCACCTGCGGCTGCTGGCGGGCGCCTCGGTCACGCCCGCCACCCTGCCCACGTTCCTGGAAACCGCCGGCCCCGTGGGCCGCTGGGGCATGGCCGTGTCGCAGGAGCTGGCCTGGCAACTGGGTCAGGAGGGCCTGTCGCTGCTCGCCCTCCCGCGCGCACCGCGGCCCTGGTACACCGCCCTGGCTGAAGGCGCCTTCCACGCCGGCGAACTGCGCTTCAACCTGTTTGCCTCCGCCGCCCTGCGCCAGTTGCGGGGCGCCTACGGCGAGCCGTGGGCGGAAGTGAGCGCGCGCGAGGGCGGCAGCGTGCGCGTGGACCTGTTCTCGCCCCTGGAGCCCGAGGCCCGCCACGCCCACGTCTGGCCGCTGGCGCCCACCGACCATGTGGCCGCCGTGGAAACCTCCATCCGCGACCTGCTGCGCGATTGCCGTGTCGCTACCGTGGAGGTGTGCCCCGAAGTGCTGCCTGCCCAGCCGCTGCCCGCGCCGGGCGGGTTCAACCTCTTGCGGCACTGAAGCGGGCGGAGTTCCCCGGCGCGGCGAAGCGTCATCGCCAGCTCGCGCGCGGACTGCGCCGCGGGAGGCGGCGTGCCGAGCTTGAGGCGCCCCTGAACTTCCTTTACGTTTGGTCTGGCCATCCGCCCAGAAACACGAGGCGGGCGCGGTGCGGTGTGGTGTGATTATTCCGGTCATGCCCACGCCGCAGCGCAGCAGGCCACACCGGCGAGCCCAGGGGCGCCGGCGACAACGACAATGAGACAGGCCATGCACGAGCGCGCACGCGCCGTGGCGGCAACCCCTGGCCGCAGGCATCCATCTGCCCGGGCGGCTGGCCCGCGAAGGCGGGTGAGGGCGTCCTTCGGGCGTCCTGGCTTCCCGGCGCGTTGGGCGAACGGCACTCTTCACGGGGCAGGGTTTGGGGCGCTGCGGCGCACGGCGGTCTGGCGTGCGCGTGCCGGGGTGGCGACCGCCAGCCGAAGAGGTGTTCTGGTGTCCCTTGCCCATGGGCGTGCCGTTTCGGCGCCACGCGCCGCGGCGACACGGCGTCAGACCGAATGGGTAATTGAATGAAGCCCACCCTCACACCGAAAGAACGCGGACGCAGGTGGCTGCGCCCTCCGCGTGTGTTTGCGACGGCCTACGTCGTCGCCCCTGCAAAATTCATCCAATTCCACCCCCTCACCCGCCAGGGCCACGATCCCATCCCGCAGCAGCAAACCGAGGCGCGATCATCGGCCACCGTGGCGCATCGGCGCTGACGTTTTCCGCGGTGGCCGCCAGCAGCCATAGCAACAGCGGGCGCAAAAAATCAGCCCTCAGGCCCAGACGTACCATCGCCCGCATCAACCAGCGCAGGTTGTAGCCCGCCGCGCACAGCACCGCATGCAACGCATCGCCCAGGGCGCCTTGCAGCC
>Ga0209972_10000062_pt1 | contig 100531 bp, 116 predicted proteins | sample NOAtaG_7_FD_187302 | JGI IMG/M metagenome (GOLD analysis project Ga0209972, IMG submission 187302) | Freshwater lake microbial communities from Lake Erie, under a cyanobacterial bloom - NOAA_Erie_Diel1S_2200h metaG (SPAdes) (version 2) | ecosystem: Environmental > Aquatic > Freshwater > Lake ... | reverse complement strand
GACTACGGAACTTGGGCCACCAACACCCCGGCACTAAAGAAAGGGGTACCTTTTGAGGTTCCGATGCAGGGCATGGGCTTGTTTTCTTTCTGGCGGGAATCCTTCAAGCCTTTGACAGAGCCTTTTCTAGCCTTCGGTGGCGAGGAAAGTTTCATCGCAGAGAGGGTTCGTCAGGCAGGCGGCAGAACCATCTGCCACCCGGGGGTTGCTTGGTGGCACCGCTTTGATTGGCCCATTCAGCGTCCTTTTTCGGTGGCCATGAAGGAACGTGTGCGGAACTACTACGTTGGCTGGCTGTCCCTGTACGGAAGCCTCGACCACCCAAAAGTCCAGGAAATGACCGAACACTGGCGGAAAACCGTCACGGAAGAGGAGCTTGTCTGGGCCATGCAGCAGGCTTTACAATCCAGGCATGGGAGGTAGAATACACGCTGAATGACTTCCTCCATCACAGTCGCAGACGCCAGGGCGCTCCTTGCTCAGTACGTCTGCCCCGATGACACCACCAACCAGAAGTTTCTCGTCTATCTTAATCAGGCTCGGGAACGCATCATCAACTCGGGCAAGTGGAAGGGCATGACGTTTGGCGTTACTTTCAGCGTTGCCAACGGGTATTTCACGCTCCCCCGTGACGCCGAAGCTCTTCTTGGGATTCATGTCAACCGCAACATCATCGGGATTCAATCGCCGTTTTATGAATATCTTCTTGGTGGCCCGAACAAGCTGCCGGAAGTTTCGGAAGGTCCGGTGATGAACAGCACCATCGACATGGGCGAGAACTTCGTCACCATGATCGACATCGACACCCCCGGGACGATCCGCTTCAAGACCACCAGCAACGACGATGCGGGCATGGAAGTGGTCATCTATGGCAACAATGCCGGGGAGGCCGTTTATGTGGACGGCAACCTTGGTGAGACGCTCACCCTCGCGGCACCCGCCGGAAGCGTCACCTCGACAGCCACCTTTGCCCAGCTCACCAGCGTCCTCAAGCCAGTGACGAAGGGCAATCTCGAGATTTACGTCGTCAACGGGGTCACCGAAACGCTTCTGGCCACCTACCAGCCAGGGGAAACATCCCCTCAGTATCGTCGCTACCGTCTGAAGACCGACTCGGCAACCACGACTGTCACAGGTCTGTGCAAGCTGAAATACTTCCCGTTGGTGTCGGAAACGGAGCCTCTGGTTCCTGCGAACATTGGAGCCTTGAAGATGGCTCTTCTGGCACTAACGTATGAGGACGCCAACGACCCTGGAGCTTCCGATGGGTATTGGTCCCGCTGCTACGCTCTTCTCAATCAACAGCTGAAAGAGAACCGTGGCGCAGCACGGTACGTCCCCAATCTCCGCATGTTTCCTGGTGGAACAATGAGCATCCCGCACACACTCTAATGGCCTTTCCTTCTCCATACGGTCCCCAACCCGGCAACCAATTTGGTTCGGGTTCCTTGTCTGCTGGCACCAGCGGTCTGATTTCGGCTGCGGGTGGACTTGGCAATATGCGAGGCGTGCCTAGTGGTCGCTCCAGCTATGATCCAAGCCGGATCATGGAGCAGGCGATCAGGCAAAACCGCAGCAAGGGCAACTATGGCGCGGCTTTCCAGACTGCCCTTGTGGGCAGCAATTTTCTGCAAAACCAGCAACAGGAGCAGGCTGGTGCGAATGCGCTTCAAAAGTATTTTCAGCGAGCCACAGGAACGCCTCCTCCGTCCATGCCGGGGCAGCCGAACGTCACCCAGGCAGGCTGGGGTGTTGGAGCCACCAACACCGGAGACAGAGAGCAGAACATCGCTGCTGCCAAGCAGGCGGGAACTTTCAATGCCATCGTAGATCGTTACAACCAAGCCGCCAAAGGCTCGGGTAAGATGATGGATGCCAGCGGCAACATCGTGGATGCTCCTTCCGCAGGACAGGCTCTTCCTGGCGGCTCCTTCACCCTCCCTTCTGCCAACGAAAAACCTTTCCAGTAATGACTCTCCAACAACTCATCGCCCTTCAGAAAGCCTCCGGTGGTCAGAACACCATCACCCCTGAGAATGCTGGACGCATTATGGGTTTGGCAGCGCAAGCCGAAGCCAATCGTCAGCTTTCCATGGATGCTGGTAAACTTGCCGTGGAAGAGCGCAAACGCCTCCAGCAGCTTGAAGCTGGGCAGACTCCCGGAGTCGTGACGGCCCCCTCCGGTGCCAAGTTCGTCACGGATGCCCAGGGAAATGTTGTCGGGACGAATGCTCCTATTGGCGTAGGTGCCGGGGGCATCGGAGACCGTGCTGCCATCAACCGAGGGGAAGCCACTGCGCAGGAACGAGCCCTTCTTGGCCCGGCCATCCGAGAAGCCTTTCAGTTGGAGATGCAGAAGCGTCCTCCCGCGCCCGCCCCAGTTGCCAAAGCTCCTGTCGGGCAGCCCACAACGACCCCTGCTCAGTCTGCGGCTTTCGTCCAGGCTACGGCCCCCTCTTTACCACCGACTGCTCCGGAAGCTAAGGAAGAAGCTCCGGCTTTTCGTCCACCTCTGGAATACAAGTCGCTTCTGGAGCAGGCATCACAAGCTGAACAAGGAATTGCCACGGAAGAGCAAACCCAGATCATGAAGGAAGTCGCAGCTAAACGTCGGGAAGAAATGGACGTGGCGAGCAAACTCCAGGAAGCTCTCAGGACGGGCAACCGCGCCAAGATTTCTTCGTTCCGTAAGGAGATGGAGCGCATCCGTAAGGAGATGCTTGCCTCCCGAGAGCGAGCCTACCCCGGATCCACCACAGCTCTGAGCCCTACTGAAGCTCTCAAGGAACGGATGCTCCTTCAAGACTAACCCATGGCTCTCATCGACCTCACTCCCGAGCAACTGAATCTGGTGGAGAATGCCCTTGTGGCTCCTCCGCCTCCAACTTTTCAGGAGCAGATGATTTCTCCCGAACTCCGGGCGAGAGCTGCGTCTGGGATGCTTGGATCAGCTGGGAGGTTCATTGAGCAGATGGCTCGGGAGCAGGAGAAGAAGGCTGAAGAGGGTCGTGTCGCAAGCCTCGCTCAGGAGGCAGCTTCCATCAGTCCTCTCGATCCTGAATACGACATCAAGGTGCGCCAGCTTTCCATGCGCGACCCAGCTGCATTTGCCACAGCCGCTGTTCAGCAGGCTCTCAATCTTGGCGATGCGGCACGCAAGCAGGCGATTGAACAAATCCAGTATCAACAGGCAGGACAGATCTTTAATCTCCCCTCTGAGGAGAGACAGCAACTCCTGCGAAGCGGAAACCCGATTGCCTTCCAGAATCTTCCGCTGCTTCAGAAGGCCGAGGAGATGGATGTCAGCACCCAGGAAGCTCTGTCCGAGATTCCCGAGTTTGCTCGCCCTACGGGGGATCTCAGTCCTGCCCGTGCCAAGCTGGAAGCCAGGAAGTTTGAGAACACGCTGCCTCCCGCCCTCCGCAAGGTCAAAGGCTTGGAGAACCGTCAGTATGCCGCCGAGCTGGCAAACCGCTGGGTGAAGGCGGACATGGAGAAGCAGAAGATGCAGAAGGAAGACGCCAAGAACATCCCTGAGAACGGTTTTGAGGCGGACGCCATCCTTGCCGAATTGACCGCAGCTCTTGGCATGGACCCCGCCAAATCCGTGATTTCTGCCGAGACAGCCAAGATGATTGCTCCCGCCTACTCAAAGCTGTTCCCGAAAGAGGAAACCCCCGAGGTGGATAGGCAGCAACTCATTAAGCAAAAGTTCTTTGGTGCCCCTTGATTTGAAGGCAATCCGAGGGCATGATGCTGGATATGGCATCATCGGTAATTCCTTGGTCAGAAGTCCAATCCCAGCCCGAGTTCAACGCTCTTCCTCCCGAGAAGAAGCTGGACGCCCTGAACAAGTGGAAAGACTATTCCATTGGGCTTGTTGAGTCCCCCGAAGAGCAAGACATCATTGAAGCGGGCACCGAATTTGAGAAGTCAAAACTTCTCGGTGAGCCGCTTGCCAACAGTCTGGATGAGTACCTTCCTGTTTTCAAAGCCCGCAAAGCCGCCGATCAGCAGGGCGTCTTCTCCCAGATGGGCGGTGCTCTCAAGACCGGACTGAGCGATGTTACCACCGGACTCGGTGTGACTTTCGACAAGCTCACTGGAGACAACGAGGAACTGGCTCAGGGCATGGTTGCGATGAACGAAACGCAACGTGAACGCCAGCTTAACAAGACTACCCGTGACGCTGAGCTTGAGAAGGCTCTGGCGGAGAACGCCAAGCAGTTCAAGGAAGCCAAGGGGTTCTGGCCGACCACGAAGGAGCTGATCGACTACGCTGGCATTGCCGTTACCAATCCGGTTGCCATGACCAAGATGGCTCTGGAGTCGGCTCCGAATGCCCTCATCTCCATTGGTGCAACGACGGCTGGTGGTATCCTTGGCGTAGCTGGTGGTCCTGCGGGCATCGCAGCCGGAGCCGCTGCTGGCGGTGCTGCTGCCAACATCCCGATGGAAATTCCCGGTGCTATCCATCAGTCCTTGATGGAAGCCACTCAGGGTCAGGCTGCGAATTGGGACGCTGCCAAGATCAAGGAGTTCCTGGATGCCAACCCTCAGGTCACGGAAGCTGGCTTGAACAAGGGTGTCGTCCGTGGCGCGGCCATCGGCCTTGTTGAAGGCTTGACCGCTGGCATTGCGGGTAAGGTTGCCACCATCCCTGAACGTGCGGCCCAGAAAGCCATGTTGATTGATGTTGGCCGGAAGATCGGCAAGGACATCGCCACCCCAACCGAGGTTGCCGACTATTTGAAAGCCGGAGGAGAGGTCGCCAAAAAGGAACTGGCGGAAGTTGGAGCCAAGACCATTGAAGGCTACTCCATGGCCCAGCGGGTGGGGCTTATTGCTGGCGCAGAAGCCATTGAGACTGTTGGCGAAGGGGTTGGTGAGTTCTCGGCACAAAAAGCCGCTGGAGAAGAAACTGACCCGACTGCCATCTTCCAGGAAATGGCTGCTGGTCGCGTGCTTGGCGGTGCCGCTGCTCTTGGCGCTCGTCTGGCGAGTCTCCCGCAGACGATTGCCCAGGCAGGACCGGAGGCGCAGCAGGCGGCCAGCAACCTTGTGGAGGCGCAAAACCTCAATGCTCAAGCGGGGCAGAACCCCGATGCCACGGCAGCCACCGCAGCTGCGGGTGTTGTCATCAACGAGGCTTTCACGAATCTATCTGGCAATGTCGAGGCGGCTCCCCCGCCCGCCGAAGCTGAAGAACCTGAGGTTGCCCCTCAGACGCCTCCTGTGGAGGAGCAGCCACCCGCTCCAACCAATTTGCCTCCTACCGAGGAGACCCCCCAAACCCAAACCCCCGAAACTACTCCCGATGCCGTCGCCCAAGATGAAATCCAAGAAGCAGGTGGGCCTCCTCCTGTCCAAGGCAAGCCCTCTCAGCCCCTCCCAGCAGTCCAAACTCAAGAAGGAGCTGCACAGCGGGAAGGTCAGGGTGAAGAAGGGCAGGTGACACTTCCGCCGCAAGGCGTTGTTCCGACAGAATCGCTACCTGAAGGACAGCCAACGCCGGGAGGCGTGGGCACTCCTCCACCAGCCACCAAGTCCGAAGCTGCCGAGAGAGGTCGCGCCATCGCCAGGAAAGCCTTGGCAGCCGCAGAGAAAAACGCCCTGGGTCTCCCTCCGGTTGGCGACATCATTGACCGGATCGAGTCACGCATTGTCCTTCCGGCTCGTTCGGGCCGCAAAGGAAAAGGCGAATACGACGCCATTAACGCGAGCAGCAACCCGGACAAGAACAAGGTTTTTGTGTCTTTTCCGGGAAAGAAGGTCTCCCCAAAAGCCTACACGATTGACGTAGCTGCGGCTGCCCTTGGATATGGGACTGACATTGACCGTTTTGTTACGGATGTTCTCCAGGCCTTGGAGAACCGCAGGGCGGCAAAAGGGCAGGACAAAACCAATGAAGCCAGGGATAAAATTGCCGTCGCCCAGCTCGAAGCCTTCAACGCGGACAAAGACCTTGGCCAGGATCTGGTGAACCTGGACGACCTTGTTCCTGGCAGCACCGTTGATGTGGCCGGAACCAAGCTCACGGTTGAAAAAGCCAATTCGGACGAGGATGGCCGCACCACCAGCGTGTCCTTCAAGCCTTCGGAGAGGTATGGACGTGTCGAGGTGTTCCCTGAAGACAACCTGAAATCCAACGAGGTCATCAATCCCGTTCAGGAAGGCGTGTCTGATTTTGCTCCCTCCGAGCCTGCGGAGGAACCCGCCGCCAAGCCCGCCGAAGAACTCGACCTCGGCCCAACGGAAAGCAAAAAGCCTGTCGTCCGTGGAGCAACTGAGAAGCCACAAGCTCCAAACCCTCTTGCCGAACTCCAGCAGGCCAAGGCCGAAGGAGAAGCGGAGCAGGCCCAGGCTAAGCTCCCTCTGACGCCGAAAGAAAAGCTTCAGGCTTTGGATCAGGAGGAGGCGGATTTGCTCGCCAAGTTCCGCAAGTCTCTTGGGCAGACCAATGTTGGTTTCAATCCAGAAACATTCGGCATCGCCGTGCAGCTCGCCGGGGTCGCCGTCCGCAAAGGGGCGGTGCGCTTCGAGCAGTTTGCCCAATACATGAAGGAAGTCCTTCCTGATCTCTGGGATAGCATCAAGGATGAGCTTGCCTCCGTTTGGTATCGTGCTGCCCAGGACAACGAGGCATTGGAGATGCCCCCCGGAAGGCAGCAGATCAAGGACATTCTGGACAACCTGAGCCAGCCTCCGGTTGCTGAAGAGATTGTGGAGGAGGAAGAAGTTCCTGTCGTTGAGCCTGCCCCAAGCCAAGCCTCTCCTGAGGCTCTGCGGACTCCCATTGGTTTCGGTTCCTACGAGAACAAAACCGTGGAGTTCCTTCTTGCCAATGATCCTGGCTACCTCTTCAACACGCTGTTTGATGCCAATGCCACGGCAAAGGCCGATCCTGCCAAGCTCGCGGCCATCCGTGAGATCGTTCGCCAGCTTCCAGAATACAAGAGGTACCTCGCCAGTCAGGCCAAGACCAAGGAGCAGCTCGCTGCCGAGCGCACGGTGGCTGTGGAAACTTCGATTGAGAACCTCAGGAACATCGCCCCGGAAGCCTCGGTAACGGTGGCTGAAAGCGGTGCCGTTCAGGTCAAGAAACCTTCGGATGCTACCAAGAGCGTTCTCAAGAAGTTTGGCTTTGTCTACAACAGCAAGGCATCCGCTTTCGAGACCAAGGACTATGCCGCCGTCCAGGAGATGGGAGAATACCTTGCCGCCACCGATGAGCGCAAGGCCATGCGTGACAGCCCGATTGAGAAGAAGCGTGTCGAGATCCGTGCTGCTTTGGATGAGGCGGATGATGAGTCGAGGAACGCGGTTCCCTTCTCGTCCACCCGAATTCCAAAACCAAGCCCGATGGAACGCTCCATTCTGGAGTTTTACCAGAAGGCGGTTCGCGCCACCAAGATCAGCCTTCAGACGGCGCAGAACCAGCTCACTGACGCCCTTTCCATTGCTCTTGCCAAGAAGAACGGCAAGCCCATGTATCTGCTTGGCTCCCAGGCTGGATACGGCAAAACCTATGTGATTGCCTCCGCCCTCAAGGAGATGCAGGACAACGGGGCCATCAATGATAACAGCCGGGTGATCTTCTTCACGCTGAACAAGCGGTTGATCAAGCAGGCCAGGAAGGACATGGGGAACTTGTATGACGGGAAGGTTGAGTTCAAGACATACTCCAATCTGGACAACTTTACTGAAGAGGACTTCTCTCCTTCCGATGTCCTGATCTTCGATGAGGCCCACAACATTCGCTACTCGGTGACTGGTGCTCCCTCGGCCCGTGCCAAGAAGGCGGAAAACATGATTGAGAAGGCTGCGTTCACCCTGTTCTCCACGGCGACTCCTTATGAGTCGGTTGAGCAGATGCGCTTCCTCTGGCCCACAGGGGTTTTCAACGAACTCAAGGGAACCTTCTTCCAGGAAGACTCTGAAGAGAAGGGATGGAAAGACTTCGCGGTTGCCGCAGGAGCCGAGCCCAAGGGAAACTTGGTGACGTTCAACGCCAAGGGGCAGGATGTTGTTGCTGACCAGACCTTCGCCCGCGAGTTCCTCCGCAAGAAGGGCATGTTCTCCTACCGCTCCTCCAACATCCCCGAGGGAATGGCGGAATCCTCTCTTGCTGGAGTTGAAGGAGATGCTGAATGGGCGTCCGTTGCCCAGAACGTCACCCGGGCTTTCGAGCAGTTCCCGCTGACCTCCAATGACAAGGGGTATGTGACCAACCTCCTCAAGAGGATCTTGGAGGCTTCCAAAATGGGCAGGGCGGCGGAGCTTGCCCGCAAGGAACTGGAGGAAGACCCCAACAAACGGGTTGTCATCTTCACGGAAACCAAGTCGGAGAGCATCAAATCCCTGGCGGAGTTCTCTGAGCTGGCTGCGGCTATGGCGGCAGATCCAAAAATGCGGATTCCAGAAGGCTTTCCGCAGCTTCCCAACGTCATCAAGGCCTTCGCCTACATGCACGATGTTCTTGGCCTTCAGGAGATCAACTTCCCGTCTGTCCAGGACTTCTTCCAGAAGGAGTTTGGAGCGGGCAACGTGGTTTTCTACACGGGAAGCGAGTCCGAAGCTCAAAGGGTCAGCTCTCAGGAATCATGGGAGAAAGGTGAACCTCGTCTTATGGTTGCCACAATGGCGGCTGGCGGAACGGGTCTTTCCCTCCATGACACCTCCGAGGGAGGCAAGTTCCCGCGTGTTCAGATTTCCGTCAACCTTCCCTGGCGTGCCTCCGAGCTGGAGCAGGTGTCCAAACGCACGGCTCGCTCCGGCATGACCAGCAAGGCCAAAGCCTACTGGCTCTTCGCCAACAATCTTTTCAATGAGAACAAGCTGGCGTCCACCGTCGCCAGCCGTCTCAGCGGTCTTTCCTTCCTTGTCACGGGGCAGAGTTCCTCCACGGCGAAGTCCATGGCGAACTATGAGTGGGAGCCTCTCACGAACACGCTTGTGGAAACGGAGGCCAGCCCGTTGAGCCAGCCGATGGATGAGCCAGTCACTGAGGCCGCAGCTTCCTTCTTCTCCGCCGACCTGCCTGAGGGTGAACCCAAGGGCAAGGTCAGCAGGAAGGACTTCGAGGAAGGCATGAGGATTGTCGAATCCCTGATCAGGAAAGCCCGCGTGGTCGTCGTTGAGGACACCCGTGAGAACCTGCTCAAGCGGGAGGACATCCCCGAGGAAGTCAAGATCACCATCCGCAAGGGTGCTCAGGGTGCCTACTACCAAGGTCGTGCAATCATCGTCCGTGACGGCATCCAGGCCACCAGCTACACGACGAGCCACGCCAATGCCGCAGCTGCGGTCATCTTCCACGAAATGCTGCACTACGGCATGGATGTTCTGCGCTACGACACCAAGTTCGCTGACATCTACAACCAGTGGAGGAGCATGGTGCGTGAGAACGTCACTCCTGAGATGCTGGACAATTTGGCAAGGAACCCAGGCTACCGCCAGTTCGCAGGATGGGCGGATTCCGCGAAGATCCGCGTTCGTGCCGAGGAAGAAGTCTTCGTTCGCCAGATGGAATCCCTGTTCCGCCGCAAGGGCAACCTCGCTTTCCGTGAGCAGAATCTGCTTCAGCGCATCAAGTCCTGGATTGGCCGGATGCTGGAACGTCTCTTTGGCGTACCCATCGAAGGACGCCTGAAGGATGAGATCCTCGAATCCTGGGGCAAGAAGATCATCAATGCTGTCCAGATCAGCAATGTGATGGATGGGTTTGATGGTAACGTGGAAGCCTATGCAGGCGAGGACACCGAAGGAACCACCACCCAGCGTCGTGGCAAGGATCGCATCTCGACCTTCAACAAGGACGACCAGGAATCTGTCGAGGAGTTCATGGAGGGCAACGGACCTTTTGACAAGCTAAAGCAGTTTCTCGGTCTGAAAAAAGGCGGGGAAATGGGCAAAGTCGAGAAGCTGGCTCCGCTCAAGGATGCCGCCAGGAATGAGATTGGATTCGAGGACGACTCCACGGGTGCTCCTGTTGTCACTCCTGAGGCTACTCAGAAGGCCAAGGAGCTTGCCGAGAAACTTCTCGATCCAGACTCAAAGTTTGGTGCCGAATACCAGAGCAAGTATGGAGTTGAATCCGCAGCCACCGCAGTTCTCCAGATGGAGCTTTTGCGCTACGGTCTTGCTCTTGCTGCCAAGAACGACAGCTCCCTCCTTGTTGCTCTCCGCAGCAACTGGAACGGTGTCATGCTCGGTGCCTACGTCTCGGCCACAAGCGCAGGTCGTGTCCTCAATGTCCGCAGTCACTATGTCAATCAGGTGATGAAGACGATCGACATGATGGACAAGGCTCAGAAGACGGAAGCCACCCGGAAGATCAACGAGCTTGGTGTCTCTGAGGATGGTGCCGAGACTTTCGTGACCAGCCTTCAGAACGTCATCAAGAACCTTCAGTATGCCGAAGAGCGTCGTGAGGAACTGCTCAAGGCGATGCTGGGCAATGTCAACGCCCCTGAGTTCGAGCGCAAGTCCAACCCCTTCGGATGGCTGGACTCGGCAATGGACGAGATTGGCATGGAGAAGAAGGCGCTCTTCACCGCCATTCTTCGGGATCTGCGCGAGATCAGCGAACTATCCAAGAACCTGAAGACTTCCGAAACGGCGGCCAATGCTGCGGAAGCGTCCATCCTGGATGACATCGGAAACCTGGAGTTTGATATCCCCTCGACCCCTGAGGCCATCCGCGAAAAGATGGCCAGAGTGAAACAGCGGCTCAACGAGAACCTCAACAAGTGGTTCCAGTCCGAGGACGAACAGAGTGACGCCGAGCCTGGGGTTCCCGAGGATGACTCCTCCGGGGAAGAGGATGCCGACGTGGAGGATGCCGAAGACGCCAACGACGCCACGGAGGCGGCGAAGAAGGTCATTGAGAACCTCAAGGCGTTCCTTGCCAGGAAGTACAAGAACAAAAAACCAGGAGAGACAATCTATCAGAAAATCAAGAAGATTGTCGATGCCGCGATTGCCAACCCCGATGGCTGGGACTTCGCCAAGTTCAAGGAGGAGGCCACGAAGGAGCTGGGAAGCCTTGAAATTGACAAGAAGGTTCTCAGCGAACTCCTCTCCCGGTCCTACACGGTGTTCACCCGTTACCAGCAGAAGGATGCGGAACGCATTGCCGCCAGCCTCCTCAAGGAAAAGGCTCCAAGCATCAACAAGACCCCTCAGAAAGCCGAACAGCTTCGCAAGCTGGTGAAGAAGTTCCTGGTCAACAAGGATCGTCTCCCTTACGACTCCTTCATCCAGAAGCTCACCGAGGAGATCGACAAGATTGGAGGAATCGAGGAGGGCACCGCCAAGAAACTGGCGGAAGCCGCTTACAAGAACCACACGGAGCGTCGGAAAGCCCAGCTGGATCGCAAGTTCAGCCGAATCAGGGAGGCGTTGCTCAACGGCTCCAACGAAACTCTGGCAAAGGAGCTTCTGAAGGAGAAGAATGCCGACGCATCTGATCCGGTGTGGCGCATCATTTCCATGAAAAAACTGCTGGTCAACAGCGGTCTCTCCCAGATGGAAGCATCGGAGGCTCTTCGCAGGTTCAGCCAAGAGGAGATCGACACCATCTTCGGTCTTGCGGAAGGGGCCTCCGCCAGGATGACCGCAGAGCGTGCCGACGCCTTCGTGACGAACTTCATCAAGCGGTATGAGAGGCAGCTTGCCTCCCCGCCCAAAAAGCGCACCACGGCGCAGGAGTCCCTGAGGTCTCTTGTTCGTGCCCAGGTTCGTGTTCCTCTTCCACAGGATTTGTTTGTGGCGGAAGCTGCTCGTTTCGGGGCCACCCAAGAACAGGCACTTCGTCTTTACAATCTGGCTCGCGTCGAGGCAGACATGCTCCCCGCCGAGGGCAAGCAGCCGACCATGCTGCAAAAGCTGGTGAAGCACATCCTTTCCCGTCCTGCCCTCGCCAATGATCCTGTTGCACGAAATCTCGCCATCGAGAACTTCCTTCGTCACAACGGCTACTCCGATGCGATGATCGCCAGTTCCAAGTCTTGGATTCAGGCGGCTTTCGAGGACTTCATCAAGAAGGCCAAGACGGAAGCCTTGGACAAGCATGTGGCGGAACTCCGCAAGCGTGCCGCCCAGGAAAACATTCCCTCCACCTTCGGCGTTGTTTCCAACCCCTTCCTTCTCACAGGCAAGGCCAAGCAGCAGCTCGACAAGGACTTGAGCCTGATCCGCAAGGGTCTTGGTGATTTTGAGATCGACCCCCAGCAGGCCCTTGCCAAGGAGCTTGGTTACACGGGCTTCCGTCCAGAGGACTACAAGAGCCTCGGGGAACTTGACTTGAAGATCACCCGAGCCATTGAGGATGGTCGCCAGCATGACGTGAGCCTCGGCCTCAAGGAACTCTACGAGCTTCTCAGCCGCCGTCGCGCCCCGAAGAGCCTTGTGGAAGTGGCTGGAATCTCCTACATCAACAGCGCTCTTGGCGGCCTGGGTACCCTGGGCGTCAACGTCATCTCCCCTGCCGGGGCTTTCCTCAACCGTGTCATGTTTGATCTTGGACGGGCTCTTGTCCGTGGCAGGATTGATGAAGCCTTGAACATCGGCAAGATCGCCGTCGAATCCCTCAAGAAAATCGCCAGGGAGACGGAGTTTGGTCTTCTCAGCGGTGCCAGCAACGTGGCGATGAACAACGTCATCCAGGAAGTCACCACGCTCCAGGGGGAACTCATCGCGGCTCGTCGTGTGGTCGCCAGGGGCAGCAAGGCGTCTTTGATGGACAAGCTCAAAGCCCGCTACACCATCGCCGCCGCCTACACGGGGATCATTTCCAGAACTCTCATGACGGCGGACCACGTTTGGTCTTCCGTTCTTCAGAACTACTTCCTGAAGGTGCAGTCCATGAATGCCTTGATCGGAGCGGGCAATCTCACCGCCAAGGAGTTTGTCCCGATGGTGTACAGCATCCAGACGCAGGAACAGGCGTTCCTCGACTTCAACAATCAGGTGATCTCTGCTTTCGCCCAGAAAGCTGACGAATTGCTCAAGACTGGTAACGCCACAAAAGATCAGCTCCTCCAGCTTGTCTCGGATATTGAAATCCCTGAAGGGCTGTCGGATGAGAATCGCGTCTTCATTGAAGACTTCAAAGGTGACATGCGCCGAGTCGTCACGGCGTTCGAGAAACCAGAAACTCTTCGCCGCCAGCTGACCTTCGCCCTCCGTCAGGCAACGAACAATGCACGTCTCCGCACAAGTGACCGGATCAATCGCGGGATCTACCTCACTCTCCAGAAGCAGATCAGTCCTGCGCAGGCGGAGGCGGTTCTCAACTATGTGGACAAGGAATCCGACTACGAGATGGGGACTCATCGCGGGGAGAAGTCTCCGATGCTGGACGTGGTGAACACCTTTGCCCAGCTTGTCCGAGATGTGGGTCAGTCTGTGAAGACCAAGAATCCGATTCTCGGAACCATGCTCTTCGGTTTCTTTGGCATTCCGGTGAACCTCTTCAACCGCGCTCTCTGGCTCTCCCCCTACGGATTCGTTCGCTACTTCCTCAAGAAGTCAATCAAGGTGAACTCGGATCAGTTCTACCAGCAGTCCATGCAGACCCAGGCTCAGATGCGCCAGCGTCTCATTGAAGCCTTTGTCGGAACCGCCGCCATCGGAATCATGCTCCTGTTCAAGGGGGACGAAGATGACGAGGGGTTCAACGTCACGCTTGCCGGGCCGTCCAACAAGACCGAACAGGATGCTTGGCGCAAGAAGGGGCATCGCCAGGGTTCCTTTGAGTATGTCACCAAGGATGGCAAGGTGATCTCCTTTAACTGGGCGCGTGGTCCTCTTGAACCTTTCAAGATTGCCGCGCTTGCCGTGGGTGCCCTGGATGACATGCGCCTCAACCGCAAGCTGGGCGACAAGAATCTGCCGAGCGACTTCAGCGACTACTTCTCCGCCGTGGCTTACGGATGGAGCAAGCAGGCTGCTTTCTTCGGGGTGAAGAACACGGTGGGGGCCTTCCTTGAGGTCAACCCGGAAGCCAACATCGCTGGAAACCTCCTCTACAAGCTCAACCCGTTCATTCCGTTCTCTGGAACCATCAAGTCGATGGAGAACATGCTTGTCGGTCCTGACAGGTTCCGTGGCCGCACGGGGGCTTTCTGGCTCAATCTCCCGATTGCCCGCTCCATGTTGACGGAGAGGGCGGTGAACGCCCTTGGCGACCCCCAGGGCTACGTTCCAACGGATGCCTGGAGCACCCTGAACGACAGGGCTTGGTATAACGGGATTCCCTTGATGGTTTCCGGTGCTCCCACTGGCAGCGACAAGCGGATCTACGACTTCATCCTTGATCGTGGAACGGGTCCTGGTATCCCACAGCGTTCCATCCTTGAGAACCAGAATGGCATCATGCCTGACCGGGACTGGCTGGACTACGTTGCCGCCCGTGGCAGGATTGTGAAGTCGGAAATGATCCGCCAGATGTCGAGGCTGGAGCGCATGGACGACGAGGATCTTTCCAAGGCTTTTGGTGAGATCAGCTCCAAGGCCACCCGCGAGGCTAAGCGCAGGTTTGGTTATAAATAAAGCCTTGTTTTTTCAACTGATAACCCCTAGAATACCTCATGCCTGAATATCTCCCAACGCCTGTTCGACCCATCATTCCAGGGAGCAAGTACTATGAAGAGAGTCCTCGTTCCTATTATGAGCCGAGGTACATGGGCATAACAGGAACGGTCAGCGACATGGCAAACATCCAGGATGTTCAGGGAAGCGAGGCTCTCATACTTGCCTTGAACAAACTCCTTGGGACTGCCCCGGCCAGGGCTGTTCAGGGTCACGTTGGAGTACCTTTTGTCATAGAGTCTGATCCAGGTATCACAGCTAACGCTCCGTCCAACACGGCTTATGAGCAGGCGGTTGAGATCATGAAGGGGGCGAAGATCCCTGCAAATGCCTCCCAAGTGGACAAAGTTTCCGCCCTCACTAAGTACATGCAGCAGCTCGGAATCCCCCTTCAATGATTTATGACCGGACTATCCAAAGACCAACGCGACGCCCTCTCCCAAGCCTACATGAAGATGCTGGAGCAGTTTCCAGAATCCGTTGAAGGCGATGACATGGAAAACGACTCCGAAGTGGAGAACGAGGATGAGGGTGCTGAAGTCGAGGTTGAGACACCCAAGAAGGGCGGAGCTTTGATGATGGCCTTTGACAAAATGCGCGGCAAGAAGTGATGAAAGTCACCCGACCAGGAGACAGCACAGGCAACGATTGGCGGTATGTCCAGCCGGAGACGGCTGCGGTATTCACTGCCTTTTCGTTTTACGGTCTTCTGGAGGTGGTCGAGAAGCACCGCAGGGCCATGAAGCTCGACCTCGGTGAGGGATGGATCGAAAGGTTCCAGGATGAACTTTGTCGTCAGAACGAGCGTGTTCCTTGCGACCGTGGAAAGAAGAAACGGAACGATCAACGGTCTTTAACAGTTGCCGACCTCAAGCGGTTCATGACGACTCTTGAGAATCAGACTGGAAGCTTCGTTGACAAGGAGGAAGCCGAGCGGCGAGCCAAGATTTGCTCCACCTGCCCCAAGAACCAGTCTGTCAAAGGCTGCTGGGGCTGCGGCGGCATCATCAAAGCTGTCACCCAATACCTCGGCAAGAAGACCACTTCACGGGATCGCGCATTGGAATCCTGTGCCGTGTGCGGCTGCGTTCTGCGTGCCAAGGTCTGGCTGGAACTCGGAACTATCGACAACACGGGTCTTGAGTATCCCGAGCATTGCTGGCAGCGTCAGGTTCCCGAGGTTGCTACGAAGTCAGGTAATGCTGAAGCGTAACTGCGGAGCTTCCGTGTCCAAGGGCAATCCTGGCGGCGTCAACCCCGGCACGGCTTGCGAGAAGCTGGGACTCGAAGCGAGCTTTCACGGCATCTGCATAGAGTCCACGAAGGCGGTGGAGTCCCTTTCCGTCAAGTTCTTTTGGAATGAACTGGCGAACCCAGGCGTTGGCCTTGTGTCCGAAGAACCAGTCGGCAGAGGCATCGCCAATATCCACCAGCTTGCCATCCAGATCGAGAAGGTGTTCTGCGAACTCATCATCCAGCACGATGCCAGCCAGCCAAGCGTCTTCCTTGGTGCCGCCTTTGCTGAAGAAGCCTTCCTCCGGCCTGTCTTTGACGATGACGCGGACATTGGTGCCGTCTGTCACTACCCAGGAACGGCGTGCTGCTTGAATCTCGCTGGAACGCAGGCCAGCAAACAGGGCAAGGCCAATCGTTCGGTAGAGCAGGATGTCAGCCTCCTTCAAGTTCTTCCATGCAGCCTTCATTGCCGCCAAGGTGTCCTCTGAAACAGGACACTTCCTCACTTTGAGAACGGGCAGAGAAGGAATCCTGCGGAGATTGGCGAAGTCCAGACGGATGCCTGCGGCTTCGTAACGGCAGTCCAGGGCTTTGGCAAACAGGCTGGCAGCGGCACGGATGGCCGAGGTGATGCCAACATTCTCACGTCTGGGAGTGGACAGATCCATCTTCCCACCATGCCGAAAGGCAGCGTAGTCCTCCCAGATTCGGTAGGTGACGGAACGAGCCGTTAGGTCATTGAGTTCCTTGTCATAGACCTTCCTCACGATGGATCGGAGCTGCTGGACGTTGGCTTCCGCGACATAGGGACGCACAGCCTTGGGGAAAGACAGGTAGGCTTGGGCGACTTCTTCCAGAGTATGCGCTCCCTGGGCAAGACGGAAGGCGTTGCCAAGATGCTCCTCGGCAATCGTCCTTGCCCACTTGCGGGCTTCGGCAAGATCGGAAGTCCCCGTGGTCTTGTCCAGGTTGATCTCCTTGGTGCGCTTGCGAACCCGCCAGTTCCCGGACTTTGGATCACGATGAAGCTGGAATGTTCTGCCTCTGACGATGATAGTGTCGTTCATGTGCGTGTAGTTGCATGTTCAGTTTGTGACCATTCCGACGTTTGTCCAGCAAGATTTTCTCCGCAGCTTGAAATTGGTCATCTTCTGGATACTGGCGTAGGTATAGCAGCCATCGGATCTTGGCTTCCTGGGTGAACAACTGTGGGGCGTTGTCCTCAACCATGGGTAGCTCAGCGTAGATGGTAGCTTCGGCAAATAGCTCCATGATGTCAGGGAGTAGCCCCCGTTCCTGACATTCTAGGAGGGAGATGTCCAGCGGGAAACCTTCCTGTCTGTGCATCCTCCATAGTCCGCCAACAAGACGATCTCCGTCAGGAGAAAAACCAGTAATGTAGAGTACGTTGCTCATGTGAAAGTAAGAGTGTATGTGGTGACCTGCTATTTTCGCACCCGGCAGATCTTCGGGCGTTGGCCCTTACAAAGCTGATGGCACAGCGCAAGTAAAAATTTGAAGGTAGCTCACAGGCCAAGTCGGTAAAACACGTTCAGGCACCCTCCCTCCCTTTCCCACGGCCATCCCTCGGGCGCACGGCCAGGGCGGCAGCAGGAGGAGAGGCAGGCGACGAGGATGAGGAGGCGGATCATGGCTTCATGAATGGCTGAAGTTTACGCAATGCGTGATGTGCGTCATCCATGGCTTCGCATTCAGCGTCACTTCCAGAAAGCGGAAGCCTCAGCATGTAGTTCAGGCATTTGCGCAACGCGGCATCTGCGTCCCTAGCAGCCTCGGCTATGCCTGCGCGGAGCTTGGCGTTCTCGTGCTCAAAAGCGCGGCAGAAATCCGCGTCAACCGGCTCGGCTGGGAATGTCTTGGACCGCTTGAGCCTGCGGCGTTCGGCGTCTGTTCGTGGTGTCTTACTCATGGCTTCGTGGCTTGGTAGGCGGCGAGGGCGGCGCGTGCAATAGCGGCACAATCACCCTCTTCTTTGGTGGGCGGCGACTCATCGCCAGACCAATAAATAGTCGTGTCGGCACTAATCACCTGTTCCAAAGCCTCCGCCAGCCCGTCAGCGGCGGTGCGGAGCTTGGCGTTTTCAGTCGTGTAATCCGGCGGGCTGAAATGTATTCTCGTGCTTTTCACTGCCTCTTCAAGTTTTTCTCTCATGCCAACAACATTGGCGCAGTCAATGAGGGTTTCCTTGTCGGATTGCAGCCGCAACACTTCGTCGCGGAGCTTGGTCTCACGGACCTCATACCAGCCCACGATGGCGCGGGCCAGCCGCATCTCGGCGGCGTTGAGTTCGCCAAAGTGGAGGCGGATTTGATCGTTGGTCATGGTTTCAGGAATGGTTGGAGTTTGGAGAGGGCGGCTGTTTGGCGTTCTGTTAGCAACCAAGCTGCGTCGCTTTCAGGGGCTTCGGCAAAGGAGTTGAACGCCTCCCTGATAGCCTCGCGCATGGCTTCAATATCGGCCTTAGCGACCACTGGCGGTGGTGGGGCCGTGAGGGCTTGCTGGAATTTGTGAACTGCACAACCTTCATCATGCGGCAAGCCACAGGCAAAAACCCCAGGCTTACCCTCAGCTTGGCAAATATTGCACACGGGCCAGTCAGACCCCTCTACGCCGTAGGAATCATAGCTTGTGTTATCCTTTTCATAGATCAGCAACAAATCACCCAAAGCTTCCCGCAACCGCAACCGATCTGCGTTGGCTTCGCCAAGATGTGTCATCGCCTCGCGCATGGCGGCGTTCTCCGCTTCCGCCTTTTCAGCCCGTTTTGTCTTCTTGGCCGTTTCGGCGTGAGCGTCCACAAGGTCGAGGTGGAGCATAGAGTTGGCCTTTCCAAGGTGTTCGATCTTCTCGCGCATGGCGGCGGCCTCTTCCGGCGGCATCCAGCCCAAAGCCTTGAGCGCACGTTTGGTCGATTCCTCCTCCGCGCAGGCAATCTTGCGGCTGATTTCCCTGCTGGCGTCTGCCATAACGCAACCAAACTCTTTGGTTTCGTGGTTGAACACAGGAGTTATTGTCAGTTTGAAAGCGCCACTCACTTCGCCACCTCCTTCCATTTAAACGTGGTGTTGCCTTCCTTGTCCGGCACCCATTCGGCAAAGCCGCGCTCGACGGCTTCGATGCGGACGGCTTCAGCTTCCTTATCGAGGTACACTCCGACGCATACGCCAAACACAAAGACGACGCATAGCAGCAAGGCAACTTTAATGTCCTCACTCACTCCGCACCCCCTTTCTTGGCGGCGAGGAAGCCGCGCCATGCCGTTGCAGCATGGGCGTGCAGGTATTCGCCGTTTCCCTGCTTGGACAGTTCGAAGTCTGGGAAACACTCCTCAAACTCCGCTCGCCACTTCTCCTCCTGGGTAGGCTCGCGGGGCAGGATGCTGTCGGGGAGGCGGCCAGGGAGCCATGCGACGACGCCGTTTCCGTAAACCACGTTCCACGGTTTAGTAGCTACTCCATCAACAAAAAAGAAGATAACATCCCCGTCCTTGTCCCCGTCCTCCCTCGTCGGCTTCTCGCTAGGCAACCGCAGGCGTATCATGGGCGGCGAGGCCGGGGCGTCCTGGGGCGTTGCCGACTGCGTGGTGATGGGGAGGGCGTAGATCAATTCGTTTCGGACTACTCCAGGCACCTTTTCAAAGTCATTAAACCTAGACTTATTCCAAGTATCTCTGCTTCTTAGGGGGTCGAAAGTCAGCGGGATGCAAGGCAGGCAGTCCAGCCTCGGATCATCATTGCCCACAATCTCCCAGCCGGGCGGAGGCGGCGGGATCGGGCGGGCGGCGGGTTTCTTTTTCGGTTTTGGTGTTTTCGTTTTCATGTGTGGTGTGCTCTAACGTAGCTTACCCAAAGGGTCAACTACAAAATTCGACAAACTGCAACTGTCTCCGGGTCGTGCTCAAGACGCACAACCGCGAATTGTCTGCCGTGTTTGCGCTTATAGTAAGCGGCAAGGGGTGCAACCCGATCCCGGAACTTTTCCGGTAGCAGGAATGACTGCCCCACTTTGAGCTTCATGAATGGATACTTGGCCTTCCTCCCCATCGGTTTTGGGCCTTTTTTGTTTTTCCCCGGTGGCTTGATATAGGCCGGGGTGACGACGATGGGGAGGCGCATCATGGCTCGTCCTCGCCTCCACAAAACAAAGCCAAGGTCAGAAAGATACACACTTGCAAGGCGATCAAGAACAACGCTTCCTCAAAGCATAGGCCCAACAGCCAGATAAAGAAACCCGTTCCGATTGGCGACAAAGCCAAGGCAAACGGTAAAACAATAAGGACTACCCACAGAGGAGGAGCGCCGTCGGTGTAGGGGTCATGCTTTTTAGTCCTGGTTTTCAAAACGGATTTCCTCCTTCGATTTTGCTGGTTCCATTGTCCTCGCGGAAGATGCGATACTTCCGGTTCTCGCCCATGTATTGCAGCCATCCGACCTTGATCTCGCGGCTTTCGATCTGAGCAAGCGAACGTCCCATGGCCTGAGGACCAGAGACGACACAGCGCATCAAGCCGCTAAGGCTCTCCATGCAGGAGATGGACTCCATGAGTTCGGTAGGATTGCCTTCCCAATAAGCGGCTTCCTTGTTGTGGGCGAAGAATCCAGTCCTCCACAGGGCCAGAAGATCCTCGACGTTGGAAGAGATCTGTGAAGCCTGAGCCGCACGGATGAGCTGTTCGTGATGGAACTGCTTGGTTCCCCAGCGAGGGTCACTGAAGAGGTCAGGAACAAAGCTCTCAAGCCAGGGTTTACCTTCCAAGAGGAAGGAACAGAAGGCAGGGATCTCGGAACGAATAACGGCATCTGTCGGGAACTTGCGGCCAGGGAAAGCCTTCTGCACTTGGAAGAGGCAAACCTTATCCATGAGCGAGCCTTCGGTAGATGGCAGCAGACGAATGGATTCAGGGTCGTTGTTCATCAGCACCACGACGCGACCAAGCCAGGGGAGGCGCACGGATTCCTTATACATGCCACGAACAGGGATCTTGTCGCAGGCAGCAATGTTCTTGATCATCTGGGAGAAGACCAGCGTGACTTTGTGGTCATTGCCAACCACGGCATCATCCACGGTCCAAACAGGAACGGAGACGAGGGAACCATTGAAGGTATCCTTGCCAAGGAGAAAGCTGGCAGCGTCTTCGGTGCCGGAAAACAGCATCTCAAAGATGTTCAAGTTGAAGGTCTTGCCAGCTCCAGCTGGGCCTGCATGAATCAGGACGCGGCCACGCTGGGGATCACCTTGGTAAGCCGTCTGATAGAAGTGCATGAGTTCACCCATGGCATGGACGAACTGCTCGATGTGATTCTCTCTGTCGTAGAAGCCCTCGTAGAACTCTGCGATGTTCGGAAAGCCGTCCCCCCATTCACCAGAACGGCTGGCGTCTGGCTGTGCCAGCCTGGACTTCGCCACGTTCAGGAAAGGACTGCCATTGACCTGGACAATCTCTTTCGGGTTGAAGTGGAAAGGGAAGCTGCCGTTGACGCAATGGCTGGTCTGAACAAGGTGAAGAACACGATCCATCGGACTCATGTTCTCTCCCTCGGGCTTGGCATCGGAGATGTTGAAGCTACGCATGTGGAGCTTCATGTCTTCCTTCTGCATAGGTTGCCAGCCGATGTTGGTGCCTGACCTCCAATACTTGTTGGCTGTCGGCTCATACCAAAGGCTTTTGATGGCTTCACCGATCACCTGCTCGGTGTTGGACTCCATCCATTCCTTGCCAAGGAGATCCCCCCAGGACTTGAAGCCAACGTCGCCTGTGAAAGCGGTGATGCCGTCCTCCCTGACGATGCAGGAAGTCGCATTGCCACCGTCCCAGAATCGATTGCCTCGGGAACCGATCTCGAACTTGTCCCATCCTCCAGGCCATGCGCCAGGATACTTGGCAGCAAGGGCTTCGCGGATCTTCTCAAAGGGGATGTTGACGATCTGCTTGGGCTTGACCTTGGCGGACTTCACGGCATCAAACATCCAAGCCTCAAGCTGGACGGTGGAGATGGGACCAGAAGCGGGGACTTCCTGCCAGGAATGCCCAATCTCATAGTACTGCCAATACTGACGGGCAGCTTGGTCATCGAATCCGGGGAACACAGCGCGAGCCTTGAGCTTGCGAATCAGTATCTCGGTGAACTTGATGCCGATCTTGACATCCGTGAAGATGACTGGCTGCTCAAAGACGTACCAGAGGCGGATTCCGCCTGAAAAGGTGCGGGTCAGATAGCGGGGGCGCAGGGCAACATCCACGTTCCCCACAATCTGCTCCAGAGCGTCACCAGTCCAGTTCGTGTCGTAGTCAGCAATGTACCCAACCATCCGAAGAGGTTGATTGGCTTCTCCAACACGCTGGGTGTCCACGATCCCGTGGAAATGGGAGGCGAAGATGTGGTCCGTGTCTTTGTCGAGGCACCAGCGGCGATAGTCGTCCTTCGACTTGAGGGTTTCCGGCAACAGCTTCGTTTCGGCGGGCGGGATTTGGAGTTCATCGGTCTGTGTTGTGGAAAGGTTTTTGAGGTACTGGAACATGGTCTCTGCGGGCTGTGGCTGTAATGTATGGAACGGGGAGCGTCAAGCCTTGGTGGCCTTCCGCATCCGTTTGATGTGCTGCTCCATGTCGGCAATCACCTCGTCCACCTCCTCTGGTTCATGCTTGCCCGCGCCCTCTTCGCAGATGTCCGCGTAGGCATTGAGCATGGGTTTCTGGTCGGAGAACAGGCGTTCCAGGAAGTCGAGTTGTTCGGCGGGGGTCATTTTTCGTAGCGGTCAAAGATTTTGCAGTCCGAGGTAAGCGGGATTCCTGGCATCCAGTCTGGAGACGTAGCCATTGCCCGAGCCACCTCAATCTGGGCGTCTTTAGCATCAGCTTCGTCAACTTCAACTAGAACTTCATCGTGGACATGGAGAACGATTGGGAGTCCTATCTGGTTCTCAATTCTGAGAATGGCTTCTCCAAGCACGTCCCGAGCGGTTCCCTGACAAACATTGTTGTGCCATTTTCCGAAGGAGTAATAGGTCATGGCTTCTCCTTGAACTGGACGAGCGTGGAACTCGGCTCCATACTTCCCACGGGTCACCCGCATGTCGAAATACTTCATGCTCCTGCCGCTAGGGAGATCGATCTCATAAGTCTCGTTCTTGCTGAACTTGGCTCCCTGCTCCAATCTTTCCCAAAAGGCAGCTAGTAGGGGGTTGGACTTTTTGAATTGCTTTACTTGTCGGTCCGCTTCTTCCAACGTCAAATTGAGTCCAAAGGTCTTGGCATAAGCCTGGAAACCCCGAGCATACTGACCATAGGTAAGTCCCAAGCAGTTATGGGCGACAGCCCATGGAGTGCAAAACCTATTTCTTGGCCCGGCATTGAGAATGTCATACACTTTTTGGGACTGCCCATCGCCTGCCAACCCTGACAGATTCTTTATCCCGACGCATGATCTCTTCCACTCCAACTCCTTTTGCAGCAAGACGAGCAACGGTCGTCGGACGATACCGAGAAAGAAAGAGTTCACAGAACGTGCGAGCATCATAGCTCTTGCCTTGATACTCCAAATACTCCGTTGTGCGAAGGTTTCGCATCTGCTCCTTTTGCCCTGAAAATCGAATGTTTCCTCTTTCATATCCCTTGTTAACGTCAATTCTATCAAGTGTTGTTTTCTTGGTCAACGTGGCCGGGTAGTCAGGAAGTTCCTGAACATACCTCACAAAAACCACATCATTTTGAAACTCTTCAGACAGCCGAATACCTCGCTCCCCATAGTTCTTGTATTGCTTGCTTTCTGGGTTTTGACATCGGTGCCATATGGCATTCCATCTCTCCTGGAGAATCTTCTCCTCCGGGGTTAACGTCTCCTTACCCCACTTCTTCAAGTTTCTCTTTGCTGCTCGGAGTTGAACGGAACACGGAAAACAGCTTTCGGAAAAACCCTTTTCCAGATTCCGAAGATCCACGGCCTCCTCGGGGCCGTTGCAGCGAGTGCATCGACACTGGATCTTCAAGACCCCTTTTTCGCTGCGAATAGCTTTGGAGGAGGTAACTTGCCAGAAACCAAACATCGTTCCAGGAGGATGCTGAAGCTCGAAACCTCTCCACCCGTGATGATTCTCCCGTGATCGCCCGTCTGGCGGATATGCACTCCTGGTTGTTGATGAAGAGTTCATGGTCGTGGGTGTATTGATCTCCATAGAATAGCTCGGTTTCTTGTTCTCCGTTGCACACTACGCCGTCATGGGAAACCCACTCAAGGCCATCCCATAGACTGTCCGTAGATTGAACCTGCACTATGGGTAGATATCCTCTCGAAGTCAAGATCAAGGTATCGGCGGAGAGGCATCTTGCTTTGCAGAATTGCCTCAAATCATTGTATTTCTCATCCGTCTTTGCTGCCTCCTTCATGGAAATAGGCAGATCGTAACCAAGCGTTTGTCGTCCGTGCGCCTCATAGACACACATACCATTGCGGATCTGCTCCAACTGATATTTGTCCCCAGTGAGGTAAAGGCTGACTCGCGGTTCGATCTGGCTCATGTCAGCAGAGATGAACTTCTTGCCTGGGGCAGGAACCAGCATGTGACGGATGTTGACGCCTTCCACTTCATTACGAGGGAGGTTTTGCATATTGAGTCCCGAGTCTCCCGCCCATCGGAAGGTGGGGATGGCTCCACAGTATTTCATGCCATACTGCATCCGTTCCCCCACAAGACGGATCTTCATGGCTTCTAGCACTTCCAAGCTGCGGTTCACGGAACGATACTTGCTGACTGCGGCAACAAACGGAACCTTGCTGGAATACTCGTCAGCCCAGACCTGAAAGGACTCGTCATTCTTGGCTGTGGATTCAGGAGCTGGGATGCCTGCTTTGCGACAGGCGTTCTTGAGGGCAATCGGAGAAAGCAGCTTCTCTTCTCCCGACCAAGGGATGAGCTTCTCCAGTCCCCAGAGAACTTCCTTGTAGTGACGGATTCCCTGTTCCAGACGCTCGATGTCCAGATTGATTCCACGCCTCCCCATGATGCGTGTGTGATCGGCCAGCTTCTGCTCATGTTCAGGCCAGAGGTGGTGGTAACGCTTGTAGAGATGAAAGCAGGCTTTGGCGTCCATCAGAGCGTAGTTGGAAATCTCCAGCTGAATGTCGATGGGCAGTGTGTCGAAGTCCTTTCCCTTGAACTTGTCACGGGTGGTCTTGTCGAGAGAAACTCCAAGGAGTTCTCTGGCAGCTCCAAGAAGGTTTCTGGGAGCCTGGAGATAAGCACTCATGTCGGCGGTGCAGAATCCCGTTTCATTGAGCGGCTCCTTGATGACTCCTCGGCGTTCGCATTCCCGGAAGACGGCGTGTTCAAAGGTATAGTTGTGGGCAATGACAAGGTTGCCACGAACCTCGTCCCAGGGGGCATCTTCTGGCTCGCCAACGTAGGAAACGCCATCTCCGTAGAAGGCGACCATAAAGATCTTCGTTTCGGGGTGGCTCAGGTAGTTGAACGTCCCGTGCGTCCCGATGCTGCGATCCTTTGTCCAGGATGTTTCAAAGTCAACTGCGATAGGTTTCATGCCGTCCTCCTCACAAGGAATTTGGTTGGGGAAAGCCGCAGGCACTCGAAGCCGCGTCCAAGAGACTGACGGAGGCGGGTGATGCGAGGGTGGAGGACGTTGTTGGGAACGGGAATCTCATAGCTGATTTCCGTGGATTCCCCCACCTGAAGGGCTTCGATTGTCAGCGTGAATTTGGATTTGTGGTTGGGCATGTTCGTGTAAGGTGCCCCGATACAAAGCCTCGGGGCCAGGGCTGTTGGTTACTCAACCAATGACGTGCTTGGTCTTGTGCCTTTTGACGATGTTTCCATCGGGCAGCCGAACAATGACGGTCTTGGCGTTGTTTTTAAGGACTTCTGCTTCCAGCAATCCCTTGGAGGTGGATACGGTGATCGTCTTCATGGGATTAGAACTTGCTGGCGATGTAGTCCTGAACCGCCTGAGAGCTGAAGCCATTGGCAACCAGCTTCGGAGCGAACCAAGAGTTGCTACCATTGGACTTCTTCTCCACTTCAAGGCGGTAACAACCGCCCCGAAGGTTGCCCTTCAGACGGAAGCTGGTGTCCTTCATCAGGATCTTCACCGTTGCACCGTAGGCGGTGGAGCGCACGGTGTAGCGAGCCGGAGTGTAGAACTTGCCTTCGATCTCCTCGGCACCGTCGAAGTCGGAGGGGACTTCCACAAGCACGTCGAGATTCGCGCAGTCCTTGAACTCCACGCCAGCCTCACGGGCTTCGGCAAGGGTGTCGAACTTCTGCGGAATGGTGTCGGAGCCATAAGGCACAGACTCCTCGAAGAACTTCTTCACCTTGAAGAAGATGACGTTGACGGTCTTGCCGAGGTCAACGCTCTTGTCGTAGATGAAGTGACCGAGCCATTCGGGATGGTCGTCCATCAGGTTGCCGCTCTTCTGGCAGATGCCCAGGTAGGGAATCCGCACGTCGTTCGCGGTGAAGTCGCCTTCAAAGTCGGATGGGGGAGCCATCTTCGCGGCGAGCTGGTGGGTGGTCATCTGCGGAGCCTCGACGATTGCCGTGGTTTCGCCTTCGTTATTGGGTTTCAGGGATAGTTTAGCCATGTACGTTAGTTCGTGGGTTCGTTAACAATGCCGGATGCCGTCCGGTGGCGGTTGTGGTGCTTAGCACATTGAGAGTGCCACGCAACCAAAATCTACTTGGTTTTGCGGAGATAGAAGGATTCGCTGCCAACCTGGAGGACTCCGGCTTCCACCAGCTCGTCTTCCAGGGCCGTGGACGCCAGCTTCTTCTTGCCTCGCGGAGCCTTGTCCTCGATGGCATCCTTGAGCTTGGTGGCGGAGACTTCCACGGCTGACATGATCTCGTCGTGGGAGAGTCCGTGAGCCTCGGCAATCTTGTAAGCCTCATGGGCATTCAAGATGGTGCTACGACCTTTGCGTGACGCCAGCGTGGTTCCTGGAATCTCCATGCCTTGTTCCATCCGCATCTGGAGGGCGTAGTGCTTCACGGAGTCACACCAGCGTTCCATCACTCCGGCGACAACCAAAGCCTTCGACATCGTATCTGGGTCGGAGATGAGCGCAGGATCGTAGGCTTCAGGGATGGTGAGGTCTTCAGGGCGGGCCTTGGCGTAGGCTTGGGCGGTGGGGAGAGTCAGCGCATGAAGCTCGGGGCAGGTGCCCGCCTTAACGCAGTAGGTGCAGACCGCAGGATCGGCACGGTGATAGAACTTGGTGTGAGGGTTCTCGGATTCAAACTTCTCGGCTTCTTCAGCACGACGATCAACGGCCAGGATCTCAAGCTGGATACGAGGAACATCTTCGCGGGTGAAGGTGGCGACATCAGCTTCCCCGAGGCGGACATAGACGATGTGAACCTCCAGCTTCTCCAGCTTAGGAAACTTCTCAAAGATGGCCGCAGCGTAACACTTCTGCTGAAGGTTATTTTCTGCTTCGGCCTGAAGTGAGGCACCTGCCTTCCAGTCAAGTAGTATTCCTTCTTTTTCATCCTCGGAGATGAACACCAGATCGGCATGGCCTTTCTTGTTGTCAACCAGAGGGATGATGAGGCTGATCTCGACATGCTCCTTCCATGGGCCGCGTTTGCGGATGGTATCCCAATAGTCGATGCCGAGCTTGGCCATGGGTCGAAGCTCATCGGGAAGACCAAGGGTGTCCCGTCGCTCGATTGCTTCATGCACAGCCGTTCCAGCGAGCGTGTTTGGATGGATGGGGCGGCTTTCGTCCTGCTTGAAGTGAGGACATACGGCGTATTTGCCGAGTCCCGAAGGACTACGTTTGGAGTGTGCGCGTTCAGCGTGGGGTTGGTTCATAGTGAAAGTGTTCTGTGTCCGTGTTTTTTAAGGATCTTCTTAACTTCGTGGGCAGCGACTCGGTAACTGCCAGCAATGTTCCCGCAAGTCAACTGGAGACTGGTAATCTGGTGCGGTCTATCGCCGTCTTTGACCGGAGCCATCTTGGCGTAGCCTCGGGCTTCTCGCTCGAAGTTTTCGAGGAGTGGTTGGAGGATGTCTTTGACTGTCATAGCCAAGAATGTGTGACGGGGCCGGAGTAGCCGCGCTGGATGTGGACGGCACCGAGGGAGAATCCCGCTTGAGGCCAAGGCTTCGGAGGTGTTGGAACGAACAGAATCTCCTTCATGCCGAAGCCTTCGTCTTTCATGTCCTGCTGGCGGGCCTTCATAAAGAAGGCATTCACCAGACAGAGGAACACCACGTTGTCGGAACACTCCATCGACTTCTTGAGGAAGGCGCGGAGCTTAGACCAGGGAGGGTTGGTGATTGTCCAATCGTGGCGAGGAATTTTGGCCGTCAAGAAATCCATTCCTTCATCTATCTCAAAAACCGACACATATCCGGTTCGAGAATAGAAGCTCAGGGCATCGGAAAAAGCCCCACGCCCACAGCAGGGTTCAAGAAGCTGTCCACAAGGTTTGAAGTGCGCTACGATTGCGCGTGCCATTTCTGGCGGCGTATAAACTCGGTCATTTCCGTTCTTCTGTGCGAGGGTCATAGCATTCAAGTTTCTTGGGTTCGGCAAAATACGAGATGGGCGCTCCAGGCTTGCCCCACCACCTGTCAGCCCGTGCCTGGACTTCATCGGTGAGAGCTCGGGGGCATGTCGGGAACTTGGAGCATTCCCTGGCCTTGCAGAATGTGCGGTCTTGGTAGGACATCATGTTCGGGAGCAGTCGATGATGAACTCAAAAAAGAGAAGGAGGAAAAAGAAGCCTAGAGCGCGGAAGAAGTCGGAACAGCTCCAGGCCAAAGCAAAGAATCCGAGTTGCCAGACGTGAATGGGTTTCATGTGTTCGTAGGTGCTAGGTCTCCGTCGTTGAGGGTGTTGATTCTGTCAATCTTCTTCTGGACTTTTTCCTGGATGCTTTCCTCCACTGTTCCTTCCGCGAACAAGAGCTTCTGGACGCAAGGCGTTCTTCCTCCGTTTCTAGGGATGCGTCCGAGGGCTTGGATGAGTTCAATGGCCGAGTAGCCGGGATTGATGAGGGAAACCCGTGGATGGTTTCCATGCAGGTCGTGCAGGCTGATACCGATGCCGCCAGCCTGGATCATGGCGATGACAAGACGTTTCTCGTTGTCTTGGAAGGCATCGATGTGCTGCTGACGTTCCTCGGGGTTCTGGCCCCCGTAGATCAAGGCGGCGTCAGGGAATTTCTTGGCGAGCTGATCCAAGGATTCTCGGAAGTGGATGAACAGGCAGACAGAGTTGTTCTCCTCCAGCAAGTCCTCGGTCATCTCGATCATCGCAGGAACCTTGAGATGTTCGCTCTTCTGACGAGCGCGAAGAAGAGCCACGGCGGCAGAGGGTGCCTCGGATTCCAGTAGTTCCAGGGCGTCCATGTATTCCTGGTTGAGAGCCTTGGCGTTCTCAACAGGGACAAGGATAGTCTCGACGGTTTCCTCGGGGAACTCGTTGGGCAGGTCTGCCTTTCTGACACGGCTTCCCTTCTCAGTGAAGATTTGCTTGTGCAGCTTGGGCAGCACGCGGACATCCTTGAACTCCAGTCCTCCGAAGAAGGCTTTCCGGCACCCGTTCTTGAAGCACCAGGAGTACCAGTCGTCCCAATGGGCTAGGCCAAGGTGGTGGCCAATGGCGCGGAGTTTCAAGGGCGAGTCGGCGCACGTTGCCGAGAGCATGAGGATGGGCTTTGGGGCTGCTTTCAGAATCTCCCCAGCCTGGGAATCCGGTGCCGAAAATCGGTGAACTTCATCTACAACCAGGAGGCAGGCTTTGGGCAGCTTCCAGACCCACTGAGGCTTCCGTTTGCCTTTGACCTCTTCCTTGACCAAGTATTCTTTCCTGGCGCGGATGCGCTCAATGTTCTCAATGAACAGCACCTCGACACCAATCTGGCTGGCTGCCTTCTTCCAGGACGGAATGACAGCCTTTGGGCAGACCACGGCGATAGGCCAGGAGAGTTCTTTGGCGATGAAGAGGGAGGTCACGGTCTTCCCGACCCCTGTTTCATCAGCCAGCAGATAGGCTCCGTACCTCGGCAACGCGGCAACCGCCTTCTGGATTCCGGGAATCTGGTAGGGGCGAGGGGTCATGGATGGAAGTCCTCGAAGGTCACGATGCAGATCTGGTAGGCCCATTTGGTTGGCAGGATGCACGCCTGTCCACGGAGCTGCTCGCACTCTTCCTTGTTCTCGGGGATCAGGTAGAGCGTCACGGAATCTTCAGGGTAGTCAAAGTACATTCCTTTGGGACGGTGCCGCTCCAGCGTGTAAATCTCAAAGCCCTGTGCCGATCCGTGGTCGCAGTATTCGTTGTTCACATGCGATGAGGACATGCCGTAATGAACGTCAAGATACTTGTGGTTCTTGGTGGCGAAGGAGACAAGAAGCTGACCATGCTTGTTCTTGGAAAGCTCGATGTCGTCAATCAGGATCGGGTTTTTCAGGTCGGGTTTTCTAAAACCGTAGCGGTCGCAGAGTTCAATTTTCATAGGTCAGAAGAAGCACAGGCTTGGACAGGTTCATCTTGCTCAGGTAGCGAGTTCCGAGGAAGAGATGGAAGGCTCCCTTGCGGCGGCGGGGCAGACTGTCGAGGTAGGCCGTGGCGGCATTGACCTGGATGACGGAAGTTTCCTGGATCTCAGTCTGGCTGCTTTTCGCCTCGCGGAGTTTTCGCAGGAAGTTTCTTTGTTCGACGGTTGTTTTCATGTGGTGTGGATGTCTGGACGTAGATGTGAACTTGATCGCCTCGGGCAAGGAGGCGGTAAGGGGAAGAAAGATGTGGAGAGGGGATGATAATCCCAGGAGAGTGACCCCAAACGGTTACAGTCTTCACGGCGTGATGTGTTTGTGTTTCGCCGCGTGCCAGATGAGGAGGGCATCGGCGGTTTGAAGGGTGACTTTCTGTTTTGGATAGAGCTGCTGGGCCTTGGCTTTCAGCTTGGCTTTCCACTCATGCTTCTTCATGCCTTTGGAGTTGCCAAGAGAAAGAGCAAGCTGCCACTTCTGCGGGCGAACCAAGGTGAAGGGGATGCCGAGGGCTGCAAGGATTCCCTGAATCTTGCCGTAGTTCTCCCCGAAGTTGAACATTGCGCTCCCTGGTGCGCCTGCTCCTCCGATGTAGCCTCCAACGAGTTCAACGAATGCGTGCTCAACCTCGGAGTCGCGGATCAGTTCGGCAAGGTCATGCACGGTTTCCGGCATGGCGTGCAGAGCCGGGTCTTTGGTAGCCGACGTATTGCCGTAGGCAATACCTCCTTTGGCTCCTGGGTCGATGGCAAGCAGGTTCATTCGTCTTCGGATTCTTCGTGTTCCTGGGCGTCATAGCCACCCTCGAAGGAGGGCAGGATTTTTCCATACTCCTCAAGGAGTTGGGAGACCATCCACTTGAGTTCCTCCGGGCTTTCGACGGCGGACTCAATATGGAACTGCCGTGTTTCAGAGTTCTTGACCAGCAGCAGGAAGCTGGTGTCGGAGTCCTTGAGTTGCTCAACGGCAAGCTGGAGGGCGAAGTTGTCTGTTTTCAATGAGGTGTTCCGTAGTGGAGTTTCTGTTTCAGGCGGACGTTCTTGCTGACCATGTTGGTCAGGCGTGACAGGATGTGAGCCATGTCCTCGTCCTGGGGATCTTCGTTGTGCATCTCGTTGACCTCGGCAAGGAGGCTCTCAAGGTGCATGAGAAGCGTGAGGTAGCTGTATTGCACTTGCTCAGGAAGCGTGCGCTGGATACCTCGTTCCAGGAGGGGTTTAAGGCGTTCGGAGTCGGTGGGCATTTCAGTCTTTGATAGGAATGTTGATTTGGGGTGGTCGGTCTGCGGAAGGGATATGGGTGTAGGGTCGTTGTGCGTGTCGGTCAAAGCCGATGTTCACCGTGGCGTGGTTGCCGAGCTTGGCAAGTTCTTCCTTCAGGTAGTCCAGGAGTTCCTGGGCGGTGAGCGGGCAGGTGATGTTCATGTGCTTATTGAAGAGATTTGGGGGTTTTGTCTTTTTCGAGAGTTTTCTTGAAACCATAGTTGGCGGCGACGTGGAAAACAACGATGCCTTCCGGCTTCAGAAATCCGGGAGAAGCATAAGAGCCGTGCTCTTGGAGTGTTGTAATCCACAAGTTAACGGCTCGGTTAACCTCGTCGAAATTGACGCGCCCCAAGACTGGGACAAGTCCGATGCACTCGGGCAGAACGTCCTGCATTTTGACAATGCGGGGGTCTGCCGTTGGGATTTGCTGCGGCTCCTGGCCGTGAAGGCACCAACGAGAGACATTGAACAGGCTCAGGCGCTTCTCTCCTTTTTCCAGTCCGTAGCCGCGTTGAATTCCGGAACCCCACCATTCGCCAAAATGACGGCCAGGACCAAGCTTCAGCACTTCCTCCTTGTGCGCTTCGACCCATGCGGCGAACCCGTGGTTGTCGTTTTGCGGAGTGATCCAGCGTGTGCGCGAGCCAACGAACAGGTCGCCGTCGTCGGTAATCAGGATTTGTGCGTTGGTGCCGTCGATCTTTTCGGTGATGATACACTCCCGAGAAAACCGGGCCATCTTGGGAAACTCTTGAAATTCAGGTGTCATGTTCGTGTAGGTGTTTAGTTGTTACTCATCAATCCCGCCCTCTGGGAATACCAGAGGGATGCGCCAGACTTCGACCAAGCCTCCGCCAGTGTCAACCAGACTCCACTCCGTCCCAGGAATCCGCGCCATGTCGGCGCAGACTCGTTGAATGAAAGCAGAATCAGGTTTATCGGGAGTGGTCACACGGTAACGGTGGCCTTTGGCGGATGCCTCGGCGCGGGAGATTAGGGGGGTGGGGGTCATGGGCGGGAGAATACTTTCCAGGCGATGATGGCAACCGGGACGTTGATGACGGCGTAAAAGGCCACATCAGGCCAGGAGAGAGGGGCTTCAGCAAGGAGGAGCATGGGATCAGGCGTGGAGGGCAATGTCGCTGGCGATTTCCCAGAGTCCGCGATTGATGCGAACGTCTTCGGAGAGAGCTTTGACGGAGCGAGGGGCGCGGAAGAACTGGTTGCGGGAGTTGCGGCGGCGGTAATCCACCTGACCCCCACGGATCACGTTCTCCTGGACGCGGTTGAAGACGTTCCAGAGGTTGTTGCGGAGGTCCGCCATGCGGCGTGGTTGAACCACCAGTTCAGGGGTCACGGGGATCTGCTCAGGATTGTCACCCCAGCGAAGGGAGATGCCAGCCTGGGCGATGTGGTAGCACTCCTCGTCGGTCAGGTCGATGGTCTTCCAGTTCTCAATGGTCTGCTGGACCTTATCGGCCTGGGCGAGAACCGTGTGAGCCGCGTGAAGCACGGTGTCCATCGAGAGCTTGTGATGGCCCAGACGGATGGCGGCAAGAGTGGAGTCGGCAACCACAAGCCCGTTGGCACAGGCAAAGCGAAAGATGCCCGAACCAATCTGAACGCTGCTCGTCCCATCGTGGGCGTTGATGAACAGCGTCTCGATGCGCTCGCCAGGGAGGGCAAGCTGGGACTCATGGGTGAAGCGCAGAAGGTGCTTCTGGAATCCAGCCCTCTCAGGCTTGCGGACTTTGACCTCGTTTGCGGAAGTCAGCTTCCAGCCGTCCTCGTTGAAGGAACGGACGATCTCATGAGTCGGGATGAAGCCGTACTTCTGAGACATTCTCGGATGAGCGGTGTTGGTCAGGATGGAGGATGGTGTGGTCGTGTTCATGTGTATTGTAGGTTTGGTTTGTGTGGAGAAATTCTTGGATGTCGTTGTAGAGGTCGAGCGTCATTCGGCCCGCGCTGTCCCTGCATCGGGTGAGGAGGGCGAGGGCTTCGCGCAGCACGTCTGCGTCGTTGGTTTGCATTTGCGGGGGAAGATGTTGTCGTAGTTGTTCCAATAGGCTTCGAGATTCGCGCCTTTGCGGAGCTGGTCGCCTTTGCCTGCTTGATTGGATTTACGGACTTTCATCGACCCTCTTCCTCCAAATAATGCATAAGCGTGTCGGCTTGGGAAATTGCTTGTTTTGCCAAGTCGTCGTCACAAAGATTTTTACCAAGTTCGGCGTTGGCAAGCATCCCTTTCATGGCCTCGATAGCTGCGTAGGTTCTCAAAGTCATGCCGGAAAAGTAGTGGTCTTCCGTTGCTGGAAAGGCGGGGGCATCAGGGTATACAGTCATAGGTATTGGGTTTCTACTCCTCGTCTTCGACAGTGGCAAGCTGTTTTTTACCAATGTGCGAAAAAAGTTTGTTGAAGAAGTGCGTCCAGCGGTCGGCGTTGAAATACTGGCAGCGGGAGCCGTAGAAGGTGTTGACTAGAGTGTGCTGCGAGACGCCGGAAAGCGTGGCAGCTTTTTTCAAGGTCAACCCGTGCTTGTGCTTTAGATCGTTCCAATGGTGGGTGAGTTTAAGGAATCGGGCTTCCTTCATTCTGATTGCCTTTTTGATGGTGGCTTCCAGGGATCGGATTTCCCGGATGGTGGTTGTGATTTCGTCGTGCATTATTTCGTGGTCAGGTTGTGCCATTCCTGGCGGATGGATTGGAGTCGGCGTTTGGCTTGTGATGCTTCACTTGTTGGAAAGCTAGATATATAAGGCTGATTGTCAGAATCTTCCCCATGTTGAACAAGCGTTGTAGATTTGGCCTCCTCCTCCAACCACTCAATCGCCAGCAGCAGGCACTTGCACGCGGCGGGTGACATGGCGCGGGCGTGGGCGATGAAGGCGGCGTTCTTTCTTATTTGTTTCTGGATGTATTCTAACAAGCCTTCTAGATCCTCTGTGGAATACACAATTTCCCACAAAGAACCTGGCGATCCATTCCCAATATAAATGGACTTCATTTCGTGCGTGTGCCAAGGCCCAGCAGTCGCCGCCTCGGCCTCCGCGATGTGGGTTTGAAGTGCGGTTTTGATTTGTTCGATGGTGGTCATTATTGTGGTGGGTAAATGTCGATGAAGTGGGTGGACTTTTGAATGGGGTTGATGACGTAACCGTCAGATGACCAGCGAACAAAAATGCGAAGCATCCCCTCCGGCACAGGCCCGGCCTCGGTAATGGGGCGCAGGCGGAGGGCGGCGCAGGCTTGGGCGATTTCAGACTCAAGCATAGGAAGCAAAGTTCCAAGGGGATAAGTTTCTCCGCCTTTTGTCACCTTGATGTCCTGCCATTTTTGTGCCTCCAACTCCTTCACCCTGGACTGCAAGGCAAAGGCGTTGTCTTCGCAAATAGACCGCTCTAATTCTGCCTTCTTCACCCTGGCCTCGGCGGCGATGGCGCGGTCACGTTGAACCTGCATTTCCGTGTGCTCAATGCCGATCCTGCGATGGGCGGCAATAAGCTGCTCTTGCAACGTCATTTCCGTCTCCGGCGTGTCTGTTTGTGGTGTGTTCATGGGAGATTAGTGGTGTCCTAGTCTTTTGAGAATTTCCGCGTTCTCCCTCGCCTGCCGCACAAACTCGGCGGGGTCGGGGACGCCTCGAAGGGCGTTGACGCAGGCGATGATGCGGCTGAAGTCGGCTTCGTTTTTGTCATCCGGCGCGTAAAACCGTGCGACGACGCGTTTATTTGAAAGTATTTCAATCACCCCATCGAGATCTCCCGAAGTATTAATTGAACCAGATGCGACAGTTTCCCACGGCTCGCCGAAGTCGGGAGCCTGCGCGGCCTCGGGATACCGATTCTGCTCTTGGCACCACGCTTCTGCGTTGGCAAGGTCGCCCGAGTTGTGACAAGAGCACCGTTGAATCCAAAACTTGCCACACTTCTCGATGCAATCGCATGGAGGCTGTGACGCGCCCTCGGGCTGCTTGGCAAGTTCGCTTTCGTGAAGAAACTCGGGAGGGACGGGGCGGCCAGTAGAGCCAAGGTCACCTTTAGCGCAGGCAATTCCTGCGGGCATTTCGCCAACAATAAGGGGACGGATGCCTTGCGGCATGCCGTAACCATCACACGCCCACTCCGCGCCCTCCTTGAGCTGAGGCAATCTGGCCTTCCACTCGTCGGCGGGATGGATGCGGAAAGGTCGTGCCGGATCGGTCAGATAAAAGGCTTCCAGCCTGGACGGCTCGATCTCATACCAATCATGCGAGGCGTATTCAATCCGGCAGCCCTTGGCCTGGGCCGCCTTCAGTTCTTCGAGGGTGTATGTTTTCATCTGTGGTTCAGTAGTTGAATTTGATGCCAAGCTCCTTCGCCCATTTGCGGACGTTGACGAGCGAGGTGCCTGCGCGTTTGCAGGCGGTGTCAGAGTTATAGCCAAGATCCATGATGCGACGAACGCGGATGACTTTGGCGACTCTGGATTCGGTGGAGGAGAATCTAGCTCCTCCTTTCTTGGATTTTGTGGGTGTCATGTGTTGTGTAGATACCTTGTTGGGAAAAGCTGTCAATGTATTTTGTGATATATTTCTCCCGGCCACCTTTTGCGGTTCCACTCCTGGGGAGAACAGGAGTCAAAAAGGTCAGCACCTTGGAACCGACTCGGAGAACAAGTGTGGCTGGTTCTGGGATTGTTTCACCCCCTGGCTTGCCAGCATCGAAAAGCCAGTCCGTAGAAATTCATTGCCCATACTCTGGCCGAGCTTTCGTGAAGGGCTGTCACTAGACGGTTGAACCACTGCCACCGCCAAGCGTTTCCTATTCTTCAGGAACCAATACACTGCGGATTAACGTCCTCAATGCGCGGACGAACTCGTCTTTGTGCTAGGTGAGTCACCCCCCTTTTCGGCGTGTGTTTTGCGAGGATAATCGCCTCTATGTCGCCCTCGTTTGAGCAAGGCTCAAATTGAATTCCTGCCGCCGCGAAAGCCCGTTTTCACCAGGGTGGCACGGTGAGCCTAGTGCTCTTTCGCGCTGTCCATTCTCCCATGACTCAACGCCAAGGATCGTGGAGATTGATGGTCGGCCAGCACAGGCACGGCAGGAAAAGGTTCACTTGCTGGCCGTCACCTCAATCGGCTTGAGGACGACGACGCCCGCTGAACGAAGGTCGGCAGCATCGGCTGGCGAGATGGCCCCGCGCCGTTCGGCGTAGGTGATGGCGAGATTGCCCAGGCGGGCAAGTCGCTCGTTCTCGGCGGCGGTCTTGCAGGCGACGAGGCCGAAACCGAAGGCTTGGCAGAGGAGGGCGAGGAGGATGGGGCGGAGGTATGGTGGTTTCATGGAGCCGTAAGGGTTGATTGTTCAGCAGGCCCAGCGCTTGCGTGCGGCTTTTCCGCGTTCGCCAGTCCAAGACTGACTGCGGGCGCAGAAACTTTTTTTCCTGGCCTTGTCAGCCTCGGTCTTGGGGTGAGGCGCGGGAGCCTTGAGGTTGCTTCCAGTGGCGGCGTTGTACTTGGCGCGGCCCTTGGCGGTGAGCCCGGCTCCTTTCGAGACAGGGAGCTTCTCGCCGCGACCGACGGACAGATTGGGGTTCTTTTTGGAGGGCATGGTGTTACCAGTATTTCGAGATGAAGTGGACGGCGGCGTAGATCGCGCCGATGACGAGGGTAAACTTGGCAAGAACTGCGAGGCATCCAAGACCAATGAGGGTCAAGCCAGCGCAGGCTTTGATGGTGTCGTCTTTCATGGTGCTGCTTAGTTACTGGCTTCCGGATTGACTGTCAAATCCAAGTTGTATTTTTCTTTGAGGGTGTTCTCGATTTTGTCAACCTCGATCTGAAGGAGCAGCTTCCTCTGCTCCTTGTAGCTGTCAAGGGTTCCCTTTAAAAGGTTTTCGACTTCCGGGAATACTTCAGCGTCGGAATCCTCAAAGCCAATCTTGGATGGGCTGTTGATGGCTTCCAGCATATCGCGTCTGTCATCGACGAGCTGGTTGATGTGGTCAAATTCTGCGAGGGTCATGGTGTAGGTGTTGTTGGTTTCTGTTTCCTCGGCCTACCGCGTCCTGTGGACTGGATGCCAAACTGCTTGCGGCGGTAACTGACTGCGGATGGCGTGATACCAAACTCCTTGGTGAGTTCGTTGGTGGTGCGTGTCCAGTCCACGACTTCCCAAAGGGCCTTGCGTTCTGCGTGTCGTTGGCGAACGCCATTGCGCTTGGCGCATTCATCACATTGGCTGAGGCCGTTGGCGGGCTTGGCGCAGGTGACACACTTGCCTTCCTTGCGTTTCTGGATCTGCCAGAGGCGTTGACGGGAGATGGGTTTGGGGGTCATAGGTCAGGCAGCGGGTTGAGTTGGGGTGAGGCTCAGGAAGTTCGCGTTACAGGTGTGATAGAAGCCGTCCTGGGACATCCAAACGAGAACAAAAAACTGGCCGCCCGTCTCCTGATCTCTGCCAATGGCGCTCACCGTCATCTCCGGCCCTCCAGACTTGAGCCTCACCACGTCGCCGGGGCGGGGCGTCCAGGGCTGGGGTGGCTGGAAGGCTGCATCAAGAAGCTGCTTGGCCTCCTGATTCCACCCGTCAGGCTTGAACTTTGCCGTCTGCCCGGCAGGCACATGCACCGTGACTCCTGGAGTTGCTGTGATTGTGTAATCGGGCTGCTTCGTCTCCGCTGGGGCTGGCTCGTCGGCTTTGCTGGCCGCCTGCGGGCCGTGGCCGGGCTTCCACTTGATGACGCGGTAGGCGATGATGTCATGAGGGTGATTGTCGTGCTGCCAATAGATAGCCAGACGGATGGGAAGGTCTTTTGTTTTCATGACTCCGTCATTGCGCAGCCTGTATTCCCACTCCTCCACCTCTTCATCCTTGAGCGGGCACGGTCCGCCGTCGTGCGGAATCCAGGGCGGGCCGTCGTCGGCTGGCTTGGCCTGCTCCGGCTCTGCGCTGGCCTCGGCGGGCTTCGGCAGGGTGGCAAGGAAGGCGCGGGCGATGGCGAGGCGGGCAGGCGCGTCGCAGTCCCAGCTTGTGCTGAGCGGGTCAGCGTCGATACAGGCATACAAAAGCTTGTCGGTAGCGTGAGGGAAAGCCGCGTCAATGGCGGCCTGAAGCTGGGCGTCAGTGAATGCCTCGGCCAGGCCTGGGGGCCGGGCGGCTGGCGTGGTGGCGGGGATGCTGGTGCCCGAATAAGGGCCGGGTGTGGCGGGTGTCGTGCTCATGGCGGGCCTAGCATAGGCCGGAAATGCGCAAAAAGCAAGGGTGGCTTTAGATTTCCAGCAATCCCGCATGAACTTCGCGGTGGCAGTTAGCACACAAGAGGGTGCATTTCATAAGCTCCTCTATCACTTCGCTCTCCTCTCGGTTTGCTGCTATTGAAATTGGGAACTTCTTTTCGGTTTTGCTTCTGTGGTGAAACTCAAGCGCTTGGGAGCATTTGGTGTAGCCGCATGAAAGGCACCCCTCCTTTTTTATTCCTTCAATCAATCTTTGAATCCTTGCCTGCTCCTCGGGTTTGATTTTTCTGGCCTTTCTTTGAGGGCGTTTGGTTTGTTTTTGGCTTTGTGCCAAAAGATGCATAGCTAGCCTTTCAATGTAATTCGGCTTTGTTTTCATGGTTTGTGTATTTTTGCGCGTGTCTGCCGCCGGAGCCCGCTCATTTCGCCATTCCTTTAGTATCAGCCAGCCGCCTGGCAATAGGCGAGCCTGCCCCGATGATCCGCGCCAGAGCCCGGCCAAGGGCCTGCTGCTCGGCCTGATCGTCGCTTGGCTGGCCGGTGGCCTGGTCTGGCTTGGGGGCCAGGCAGCCGTCGGCCCCGATCATCTTTGCCATGGTTTGCACGGCCGAGAGCGGCGAATCTTTCTCGACTTCCAGCGTGGTCTTGGGGCCGGCGTCGGTCATGGTTTCCGTGACCTTGTATTTCTTGGTGTAGATGTTGTCTGGTCCGAGCTGGCTGATGGGCGTCTCCAGAATGGCCTTGGCGTGCCCCAGCAAATAGGCGGCATTGATTCCGTGGGCCATGGCGGCCGCGTCGGCGGCGGCCTGCTTCAGCCTGGCGATCTCGTTGGCCAGGGCGGCGGCCCAGCGGCTTGAGTGGTTCTTGGCCGAGTCGTCGGAGACGTGCGGGCAGATGGTCTTGTAGGCCTGCCACTGGGGCATGCCGGTGGCGACGAGGGCGGCGAACTGCTGGCGCTGCAAGGCCCGGCCTGGCGGGCTGGCCTCGACCACCTCGGGCAGGACGAAGGCGGGCGGCGTGGCGGGCTTTCTGGCTTTTTGGCGAGGCTTGGCTGGCTTGTTGTCTGGCATGGCGTTGATATTTAACCGAGGGCGCGAAAAAAATAAACGGCAAAGCGAGGATTTTTGTTGATATATTTGTTGTTTTGCGCATTTATGAGGCCTGGCTGGCGCGTTTGCTGGCCGATAACAACAGACATCCGACACCACTATGAAGCGCATCATCAACGGCCAAGAGTTCACTTCCATCGAATACACAAACCACGGCGCGCACGCCCCTTTGCAGACGTGGTACCCTACGGTTCATCTAGCGTCCCTTGATTCTGACTGGCGCGAGATTGACGCCGAACCTACGCCCGCCGAGGCCGGGCTGATCCAGCCGGAGGCGGCCGGGCCTGTGGCGGGCGATCTGGCCGGGCATCTAGCCCAGATCGAGGGCCTGCTGTTTGAGGCGCGCTCTGATATTCCCGAGGGCGACCGGGCGCGGCGTGACGTTACCACGGCCTTGGGCATGGTGCGGGGCCTTATGGCTGGCGTGGCGGCGGCCAAGCCGGAGCCTGCGGCCGTGGACTGGGCGGTTGTGGGGCCAAAGATGGCAGTTGCGTTGGAGGGGGCACATAAAGCCCTGCGCGTGGCTTTGCCTCATTGCCCGTCCGATGAGGAGCATAATGGTGACGCTGTGTTTGTGGGCGAGTGGCTGGACGAGGTGAACGAAGTCCTGGCATTTCTGCCAAGGCCTGCCCTGACTACTAGCCAGCAAATCCGCGTGCGCGGCTGCCAGATTGTTTGCGACGAGCACCCTGAGTGGGGCACTTGGGGGGTGATGGAGGACAAGGGGGAATACTTTGAAATCCATGGTGATCGTGGCGGTCGCGTGCTTTTCAAGAGTGAGGCGGATCAATCTTGGTCTATCATTTCTGCCTAGCCTGCCCCGTCCTGCCCGTCTGGCCTTGTGCTTGGCGGGCAGTGGGGGCGGGCTTGGCCGTGGTGGCCGGGCCTGACCTGAGAGAACTGATTAACTACACACAACTATGACAGCGATTTTCGATATACTTTCCCCAGCCCGGGCGGCTGGCTTTGTGCGGGCCAACGGCCTGCTTGGCTTTGAGGCACGGCAGGCTGGCCGTTCTTTTGCGGTGATTGAGCACAAGGCGGACGCTTTGGGGCGTGATGAGGTGGCCTATCCGGCTGGCTCCATGGCCGAGGCGTGCCAGACTGCCCGGCGGTGGGCGGAGATCACGGATACCGAGGTGCTGGCCGTTGGGGCGGCCCGGTGCCGTATGGCGGAGCTGGCCCAGGCCTGCCGGGCCTTGCGGGTTCCTGCGGTTCGCGGCGTGGCGGTGCAGGTGGAGTTTTCTTTTGCTGGGGAGGTGGGCGCGTGAAACGCAAACTTTCCGACATCCCTCCCCCTCCGACCTGGCCCGAGGCCCTGCTTGTGCCAGCCCGGCCAGGCTGGGCGGCCTTCTGCCTGGACGCGGCCTGCTTGGCCGTTGGCCTGGGGCTGATTTTGTTCGTGGCTCTCAACCTGAAACATTCCCTGTGATGAAAAACCCTCTCCTTCCTGATCCTTCCCGCCATCCCCGGCTCTACGCCCGGGAGTATCAACGCCTGCGACCTCTCCTGGCCGACCTTGGCCTTGTGCTGGGCCTGCTGGCCTGCCCGGCCGTGGCCGTGGGGCTTTACTGGGTGGTCTGCCTTGCTTTTGCGTTATGAGCGATTCCATTCCCCTGTCCCCTGAAGAGGTCGTGGCTATGATGGCCGATGACCGGACGTTCCCCCGGCCTCGCAAGCGCAAGCGGGGGCGGCCTCGCAAGCGCGGGCCTGTCCGGCACGTCAACAAGGCTAATCGGGCCTTTATGAACGCGGCCTTGTTCGTCACTCAGTCGGGCGAGCATGTCCCGGTTGTGCGGGTGCTGGTGACCATGCCAGACGCCACTGCCCGGCGGGCGGACGCCCTGGCCTTGCAGCTTGGCACGTCGGTATCAGGCCTGATTGTGTGCCTCATTGACGAGTTGCCAGACCCTACCATTGTCCCGCCTGCCTACTCCGACGCGCCGCCTGTGCCTGGCTCGGACGCCGAGGCCAAGGTCTGCGGGCAGTTCCGGCCCCTCTGGCTGCCTACCATGCTGGGCGGCAAGCTGGCCCGGATTCTGGCTCGGCTGGGCTGGGACGTGCATCGCTTTGTGGCGAACGCGATCAATACCGCGCCGGAGCCGGCGGCCATCGTGAAGCCGCCAAAGACTTTCGCCGGGTTTGAGGATCAGCAGCCATGAACTATTACAACGAATATGACCCAAAGACCGCCGCTTGGCTCCGCGAACTCATCCGTGCCGGAGCAATCCCTCATGGAGACGTTGATGAGCGAAGCATTGCAGATGTCAGGCCCGATGAGCTTTCAGGATATACCCAGTGTCATTTCTTCGCAGGCATCGGCGGATGGAGTCTTGCCTTGCAGATTGCCGGATGGCCCGAAGATCGGCCCGTCTGGACGGGATCCTGCCCATGCCAGCCCTTTAGCGTTGCTGGAAAGGGCCGTGGAACAAATGACGAAAGGCACTTGTGGCCCGTATTTGCCGAACTCATCCGCGACTGCAAGCCTTCAGTCGTGTTTGGCGAGCAGGTTGCAAGCAAGGCTGGACGTGAATGGCTCGCTGGAGTATTCGCTGACTTGGAAGGAATGGCCTATAACAGGGCAGGAGCCGATCTGTGCTCTGCGGGCGTCGGCGCTCCGCATATCCGTCAACGGCTCTACTGGGTGGCTCACTCCAAGGGCAAGGGGGGATGCTGGGGGAAATCGGGCGGAACAGGGAGACATTCGCAATCTGGAGGATCAAGTGAAATTGGCGGGCTGGACGACGCCAGACACGGGAAGTGCGGGGGGCCGGATGAGCAAGAATCCTGGGCAGAAAACACGCCCCAGCGGAACAAAAGCGCAGTTGACGTTGAACGATGCAGTCCGGCTGACTGGACAGACTCCAAACTCATCGAATGCCGAGACGGGAAAACCCGCCGCGTTCCGACTGAATCCGCTTTTTTCCCTTTGGTTGATGGGATTTCACCCGCACGAATGGGCATCCTGCGCGGAGCTGGCAATGCCATCGTCCCGCAAGTCGCGGCGGAATTTGTCGCCGCTTTCCTTGAGTGCTAGCCCCTCCTAGCTTGGGCGATCATCCGCTGAATAACGTCGTCCGTGAAGTGTGCGCGGGCGGCGTCGATGTGTTTGCAGTAGCGCACCGGAGGTTCTAGGCCTGCCTCGCGGGCCGGGCCGATCCTGAATTGCCACTGAGGGCAGGCACATTGCCCATGCCCGTTGTAGGCCAGCAAATCGACCATGTATTTGCCTTCCTGGCTTTGGCTGGCGACAAGATACCGACCCACGGCGTCGGCGGGCTCGACTAGCCAGGTGTCAGGCTCATCTTTCTTTGATGAGGCCGCCTGGCTTGAGCCGGATTTTGAGGCGCTGGCCTTGTGCCCGGCTGGCGTTGTAGGCCCAGGTTTCGAGGGCGCTGTGGTCGGCGTGGTCATAGTGGTTAGGATGGACGAAAACTTCCCAGAGCAGGCTTTCCGGCTCGCCGGCCAGTTTGTAGGCCTCGGGGCCGTAGCGGGCATCCAGCCAGCCCAGGACCAGGGTGCGAACGTCGGGGGGGCTGTCCAGGGGCGGCGTGTGGAGATCGTGGCGGGCGTGGCTTGGCACCTGGAGCCGCCAGCCAAACGGGCGCATGAGCTGGCGCAGGGCCTCGACCATGCTGCCGCCCTTGCCGATGATGGCCCCCATGTTGCGAGCGGAGGCGAGAAGCAGCACTTCGGAAGCCTGGGCCTTGATGGCTATGCCGGTAGGGTCGTGCGGGATCAACGGGGTCAGGAGGGCGTGAAGAAAGTCGTGCGCTCGACTGGCATTCTCGGCGTCGTCTGTGTCGGGTGTCGTCATTACGGGCACCGATACCAAAAGAAAGCCAGCCCGTCAAGGCTGGCTCTTTGTGCGGCAAAGTGTGACCTAGTATTGGATGTCGTCCCCATCATCCGCGAACGGCGACACCTCGGTCTGCCGGACGTAGCCTGCCCGGCCTCGGGCGGGCGCTGGCCTTGCGGGCGTTTGGCCTCGGGCCGGTGCCGGGGCGGCCTGCCGTGGCTGGGCCGGGGCGGCTTGGCGATCTTCCAGAAAGTCGATGAAGGTGACCTGATCCGCGATCACCTTGATCTTGCTGCGCTTCTGGCCGGTGGTCTTGTCCTCCCAGGTGTCCTGCTTGAGGCGGCCTTGGACGTGGAGGCGAAGGCCTTTCCCGACGAACTTGCCCACGTTCTCGGCTGTTTTGCCAAAAACCGTCACGTCGATGAAATCGGTTTCTTCGTGCTTCTGGTTTTGGTCGTCATACCAGGCCCGGTTGCAGGCTAGTGAGAGGTCGCAGACGGCGGAGCCTTTCGGGGTGTAGCGAACTTCGGGGTCGCGGGTGAGGTTGCCGAGGATATGGACGGAGTTGATGGAGGCCATAAATACGTTCTAGGGGTGAGTGTGTAACCGTGCCGCTTCCCGGCCCGGCCGTCAAGCCTTGTCTTTGGGCGCCCTGCCCGTGGCGAGGGCCAATCTTGTCTGGGCCTGGGCGATCTTGGCGGCGGATGCCTTGGTTTTGCCTTTGCGGCGGAGGGCGCGATACATGCGTTCGACGGTTGTGCCTTTGGGCATTGGTCAGCGGAGGCGGAGGTTTTGGAGAGTCCAGAGCAATTCCTGATGACGGCGTTCGGTGTCCCACTCCGCGTGCTGCTGGGCGATGCGCCGGCGCTGGGCCTCCACGGCGGCAAGCCCAGCCTGCCTGCCTCGGCTAGCGGCCTCTTCCATGAGGGCGTAAAGCGCGGATGACACGGCCTTTTTCTCAGCCTCGGTGCTGGCCTTGGCGAGGGCAAAGCGGAGTTTGATGACCTCGGGCCGCTGGCGTGCCAGGGCGATGGCGTCGGCCTCGTAGGCGGCCACGATGTCGGCCTCACTGGGGTGGCGAGGATCGGCGGCCTCGGCGGGCGTGCAGGCGGCCAGGGCCAGGAGGGCAAGGAGTAGGGCGAGCGTTTTCATTGCGTGATGAATGTAACGGGTTTCGGGGTGGTTGGCATTACAATTTTGCGACCAGATTGGACATTTCGCTGTCTGTGTAGCCTCGGCCATGCAGCGCAGGGCGCTTGCGGGCGCAGGTGATGGTGAGGCTGTCCCGGGCGCGGGTGATGGCGACGTAGAACAGGCGCAGATTCTCGGCAGCGTCCGGCCAGGCCGCCTGCTCGGCCCCGGCAATGAGGACGTGATCCCACTCGAGGCCCTTGGCGGCATGGGCCGTGCCGATGAACAGCCCGCCGAAGTCGTAGCTGGCGGCCTCCTCGGCCTGGGCCAGGGCCTCGGCCATGGCGGGCAACAGGGCCTCGGGCGCGTCGGTGCCGCAGAGGTCGGTGAAGTGGCGGATGCACGGCAAGCAATCGTGGTATTTTGCGAACCATACGACTTGGCTAGGATTTGGTGTTTGGACGCCTTCCATGGCCTGCCGGATCATGGCCGGGTCAAGCGTGACGCTGGGGGCGGGCGGCAGCATGTCGGCCACGGCCACGCGGATGCGCTCGGCCAGGGCGTTGTGACGGCAGAGGATGGCGCGGCTGCCAGTGGCGTGCTGGGCCAGCCAGTCGCGGATTGCGCCCATTTCGGTGGACTCCAGGGCGTAGTTGGCGACGGCTGGCGGCGTTTCCGGCCCCTGGCGGGTGGCCTGCATAGTGATGGCGTCACGGTTGCCTGCCGTCAGGCGGTTGGCGGCTGCCACGATGCCGGGCAGGCTGCGGTAGTTGTCGGCGAGGGTGACTTGCTCCCATGACAGATCGTAGGCGAGGTGCCTGAAATAGTCGGGGCTGGAGCCTCGGAAGCCGTAAATGCTCTGCATGGTGTCGCCCACCACGGTCTTGCTGTCGGCCTCAATCTTGGTGAGCAGTTCAAAATCTCCCACGGCCGTATCCTGAAACTCATCCCAGAACAAGGCGTCGAGCCTGCCCAAGCTGCCCGGCAGATAATGCACGGCCTCCCCAAGGAGCATGTCCATGCTGGCCTGCCCGGCTGCGGCCATGGCCCGGCGGACGGCGCGGGCGACCGGATAGGCACGGTTGGACACCGTGGGCTTGGCGGCCTCGCAGGCCTGCCCGGCGGCCAGGGTGGCGGCCACCAGGGCAATGCTAACCGTCTTGTCCAGGCGCATCCTGGCAAGCTCGGCCCGGATCATGGCGGCCTGCGCCTCCTCGTCGATGATGACCGGGCGGCGGCCCTGCCATGTCGGCCACTTGTGAGCTTCGGACAAGGCTAGGCTGTGGATCGTGCCGCAATGCCGGAGGGCTGGCACGCCCAGGGCGGCGAGGCGGTGGGCCATCTCGCGGCCTGCGTTGACGGTGAACGTGACCGCGATGCACAGGGCTGGGTCGGCTCCGGCGGTGATCTTGGCGGCCATGCGGGCCACAAGCACGGAGGTTTTCCCGCTACCACTCCCGGCACGCAGGAGTAGCTTGGGGGCCGGGCTGTGGACGGCGGCGGTTTGGGAGGGGGATAGTTGCATAGGGTGTCGGATGTCTTGCGCGTTATCGAGACGCGCCCCTCGTTCGCAGGTTAGGCGATGCAGTAAACGTCCAGGCCGGTGTCGCCAATGGCGCGAAGCGTCAGCTTCTTGCCGGATTTCTTGCGGACGTTACCAGCACACGAAACAGCGCCTTTCTGGCCTTTCTTCGTGAGATCGCGCAGTTCCAGACATTCGCCTGGCTTGAGTGCTTCCATCTTGGAGCGGATGAGGCTCTTAGGGCGAATTTTCCAGTTCTTGCGAACCACGGGTGGAGGTGTCTTGGTGATGACGTTGGCTTTGATGGATGTATCCATGGTATTTGTCTTGTTGGTTGCCGGTTATTCGGCGCAGTTAGCTTAACGGTATTTGTTTGCTTACGCAAGATGAATCACATTCACGCCCTCGGGAATCCCGTCAATGTCGCGGTTATCGAACACCATCACCTGATCGACCAGCCCAGCCTGCTTGGCGGCGGCCAGATTGACGAGCACGGCAGGCTTGCGGGCCGGGTCGATGACGCCAAACTCGTCGATCAGAACTAGCTTGAAGCCCTCATGGCGCACGGCCAGGGCGGCCTGAATGGCGGCGGTGGCGATACGGCGATCTGAGCCTGAGAAGCTATCAAAGCTGACCCAGGCATTGCCCTCGTAGCGCCCCAGAGCAAGGTTGTGAACCGTCAACGGAGCGGAAAACAGCCCGGCCGTGAACGTCTGGCACACGTCCAGCACGCCGCGCAGGGCCTCGTCCATGATGGCTTTGACGCCGGAATCCCAGGCCTGCCGGGCGGCCTTGAACTCAGCTTCGGCCTTTTCCAGTTCGGCCAGCCTGTCCTCGGCCTGCCGGCGCGTGGCCTGCCGGGCCTCGGCCTGGGCCTGTTCGGATTGGCGGGCTTCGGCCTGGGCAAGCTGGGCCTGGGCGGCGGTGAGGCATTCGCGGAGGTTGTTGGTGGACATCTCCACCTCAAGGAAACGGGCCATGTCCTTCTTGTATTGGGCATAGGCCGTGTCGTAGGCGTCCCATGCCCGGGCTTTGCGGGCCTCGGCCTGGAGGGCGGCGCAGGACTCATCCAGGTCGGCGGCGTGGGCTTCCAGGGCCTCGGTGTCGGCGGGGGCGGGGTTGTCCGGTGCCGTGTGGCTGGCAAGGGCTTCGGTGGCGCGAAGCACGGCGTCAGCGGCACGGTTGACGGCGGCGGCTTGGGTGAGTTTGGCGCGCAGTTCTGTGATGCGGGCGCTGTTTTTGCATTCGGCCTCCTCCCACCCCACAACGTCGGACTCTTCGGCGGCCTGGCGGTTCCAGTGAACGGCCAAAGCACCGCAGCACGGGCATGAGCCTTTGCCGGTCAGAACGTCTTTTTTGGCGTCTGCGAGCTTGACGTTCAAGCGGGCGTTTTGGGCCACAAGCTCTTGAATGTCGGCGTCGATCTTTGCCGCATCCACAGGCTCCCAGCCGTCCGCCACAACCTGATAGGCCTTTTGAGCCTCGGCCAGTTTGGCCTCCAGGCGGGCGTGCTCGGCCTGCCAGCGGTCCCATGCCTGTTTCTCGGCCTTGGCGCGGGCCAGATCGGCCTGGACGGTGCGCAGGCTGGCTTGGGCCTCGGCAAGCTGGCGCTCAAAGGCGTCTGCGGAGCCGTTGGGGCGTTCGCCGATGGGCTGGACGGGAGCCGGGCGGGCGGAGATGGCCCGGGCCTCGCCTTCCAGGGTGGCGATTTCCTTTTCGTAGCGGGACACCTCGGAGCGGAGGTCGGAAATGGGGCGGCCGGCAGGATAAGCCAGGGGCGAGGTGTCGAGGACTTCCATGCCTGCCAGGGTGCCGCGCATGTCCTTCATGCTGGCGGCGTAGCCGGAGGCCGTGGCCTTGGCGAGGTCGTCAATGGATGCCAGCCATTCCTGAACGTCATCCGTAGTGGCAGGCTTGCCCGTGAAGCGTTCCATGCCGGTTTCGGCCAGGAGGGCGCGGAGCTTGCCGGGCACGTCGTCGCCGCAGGCCCCCAGGATCATTCCGGCCCGGACTTTGGGCGAGGCGTCGAGGAACGGCTGGAGGTCTAGAGTGGTTGGAAGTGCGATGTTTTCTGGAGCTATGTTTTTTGCTCCTGCTTTTACTGATTTGCCTGTTAGCGTCAAACTTCGGTCGTATGTTTGGCCTTCAATATCTAAACTAGCTCCAAGCCGCAGGGTTGATCCTAATGCCGTAAAAATTGCGGCATTGGTTTTTTGTAGCCCCGGAACTTTGCCGGTTAAAACAAAGTTTATCGCCTCTGCAATTGAGGTTTTTCCACTTCCATTTGCGCCAATGCACAAATTGACCCCGGGATCGAATTTATGAGTCAAAGACCTTCCTTTAAAGCTTTCAAGCGTTAGCCTTGAGATGTATTTGTTATTCATGGGATATGTTTCCAGGTTTTGCGTTGGACGATTTTATTGACTGTTGAAAAATAAATTCCGTATTCGGCGGCTAATTGTGCCTGCGTCACGTTGCCTTTGGCGTGTCTTTCCCGTATGGCGATAACCTTATCTGCTGTCATTTTTGACGCCGGGTTAGACTCCCCACGAGGCATTCGTTCAATATGTAATCTAGCTCCATTTCTATCCCCACGCGCCCATTTTTCTGGATGTGTTTTAGAACCGTGCCTGTTGCCTCGCGCCACCCTTTCTGGGTGCAATCTAGAGCCATGCCTATCCCCGCGAGCCAGCGCTTCTGGGCGCAATCTTGCATAATGAGAATCTCCGCGCGGCAACATCCATGGCTTTGTTTGGGAACCGTGAGTTACTCCTTTTGATTGCCTCCCTTTCGCTACCATATCTTGGATGTTGTCTTTAATTGTCCCAAGAAACAAATGCTCAGGGTTCACGCAAGCGCGGTTGTCGCACGAATGGCACACGCAAAACCCATGGATGCTGTCGTCGTGAGGAATTGCTCCGTTTTTAATGATCCAAGAAATACGATGTGTCCCGTATGGGCGTCCTGATATTCTAATTTGCCCATATCCTTTTGCTTTATTAGCTACCCACACCCAGCAAGGCGTGCTCATATGCGGCTGAATCGGGCCGTTTTTGTCCACCTTGGCCCAAAATCTAGCGATGTCTTTTTCGCAGAGGTTGACGGATGGCGGCGGTGCGCCGATGGTTATGTCAGGATTCTGCATGGTAACGTCATGTGGAGTTTTAGCGCTGCCGTCTGCTGCAAACAGGCGGCTAGCGCGTTCAATTAACCACAGGCAACAGCCCAGGTCAACTTATGTTAGATAAGATAGAACAGCCGACCCTGAGAAGGCCGGGCAGCCTGGAGCCTTGGCCGTGAACTTGGCCCTGCCGCGCCGGACGGTGGCGTGGCCCTGGATGACATGGCGGCGGCCGGACTTGCCGGAGCCCGGCAGGATGACCCAGCTTGTGCCGTCCATGCGCCTGACCTCCACCTGCCCGGCGGCCTTGAGGGCTCGCAGGCGGGTGTAGAGGTTGGCGCGGTGGGCTGGCTTACCGTGCTCTTTAAGGCAGGACAGGGCGGCGGATACGAGGTCGCATCGCGGCATCTGGCCGTATTGGCGGAGCAGGCCGAGCAGCAGGGCCGACAAAGGCGAGGTCCTTTTGGCGGGCTGGGCAGGCTTGGGTTGCCGGGTGGCGGTGAGGGTGAAGTCAGACATGGGGATTAAGCCTCCCAGGGTTCGTTTTGCGCCTCGGCTTCCTCGGCCTGGAAGTTAGGCGGGGTGGTGACGGTGCAGGAGGGGGCGATGTCGCCGGACTCCAGGGCCTTGCACAGGTGCAGCATTTCAGAGGCGGCGGCGTGAACGTCGATCCAGAACGTCGGGTTGCGAAGTTCCTGGGAGATGGCGTCAGGAGACACGCCCCTGACGATGGCCGTGAACGCCTCCTTGACGGCCATGCCCACGGTTGCGCCGTGAGGGCCAGCCGGGCGTGGCGGAGGGGCGGGCGGTTGAGGAGCCTGCCGGGCCGGGGCCTGCTGCTGCGGCGGCGGCGGCCCTGGACGTGGAGGCGGAGGGCCAGCCGGGCGGGCAGGCGGCTGGTGCTGGGGCGCGTGGTGCGTGTCGTAATGCACGTCGTCACGGTGCGGCGGGCCTGCGTGGCGCTGCTGGGGCGGCGGGGCCTGCCGGGCGGGCTGTGGGGCCGGAGCGGCGGGGATGCCGTCAAGCCAGTGAATCGTGCATTTTGGGGAGCCGTCGTTGTTGCTGCCCCCACGGATGCGGATGCGCTTCTTGCCGTTGTATTCGTCCACCTCGATCCCGGTCGGCTCGCCCTTGCCGTTCCGGCCTGCCTCAATTCGCATCCACGGGCCGACCCATGCGGAGTCAAGGGCGTCGAAGTCGATGAACTGGACGGTGGCCTTGGCACCGCCTGCGTCCTGGGCAAAGCTGCCCTGTTTGGTGCCCTGCCCGAAGGCGGAGGGGGCCGGGTCGATTTTGGAAAGGCAGATTTCGACTGCCTCCAGATTGGTGCCAGCGGGGATGCTGGGGATGGCGCTGAGTGGTGTTATCGTCATTTTGTCGGGCCGCTGTTGTTTTGCGGTTGACGTAATTCTAAAGCAACACTAGAGTATTGCAACAAGATTTCCGACAAATGAGTTTAACCATCACCGTGGCCCTGCCGCCAAAGGCCTGCGACCCAAACGCCCGCCTTCACTGGGCCGCCAAAAGCCGTGGCGTGCGGGCCTGCCGTAACACCGCCTGTCTGGCCGCCAAGGCCGCGTTGAAGGGCCAGCCGGGGCCGATGTGGGAAAAGGCTTCCGTGAAGGTTGAGGCGTTTTTCCCCACGGCCCGTTTCCCCGATCCTGACAACCTTATTGCCCGCCTGAAGGCCACCTTTGACGGCGTGGCCGACGCTGGCGTTGTCGCCAATGACCGGGGCCTTTGGCCGGAAAGGCCAAGCATTGCCAAGGACAAAGCGAATCCCCGAATCGTTCTCACCATCACACCCGAGCCATGACACCAGCCACCCGCCAAGCCCGAATCAACGAACTCGACCACCGCGCCGCCATACTGGAGCTGGAGCACGCCGCCAAGAAGCTGGCCTCTGGCAAGCCCGCCGTGGTGGCCCGCGCCCATGAGGCCGCCAAAGAGGCCAAAACCCTGCGCCAGGAAATCCGCCGCCTTGTCTGCCAGCCATGAGCCCCACCCAGCCCAAAACCTGCCCGCGCTGCCTTGGCCGAGGTCAGATCATGGTCAACGGCCACACTGGCCGAACCGTTCCCTGCCGGGCCTGTAAAGGCCAGGTCAATCCCGCCGGCGCTAACGGCACGCATCGCCCGAACTGATCCGGCCATGAAACGCACGCCGCTACGCCGCAAGACGCCGCTCAAAGCCAAGCCTAAGCCCGGCAAGCCGCGCCCACGGCTGGCCCAGGCCTCCGCCAAGCAGGCCGAACGGCTGGCCCGCTATCACGCCATGGTGGACGGCTGGCAGGGGCCGAGGCGCTGCGCCAAGTGCGGCCACAAGCAAGGCCTGGAGCCGCACCACCCGTATGGCCGGGGCCGTGACAACCTGTTCAAGGTCGTGCTCCTCTGCCGCCTCTGCCATGCCTGGGTCCACGAATTTCCCGACATGGCCTACGGCATGGGCTGGCTCCAGCCTGAATATCGTGGCCTGACTTCCCGGCCGCATCCGATCCCTTGGAAACCCGACGCCCCGATTACCATTCACAGCTAAACGCATTCCCATGCCATCCAAACAAGAAACCATGCTGGCGGCACTTCGTGGTGCCGAGCGCGACATGACGGACGCCAGGGAACGCCGCGCCGCCATCCTTTCCGACATCGCCCAGCACGTCCGCAAGCGCATGAATGCAAACGGCCTGCATCGTGGTCACATCCGCGAGCGGCTCAACTGGCCGCCGTATCGGCTGGGAAACTTCCTGCACAACAACGAGGGCATCAGCCTGCCCGAAATGAAAAGGCTGTTGGAGACTATTGAAAAGCCATGAAAACATACACCCTCGAAGAACTGAAGGCGGCCCAGGCCGCGCAGGCTACCGACTTTGGCGAGCCGTGGGAAACTGTCGCATCTGGTTCAATTAATACTTCGGGAGATCTCGATGGGGTGATTGAAATACTTTCAAAGAAACGCGTCGTCGCACGGTTTTACGCGCCGGATGACAAAAACGAAGCCGACTTCAGCCGCATCATCGCCTGCGTCAACGCCCTTCGAGGCGTCCCCGACCCCGCCGAGTTTGTGCGGCAGGCGAGGGAGAACGCGGAAATTCTCAAAAGACTAGGACACCACTAATCTTCCATGAGCACACCACAAACAGACACGCCGGAGACGGATGAAATCCGCCAAAGCTATGAGCAGCAACGTGCAAGTGTTGGTGACATTCTTGAAGAGTTGGGCTCAATGGAACGCCGCGCCATCGCCGCCGAGGTCAGGGTGAAGGAGTTGGAGGCACAAAAATGGCAGGACATCAAGGTGACAAAAGGCGGAGAAACTTATTCACTTGGAACTTTGCTTCCTATGCTTGAGTCTGAAATCGCCCAAGCCTGCGCCGCCCTCCGCCTGCGCCCAATTGCCGAGGCCGGGCCTGTGTCGGAGGGGGTTATTAGACTTTGGGCGTATTGGCAGGAAGGCTTCAAATGCTGGAACGTCAAAGACATTCCGGTGAACGACCCCACCCACTTTATCGACATCTACCCGCCGCCTCAGGCCGAAGAAGGCCAGCAAGGAGGCCTGGCATGAGACATCCGCACAAAGAACGCTTTGCGGCCATGCTTGGCATTTCCGTATCCGACGACGGTCAGACCGTGCGCCGGGCATCTGACGGCCACATTTTTGCGCTATCAGAGACTACGGACGGCTATTACTGGCGATTCTACTGCGGACCGAAGGGGGCTCGGCTGCAAATCCGAGTTCACCGCTTGCAGGCGTGGCAGAAGTTCGGAGACGCCATGTATGCACCCGGCATAGTCTGCCGCCACCTTGACGGCAATTCCAAGAACAACCACCGCGACAACATCGGCCTAGGAACTCAGCAAGACAACATGCTGGACCGCCACCCAGAAGATCGCCGCGCCCACTCTATGAAGGCTTGCCGGAGCCTTGTGAAGTATCCGCACGCCGAGGTCATAGCCTACTACAAGCAGCACGGCTTTATGGCGACCCTGGCCGAATTTGGCATTCGATCACGTGGCACACTTTCCCACATTTTGAACAAGTCCGGCACCGAGCCTGCCGTGCCCTTAGCCGAGCGCCCGGCCCGCCAGAAGAAGGCCAAGCCCGGCCTTGACGGCGGGGCCGGGCGGGCGTAGGCTTGCCTCGCCGCTGGCCTTGTCGGGCTGGTGGCTGAATGGGCTTCAACTGAAACTGGAGCCTTTTGTTGGAAGCAGTTTGCTAAAATCCTCCCCTCCCCGTGGGCCGCATTTAGTGCGTGCAGCGTTTCAGCACGGGGCAGGAGGAGGGCCAATTTTTTGAATGAACGATCCAACCCTGATTGCCGACCTTGTGAGGTCTGGCCTATCTCCAGAACTCCTTCAGAGAGTCGTGGATGAATTGCTGGCACGGCCTAGCGGGGTTGTGGTTGTGAAAGATGAGGCGGCCGAACGGAGGCGGATGGCGGATCGTGAACGCAAAGCCAGGGTCAAAATTGAAGGTGGAATTCCGCAGAATTCCGCAGAATTCCGCGATGAATCCCCCTCTCTCTCCCTCCTCCCCCCCTCTCAGACTCTCCCCCCCACGCACCCTCACACACCCATACGCGAGGCCGCCAAGCCTGCCACGGCATCGGCTACGCCTCCGCCGGAGGATTTGGTTTTGAAGCCTCAGAGCCCGCCTGAGAAACGCCCCAAGGCCCCGAAAGCCGAGAAGCCAGCCGACACACGCCACGCCGAGTTTGTCCGCATCTTCGCCGACGAATACGAGGCCCAGACCGGCAGCCCCTACGCCATGCAGGGCGGCAAAGACGGCCAGCAGCTCCAAGCCCTCCTGCGGTCATTACCCGGCCTGACCGCCGCCGAGTGGCTTAACGGCCTGCGCTGGGCCTGGGAGACGGCCGCCAGCCACCCTTACGCGGACTCCTGCGTTCGCCAGACCGGCAGCTTGGCCGCCTTCTGCGCCGCCTGGAGCCGGATTGTCTCGTATCACGCCACCTACAAAGCCCCGACCCGCCGATGAGCCAAGCCCCCACCAACCCGCCCGCCCGCCGCCGGGCCGAGCCGTCCGCCGAGGAAATCCTGGCGGGCCTGAACCAGCCGTTGCCAGCCTCCGACGAGAGCGAGAAGAGCGTGATTAGCGCCCTCATGCAGGAACCGGGCAGGCTGCGGAACTCCCGCCAGCGCATTCGGCCCGAGGCCTTCCACCATGAGGCGAACCGGGCCGTCTATGTCGAGATGCTGACCATGGAAGAGGCCGGACTGCCGGTTGATCCGGTGATGCTGACGAACCGCCTACGAGATCAGGGCAAGCTGGAAAAGGTCGGCGGCCCTGGGGCCATCATGGAACTGTTCACCTTTGTGCCAAGCGCCACGCACTATGAGCACTACATGACCGACCTGGCCGGGCGCTGGCAATACCGGCAGGCCATCCACGGCTACGCCAAGGCATTGCATGGCCTCCAGGCGGCCTTTGCCGAGGGCCGGGCCGATACGAGCCGGGAGGGCGTTCGTGGCAGTCTGAATCTTGCCGACCAGACCGTGCGGGCCTTTTTGGGCGATTATGCGCCGGCGGGGGAGACAACGGCCACGCTGAAAGACTGCCTGTTTGAGCACATGGACTACATGCAGAAGCTCACCGAGCGGTTGATGAAGGGCGAAAACCCGCTGATTCCAACGGGCATCCCTACCCTGGACCGGGCCTGCGGCGGCATCGGAGTCGATGAATACTGGCTCGTCACCGGCCCCACAAAGTCGGGCAAGTCTGTTCTTACTGGCAACATCGCCGTGAATGCGGCCCGCCGGGGCGTGAAGTCCAAGGTTTACACCAACGAAATCGGCCGCCGGGCCTATGCCGGGCGCATCCTGGCCTCCGCCTCCGACAGGCTGGACGGCAGCATGGACAGGCACGGCCTACGGGAACGGTGGCAGCAGGAGGAATACGCCAAGGCTCAGAAAAGCCTCATGCAGGAAATCGGAACACTCATTTTGATCGACAACGCCGCCGGGAAATACGTCGAGGACGTGGTGGCCGACATGCGGGCCGAGGCCGAGGCCGGGACTGGCCTGTTCGTGGTGGATTTGATTGGCAAGCTGCGGAGCCGGGAGCGGTTTGGTAGCCGGGAACAGGAGCTTGCCCACATCTCGGGTAGCCTGTGCAACGCCACCAAGACCTACGGGGTGCCCTGCATTGTGGTCGCCCAGGAGAACGACGAGGGCCAAGTCAGGGAAAGCCGGAGCCTGGCCTTTGACTGCGAGGCTTGGCTGCGGCTACGCCACATCGTCCAGAAGCAGGAGAAGAAGCGCGGTTTTTCGGAGCCGGAGAAGGTGGCCGAGGTCGTCAAAGACCGCCGCGAGCTTGTGGTGGAGATTGCCCGAGGGTTTGCCTCCGGTGACAAGATTCCCTGCCACTTCAACGGTGGGCGCTACCTGATCCGCGAAATGGAACAAGAAGAACGTGACTGGATGGACTGAATATGCTACACTAACACCACCGACAACCCGACACCGCCATGAGCACACCCAAGAAAAAGCCCGCCCGCAAGGCCAAGCCTGCCAGGAAGGGCATCAATCCGAACGCCCGTCTGTTCAATCCGAGCGAGCCCATCAACCTCGATGAGGCGTGGGCGCGGGCTCAGACGGAGGACAAGGACCCGGAAAAAGCCAGGATAACGGTAGCTGCCCTCAGGCGATCTTTTGAGGCTGTGAAGGCCGCCTGCGAGTCCAAGCCTGCCAAGAAGCCTGCCGCCCACCCGATCCCGCCCTCGCCGCCCATGATACGCCTGCGCCTGCCCTCAGAGAAGCCGACGAGGGAGGATGGGGACGAGGATGGGTTTATTTTCACTATTTATGCATGTACGGGTGGTAAAAAGGACTCCCTTCGATGGCTGTGGGACCAACCCTTTGAAGGCGACGAACTCGCATGGTTCAGCCTCCCCGACGGCATCCTGCCCCGAGAGCCCAGCCAGGAGGAGAGGTGGCAGCAGGAATTCAGCGAGTGGTGGACAAATACAGGCCACACCGACCATAACGGGCTCATCGCAGATGCAGCATGGCAAGGCTTCCTCGCCGCCAAGAAAGGGGGTGCGGAGTGAAAGAGCGCCCCATTCTTTTCTCTGCCCCGATGGTCCGGGCCATCCTTGAAGGTCGCAAGACGCAGACGCGGCGGATTATGAAACCGCAGCCGCTATGGGTTGCTGATCCATCCGTTCCGTTCAAGACCGCAGACGCAGACCCGAATGGCATCATTCGTTGTCCATACGGCCAGCCGGAAGACAGGCTTTGGGTGCGGGAGACGTGGAGGCTTTATGACTCCTTGGTTGAATGTGCCTGCTACGACGCTTGCGAGTGCTCAAGGCACCATGGCAAGCCGTTGTATCGTGCTTCTTTACCGGACGATGAAGGCCCGTGGAAACCATCCATCCACATGCCCCGCTGGGCCAGCCGCATCACGCGGGAGGTCACAGGAGTGCGGGTGGAGAGATTACAGGACATCAGTGAGGAAGATGCGATTGCGGAGGGAATCGACATGCGCAGCCTTTGCGGATGCCAGGATGGATGCAGCCAGTGTGATGACCGAACGCCGCAGGAAACATATCGTGATCTTTGGGAGACGATCAACGGCCCAGGCTCATGGGCCGCTAATCCATGGGTATGGGTGGTGGAATTCAAAGTGATGAAAGGGGGTGCGGAGTGAGTGACCATCTAATAGCCGAGCACACTGACTGGACCGCCGATCAATGGGCGGAACGATGGCGGCAGGAGGCGGAGGCGCGGAATGAGTTGTTCCGCGAGAACGCCGCCATGCGCGCAGGCCTAGCCGAGGCATACAAGCTCATTGACGTGCTCTATATGGATGCGCTCGACAACCACAAGGAAAGCTGGCCTAGGGCGCGTGAATGGATGGAGCTATGGAAGGAGGTGGCGAAGTGAGTGATTCTTTCAAAATGACGGTCACGCCTTTTTTTAACCTTGAGTCCAGGGAATTCGGCTGCGACACGACGGACATCGCCATCGCCGGAATGATTCACCGCAAAATTGCCTGCGCGGAGGACGAGGCGACCAAACAGGCGCTAAAAGCCTTGGGTTGGATTCCGCCGGAGGAGAACGCAGCCATGCGCGAGGCTATCAGGGGGGCGCATGAGAGACTTGCGGGGCTAGAAGATCATCTTTCTGGCAATCACGGCCTGTTCCTTTCGGATGCCCTCTCCAAACTCAAACCATTCCTGAAACCATGACCCAGGAACAAAAACGAATCAAGATCGCGGAAGCGTGTGGCATGACCGGATGGCATGAAGCCAGGAGTTTGCCCGACTACTTCAACGACCTCAACGCCATGCATGAGGCGGAGAAGGCGCTGACGCCAGAAGAGCAAAGGGAATATGCTATCTTTCTCAACGGCGGATACTTCCCAATTTATGAGATCGGCGGCTTTAGAGTTGCGTCCTCTACCGCCGCCCAACGCGCAGAATCCTTTGGCAAAACCCTCAACCTTTGGTAAACCATGACCAACGATCAAATCCGCCTCCACTTTGGCGAACTCAACGCCGCCGAGATGCGGCTGGCCCGCGCCATCGTGGGCTGGTTCGAACATAGGCAGGCCCAGCTTAACCACGATTGGGCCGACACTGACACAGCCGTCCGCGAAACCTGCCGCAAGGCTGGCCTGGACGTTGACGGCACGCCCACCCATGTGCCCGACATCCCCGAGCTTGTGGAGAAGATGGCGGCTCAAAACGCCAAGCTCCGCGCCGCCGCTGACGGGCTGGCGGAGGCTTTGGAACAAGTGATTAGTGCCGACACGACTATTTATTGGTCTGGCGATGAGTCGCCGCCCACCAAAGAAGAGGGTGATTGTGCCGCTATTGCACGCACCGCCCTCGCCGCCTACCAGGCCACAAAGCAGCCATGATCCGCCTCCTCATCATCGCCGCCTGCCTGTCCTCATGCTGCCGCCAGGGCCGTGCGCCGGAAGGCTGGCCGTGGGAAAGGGAGGGCGGGTGCCTGAACGTGTTTTACAGACTTGGCCCATGACCCAGCCCTCCGCCTGCCCCATAACCCGAGCCGAGTCCGGTCTGGCCGCCATCTTTGCCGCCTGCGAGGCCAACAAGGCCAGGCTGGCCGAGGCCAGGCGGGCCAGGGCGGCCGGGCAGGCACAAGGCCGCCGTTTTTGGTGGCAGGACCAAGAAGAACGTGATACCATTACCGACCATGCCCGAGACACCCGACCCTGACAACACGCCCGCCACGGCCCTGTTTGATGAAATCGCCGCCGCTGTGAACAAAGTTCCCTTGACCGAAGCCGAAGAGGTTCTGTCCTACATGACCGCCGTCGTGGCCGTGAAGCGCCGCCAAGGCCTGCCAGCCGCCGGCATCAAGGCCGAGATGGCCGACCTGCTTGGGAGGGCTGTGGATAGCCTGACTTCTGAGCCTGACTCGCCATGAAATGTTTGCCGGTGCATTGTCGGCCTATAAACCGCGCTGCGGCGGCTGTTTTGCATCCAACGTATTTAACCGGCTTGGTGTCGTCTAAGCCTATTGAATTGCAAGGTTTGATAAGTAAGTGCAAACTTTGTGGAGGCCGCGGATACGAGCGAGGATTTTGCTTTGGTTGCGGGCGGCCGATCCGCCCTTGGTTTAAAATGGGCGTAGGCTAGGCCCAGCCGGGCATGGGCTTGGCGTGGATCGGGGAAAGCTGCCGTGGGTTGGCCTGCTTGCGGGCTGACTCTTCTTCTTTGCGTTCCTCGTCGCGCATTTCCTTTCGCAGGCGTTTCTTGGTGTGCATCATCTCTTCCAGGCTGACCTCGCCTGCAATGCCTTTCAAGTGGCGGCGGATGTCCCGGTTTGTTTCGTAGATGTCACGCATAAGACTGCCTTCTGGGGCGGTCTTGCGGGCCATGCGCCTGGCCTTTTTGATGGCGTCTTGAATGGGCATTGCTGTGATGCTTAGAGTTGGCCGACAGAACGGTATAGCAGGCTCATGTTGCGGATGATCCAGGGGCTTTGCTCTGCTGCAACAATAGTGAACTTCACCTTAACGGCTTCCCCTCCAAGTTGAGCAAGGATTTTGCGAAGTTGCTGCGTGCTTGTGCTGTAAATGTCTGAAAGTGTGCGCGTTACCTCAAATCCTGACTTGTTGGCAAAAGTGATGTCCATAAAGGCGCGGCTGTTTTTCACTGTGGAAAACAACAGACCGCCAAACTGCTTGAACTGCGTCACCTTGCCCAGGTCGATGAAGCCTGTTTCGATCACCGATTGCACGGCCTGATAGTAACGGTAGCCGCCACGGTCAACGTAGCCGTAACCGGCCATGCTGACAGGAATTGGATCGGTGATAGCGTGCGGCGTGTAGGCCAATGAGGTATCAAGTGTATCGCCACTGTCATTCTGTTCGCGGCTGTCCATGAAAAACAGGTTGCCGTCCTCGTCACAGAAAACGGTTTCAGGGCGCTCCGGCTCCATTTTGGCGACCGCATAGGCCTTTGGATAGTCGAAGTATCCTACAACGCCATTATTCTGGAAATCGTAAGCAAAGCTCGTCAACGTGTTATCTTGGCCTGGAAAAGAAAACCAGTAGAGTTCCGAACGAAGGTCAACCCATGTATTCACGCGGTCTGGCTGCTGGCCGATCTTGTCCACGTTGGCGATGTCTAGCAAATACTCAATAGAGTCCTTTGAAGCTGCCGCAATATTCCGGCGGCCGTAGCGGGCTCCGCTGAACTCATAGATTTGCAGGTCTGAGCCAAGGAAGAAGATGCGGCTGTTTTCGTATTCGGTGATGCAGGCCGGGTTGAGAGCGCCCACTGTCACCTGGGGGATGTGCTTGTCTGCTGTCGGATCGCTGGGGTTCAGCAGAATGACGCCGTTGTTGGTGTGGACATGCAGTCGGTAATCGTCCGTATAGAGAGCCGTCACCTTGAGCCTGGAAGTCTGCCGGGCCATGCTGATTAGCTCCGGCGACTCGGCATTTGCCCCCTCGGGCGCAATCTCGTCGTCCACGGCGGACTTGGAGACATAGAGCAGGTCAGGGTTGTCAGAGCCGCCCCCATACCAGACTTGGCTGCCCACCATCACGCAATCACGGTAGGGCAGCGGCCGGTTCTGATCCACGGCCATGGCCGCGCCGATCTCGGTGTTCGTGCCGACTTGCAGCGTCTTGGTGCCGGAGGTGTTGGCAACCTCGCCGACGTAGTTCCAGATGGCCGCCGAGCCTTCGCCGAACTGGAAGTAAACCCGGATGAGGTCAAACCGCCCGCCCTCGGCCGCCGGGTCTGGCGTGATGGTAACAAGGATGTCCGAACGGGTCGACTCGTCCAGAATGATGGTGTTGGAGATGTCCGAGCTGATCCCCTCGTAGCCAAGTCGTTCGCTTCCAGAGTCGAAGTAGCGCAGGTAAACGGTGCATGTCTGGCTTGTCAGGCCCTCAGACGTGCCGGAGCCGATGCCGCCGGAAAGGAAGGTCGGGCCGTAGCTGCCGGTGTCGGCTGTGGCGTCGGCGGCCGATTTGCTGGCCGAAAGGATGCCAAAGGCCCGGGTGTCGGCATTCACAAACGCAACAATCGCATCCGTGCTGTTTGTGGCCGCACTGCTGCCTGTGATGATCGTGTAAAGGTAGGGGTTGCTAGTCGTCCCGGCCCCGGTCATACTGGAGGAAATGGACGTGGCGTAGGCGCTGTTCTGGATCACCACTTGAATCCTGGAATTGCCATTGGCTCCTGGGTAGTTGGTGGAATCCGCCGTGAAAGTCAGCGTGGCTGTGCCTGCCCGGACGGCCGCCCCTGTCGGCACAATGTTGTGCGTGCCGCTGCCTGTGGTCGTGATGTTGATGGCCGTGCCGCCAGCCGTCGAGGCCAGTTTGAAGAAATAGACGTTCGTGCCCACGTCCCGCATGTAATACGTCGTGGCCGTGGCAAGCGGGCTTGGCAGCGTGCCGGAGGTCGTGAGCGTGAGGGCTTGGTTGTCGCTGTATCCGTGGCCGTAGAGCTGGTAGAACACCACGCCGGAGCCTGCCGTGGTGATGTCGATGGCCGCCCCGCCTGCCGTGGCCGAGAGGCTGACAGTGGTGCCAGAGACGTTCTTGCAGTAATAGACCGTGTTGTTGGTGAGGCCAGTCGGGATCGAAGTCGCCACCACCAGCACGGCCATGCCTTCGCTTGGCACAAAGCCGGACACCACGAATGTGTTCAAGGAGGCGTCAACCGTGGTCGTGGCCGTGGTCGTGTAGGCGTAGCAGTAGTCCGTGGCTGGCACTGCGTAGAACTTGAAGGACGTGGCCCCGGCCGAGCCTGGAAGCTGCCAGCGGGCCTGGACGTTGCTAGTGCCGGCGGGCGTGGCCTTGGAAATGACCGGCGTGGCTGGCTTGACGTTGCTCCCTGCCTGCCGCCACTTGCCGGGCGTGGCCGTCCGGCCTAGCTGGACACACACGGGCGTGTCCACGTTGTTGTTGTTGGAGAGCATGAGCTGGGTCGCCGTGCGCTTGCCAAACCAGCGGGCCGAGGCGTCGAGGCCGACGGCCAGGACTTCCCAGGTGGGCGTTCCGGCGCTGAAATCGTAGGTGCCAGAGGTGAAGGAACCGTCATCGCCCAGGTAGAACAGGCCCCGGGCCTTGCTGGTGGTGAGGTCGTAGAACAGCAGGAAGTTCTTGCCCTGCCGATAGACGCGAACGGCCACGGTCTTGTTGGCGGCCCTAGCTGTGCCATCCACGCCGACGCCGGACGGGTAGCCAGTAAACGGCAGGCTCCTGATCTTGGTGGCGGCCGTCTCGCTGGAGAACGTGGCCCAGAGGCGCGTGTATTTGGGAATGCCTTTGATGGCCCCGGCTGGGCGCAGCAGGCAGTTGACGGCCCGCTGAAGCTTGCCGCCCATGTCCGTGGTTTCAATGGAGCTTGCAAGCGTGCCGAACTCCCGGATGTCGATGGTGTAAAGCTGGTTCATCGGTTCGGGTTGTAGCAGTAACGCTTGGCGCGGTTGCCAAACACGGAAAGCTCGCGGGCCTTCTGCATGGCTAGGGCGTATTCAGGCTCCAACTCGGTCTTGGGGATGGAGCACATCTGATAGGAGGAGAAGAACCAGCGGGCCACGGGCAGCAGGATTTCCGTATCCTTGCCCTGGGGCATAAGGGTTGTCCGGGTGTCGGAAAGCGTGGTGACAGGCGCAAATACCAACTTGCGGGCGTCATAGACGAGCTTTCTGGCGGCGGAAGGCAGGGAATCCAGCATGATCCCGGCCCGAAGCGTGCCGATGACCATTTGCGCGTAAGGCCAGTAGCGGGTGGGCTCCAGCACGCTTTTCTGCAAGGCCATCACGAACGCGGCATATCGGCGGTCGTAGTTCTTGTTGTAGTCCATGAGTCGCAGGTTGAGGTCTGCGGCGGACTGGGCTGGAATCAGGATCGTAGATTTGTCCAGGCTCACCGGGTCCATGATCTGCCGCACGTTGGCGGGCAGCATGATCCAGTCATTGTAAACCGTGGCCGTGTAGGTGCCAGAGGCCCCCATGTAGGGCTCGGCCAGAGCCGGGGCCGATGGGCTGGCCTCGTCCTCTATGCGGTTCATCACGCCGTCACCAGAAATGATGATGGCGTTGCCGGGCATCCATGAGGAGACGTAGCCGGAATTGAAGGTGATGGCCTTGGAATACTGCGCCACCGTCACGGAAACGGCGGTCGGCGGCCTGACAACCTCGGCCTGATCTGGCCGGACTTGGTAGAAGCAGTTCGGGTTTGACTCCCCCACTGCTTCTAAAGCGCGGTTGATGTCCTGGATAATTCGATCTTCCAGGTTAGGAGGGCCGTGTGACACGTCCTCCAGCCCGCACATGGAAAGCAGTTGGTCGCGGATGTCCTGAATGATAGCCATTCCGCGAGAATAGCCCGCCCGCCGTGCCCTGACAAGGCAGTTTTACGCCAGATGCACCAGCCCGCCGCGCTCGGCAAAGACGCGTGGCTGGCTACGCACGCAGGCGGCCGTGGCTGGCAGGCCGTGCCCGGCCTTGGTGGCTAGGTCGGCCATGGCAAGCGGGCCGGAGGCCAGGGCGGCCTTCAGGTCTGGCGTGAGGCTTTGCGCCCCTTCGCGGAGGCTGGCGGAGTAGGCCCCGGCGGTCAGGCGTGGGCGGTGGGTGGCGTCTGGCATGGTGAAAGCGGGTTTTTGGTGATGACGTGTCCGGCAATGTTGTAGCCTGGATTTTTCTTTGTCGCGGCAGCAATAGCGGCCCCTAATGCCTCCTCTTCACTGTTTGCGGGTCCTGTCCACACGGACAAGAGAGACGTGACTCTCCATCCCTCGTTAAACTGTTGGAGCACGGCGATAATGTAATGCGCAAACATTGTGTCAGCTATTGAGGAACAGCTTGCCCGCGTGCTCGCGGAACTCAGCAGGGTAGGCAGCCACCACTTCGCGGCATTGCTTGCTGGTTAGGCCGGTTGCCCTGGCGGCCTCGGCGGGCTTCAGGCCGCGCTGGCTAAGGGCGGAGGCCAGCAGGCGGCGGGCCTCGTCGTAGGTGGGCGCGGATGGCTCGGGGTCGGCGGTAATAGCTGCCGCATCGGCTGTAAAACTGGCGGCGGAATCCTTGGTTTCCGTGGCTTCTTGAATAGCTGCCTGGACATCGTCAACGGTCAATTTGTTCTTGTCAGACAAAACCTTCATAAGCCCCTCCACCTCGGCCAGCGTCTCCACGCCAAACCGGGCCTTCAATTCATGGGCCAGACAGGCCTCGGCCGTCTTGTGCAGGCTGCCGTCCTCGGCCTCAAAGTCCACGTCCGGCACCGGGCGCTTGGGCTGGTAGGATGCCAGATACGGCCCGGCCGGGCGGCGAAGGTCGTCCCATTCCTCGCGGGTCAGGATGCGCGTGGGGAAGTTGGTGGGGCGAACGTCCGAGCGGGCGCGGACGGGCAGCGTGCGGCCGTTGCTGGCGGCAATGGGGAAGGATGCGCCGGGCTCCTGCGGGAATGTGACCTGGAAGTGAGTAATCATGGTGTCGGGTGCTTGATGTCGTAGGCCAACAATAAGCCCGGCCCGCCGGAAAGGCAAGGCCGGGCTGGCTGATTGTTTGGCCGGGGCCGGGCTGGTTAGGCCGCCGCCTCGATCTTGGCGAGGTCGCCGTCTGCATCCATGAACCATCCTTTCCATGCAGTCGCGGAGACGCATGTAAGGTAGCATGTGGAGTCTGCCGCAATGGCGGACTCAGCATTTGCACCGCTGCCGCCGTTGATGGCGATGGTTGCAGGACTGGAACTGCGAAGCTCAAACCCGGTCGCGCCGACATTGATGACAAGCTGCTTGCCCACAACCGGGGCCGGCAGAATGACGATGTGGTTGGCATCCGAGCTGGTAACTGTGACGTGACTGGACGCCGCCGCGATGGAAGCGCCTCCGACGGTGGCAGTGACGGCTTCCACAACGTCGGAACGAGGCCCGGAAATGGTGCCTGCGTTGACGAGGGAATTCACGCCGCTGAAAAACTCCGCCAGCGTCATGTCGGCCATGATGTTCGGGTCGCCCGAAGGCTTCCGGCTGTCATAGACGAGAACGCGATGCGAAGTCGTGAGACTGGAACCAAGCAGGGCCGGAAGATCGGCCGGGTTGGTCGGGATGGGTGTGATGGAAAGCATTGAAGTGGTATATGGAGGGTTGCGTGTGGGTGTTGTGCCTTAAGGCCGCCCGACGGGTTAGGCCGGGCGGCCGTCAGGCGTGACCTTAGCTGACCTCCGGCATACCGGGGGCGTTCCAGGCACCATAAACCACAAGGTAGCCGTTCTTGACGAGGGCGGCGTTCTTGTAGGCGGTGGCACCCCAGACCATCTGGACACCGATACCGAAGCGGTTCGTGTAGTCCTGCTGTTCAGTGACGCGCTGGCCCATGGCCGTGCTGGGCTTGCCGTTCACAGAGCCGTAGCCGCAATACACGGCGTCGTTGCCCATGAAGTAGCCGCAGACGTAGGGCTGGCCCTTGCTGTTGCAGGGGATGATGAGCGAGCCGACCGGGATGGCAGCCTCAGAGAGGTAAGCCGAGGTCCAGGGAGCGGTGCCCCAGGTGATCGTGGAGCCCGTCAGGGTGGTGACGTAGCCGCCGGAGGAGGTAGAGCCCAGGCGCTCCATGCCAGTCGCCGAGACGGTGTAACCGTCGCAGGTCGTGTATTTGAAGAAGCTGAACTTGCCGATGTCGGAGCCGCTGCCGTGGATGACCATGAGGTAACGGGCCGAGGAGGTGGACGAGATGAACGTCTGTTCGAAGGCGGTGAAGCCAGCGCCAGGGAAGTAGCGGAAGTAGTCGTTCCGGGTCTTGGCGATGGCGTTGGTGGTCAGCGTGGAGCTGCCGTTGAAGCCGCCGCCCTTGATCGCCACAAGCGTGGTGGTCGTGGCCTTGGCCGCGTATTCCTCACCGAGGTAGGCACGGGGGGCGCAGAACGCACCCTGGGCGGCGTCGGCGGCGGTGTTGGAGACGGCCCAGTTGTTGAGCAGAACGCCGTCATACTCGGGCAGGAAGCCGGAGAAGAGGTAGTTCGTGTCACCACGGTCGCCAGCGGTCGCCAGGAGGCTTTCCCAGGTGGAGTTTTCGCGGAGGCCCTGGAACAGGTAGTCGTTACCCTGGAAGAAATACTTCAGGATGCGCTGACCGCCCTTCGCCCGGGCAACCTCGATCTGCTTCATCTTGATCCCGTTCGCCATGATTTTGGCCTGCGAGATGGTCGCCTTGGTGACGACATCCGTGGAGGTCAGGGCATTGATGTTGGCCTTGTTGCCCGCATACAGGGTGTTGTAGGTTTCCAGGCTGCCGAGCATGGTGGCCTCGATGCAGTCGCACTTGAGGCGCTGGACCCATTCGTTGAGGCCACGGCGGGCGCTCTGGTCGAAGGTCGTGCCGATGAACGTCAGGTCTTTGGTGGTGACGGTTTCGGCGACGGCGTGGCGGTGGAGGCCGATGGTCAGCGTGAACTGGCTGTATTTGCGGGCTTCTTCAGCGCCGATCAGCGAGGTGTTGCCTTCCACGCCCTTGCCGCCGAGTCCGGCTTCCTGGGTGAAAACGATGGTGTTGCCTCGCACTTTGGAGGTGTCGAGAACTTCCTTGATGGGCTTGGCGGAGCCAAGGCCTCCCATCAGTTCCGAGAACGGGTTGTAACGTTCTTCGTCCATCTGGATCGAAGAAACCCAGATGATCTGACGGGCGTAGGTGGGGGACTGCGCAACGATCTGAGCGACCGTTTGGGCGTCGATTGCGGTGTAGGTAGCCATTGGTGTGTGGAGTGAAATGTGAAAACAGAACTAACCGCAGGGCTTGCTCGGCCCTGTTTGTCTGTTGTCAGGTTGTCACTCCACACGGGAGTCTGCCGTGGCTCTAGGCCAGGCAGCTATCAGGACATGCGAATACCGACAGGAGCGCCGGCACCGAGAACGGAGCCGAACAGGCTTTTCAGGCTTCCGGCCTGGGCAGCTTGTGCGACTTGTGTCACGATGTCGGGCGTGGCGGGCTGGCCGGGCGCGGGGCGCTGGGCCTGGGCATGGGAAGTCATGGCGCTGGCGGGGGCGGCGGCCTTGGCAGGCACGGGGCCGGGGGCGGGCTTGGGCTGGGCGGCGGGCGGGGCGGCCTGCTTGGCCTGGGCGCGGAGCTGCTGGGCGATCTTCACGCCAAGCTCGGCAACGGCGGTGGGCGAGCGAACGGCAAGGTCGGGGCTGGCCTCCAGGGCGGTCTTGACGGCGATGGTGGCCGGGCTGTTGTCGTCGGCCAGTTCTGGAAACTGCTGGATGGCGAGGGCCAAGGCGTCGTCGCCGATCTCCTCAAAAGCGCGTTCAGCGTTGGCCTCGGCCTTCATCTTGTCTTCCAGGGCGGCGGCCATCTCGGGGGTGAACTCAACAATGCCCTCGGCGTTGCTTTGGAGGTCGGCGAGGCGCTGGGCGGCTTCCTGGGCGGCGGTGGCGGCGGCGTTGTAGTCCTGAAGGGCCTGCGAAAACACCGGGGCCAAGTCCTGCGGCTCGTGGGCGGGCGCAGGAACGGCGGCCGGGGCCGGGCTGGCCTCGGGCTGGGTGGTATCGGTGGCGGACGTGGACACCTCGGGCGAGGTCACGGCGGCGTCAGGCTCAAGCGGATACTGGCCTGCGTCTTTGGCGGCCTCGGCGGCCTCGGCGGCGGCCACAGGGTCGGCGGGGTCATGTCCGGCGGAGTCGTCCGGGTCTGGCAGGAGCTTGGCGTTTGCGGCGGGCGGTTGGGCCACGCCAGCGGCGGCGGTGAAGTCGGCGGCCAGGGCGGCAGGGTCTTTCTCCAGATTGCCGTAAAGCATCTGTTCAAGGGTGGGTGTCGGGGTGTCGGACATGATGGCTGTATTGTGTGTAGTTATTGACGACTTTGCAAGACAAAGTTTTGAGATGCCTGCCCCAGGCCTAAAGGCCCCTGTTTCCATGGGCCAGTCTGGACGAGGGGCCGAGAGCAGGCAAAGGGATTTAGGCGGCGTCCAACGGAGGCATTCCGCGAAGAACCTCAACGGCTTCAGGATACCAATATGGCGTCGGCGCGAACCCTTTCTCCTCGCTGCCGTTCAGAAGAACGTAGCAGTGGTCATCTTCAATGATGTGACTAACGCCGCCGTGCTCATCTTTGAGGGTGACAATGGGTTTCACTTTTGCGCCCGTGCTGCGGTAAACACAGGACTCGTCGGGTGTTTCTTGGAGGATATAAGGCATGTCGTTTTGTTCTATGCCCGCAGGTTCCGGCGGGCGGCGGGGGAGGCATCAGGCCTCAAAGACGGCGGCGTGGCGGGCCAGGAAGGCGGCCTTGTCGGCCAGGGGCACTCCGGCGGCGTGAATGCAGTAGGGCTCCAGCGGCAGGCGGTCGTAGAACTTGTGCTTCCAGGCCATCGGCCAGAAGTTCCACTCATCCGGCAAAAAGTGCATGTCCACGCCGGAGCGGTAAAAGGCCGCATTGAGCAGGCTTTGCTCGGTCTTGTCGAGAATGTTGATCTCTCCGGCCCGGCGCTGGGCCATGAGGGCGGAAGCCAGCCTGAATGCCTCGCCCACGGCGGGCACGCGGGGGTTGATGACCATGAAGCCCGTGTTGACGTAGCGATCCGGTGGCATGTCGAGGGCTAGGGCATCTTGCAGGCAGAAAGTGCCGTGGATGCTGTGCCGGGTCACGTCCTGGACGGCGGCGATTCCGTTTAGGTTGGCGAACCGGGCAAGGCTCGCCGGGCGAATGAACCACAGGTCGGCGTCAAAAAACACCAGCGTGCGCGTTCCCAGGAGAGGCAGGACATACTTCATGTCGTAGCTTTCCTGGCGGTCCGTGGTGATTACCATGGCGTCCAGTTCCGTGTATTTGCGAAAACGGGCTGCGGCTTCGTAGGCCATGTCAAAATAGCCAGGGCTGGCGATGGTGACGCCAAGGATGTCTGAAATCTCGCTCATGTGAAAATGGCCTTTGGGTTTCCTTCGCCGAGCTTCAAAAGGCATCGGTGAAAGATTTCCTTGTTGCCGACAAGGTTCTTGGGCGCAAGCCAGAATGCTTTTTCCCTTTTGTGCGTGATGGCGGCAAGGACGTTCAAGGCTCGTATGTCGTGAATCATCTCGTCAACGCGCATGGGCCATTTGTGCCAGTCGTATTTGTGGGCCATGCCTCGCCAGTTTTCCACGACTCGGGCGGTTGAATCGGCGATGTTCACGCCTTCCAGATGCAAAGCGTATTGGTTCAACACGGCGCATCGAAGCCAGTTCAAGACGCACGGCGGCCAAAGATCAGAGCCTCCTGCATAAACGATGTCGTTTACCTCGATCATTCTCAGCCGGGCCTCGTCCAGCCTGCCGTTCAAAATCATCAGGTAAGCCTCTCCCGTAAGTTGGCTGACTCTCCACCGCACGCCCAAAGGCGTTTCTTCATGCGGTGCAGCCACGGCAGGGGCAACGCAGGCCAGCCAGTCGGTAAAGGTGATCTCACCGTCAACCGCCCGGTAGGTAAGCCAGCATTTTGCGTTCATGCGGCGGCTCAATGAGGCGGCCTCATCACCTAGAGCTGTCCAGGCGAAATGAAACTGGGTCGTCTTGTGCGATGTCGAGCTTGGCGCGAGGAGTTGGTAGGCGGCGGCGTCCCCGCCCTCCATGAAGCTGCGATACATCCGGCCCGCCCATGTCCCGGCGCACTTGTCATGCCACGGCCTCGGCATCCCGTGCCAGGCCACAAGCCGGGCGTTGGCCTCGCTGGACGCCGATCCAGCAACGTGAACGTGCTTTTTGTAGGACAAGATGCCGTCCAGCACGTCGTCTAGCAGGCCAAGGCGCACGCCCATGACAGCAAGCCGGGCGGCCGTGTGGCCCATCTCCGACTTTCGCAGTTCCGGCTCCATGTCCTCGGTGACTTGCCGGTGGTCGCCGTTCCAGACCATCACGGCGTTTGCCCATTCGTTCGGGCGGTAGAAATCCCGGGTGCCCCATACCATGTCTGGCGGGCAGGCCAGAGCCAGTGCCGTGAAAGGCGTCAACTGGCGGGCAAAAAGGGTGTCGAGGCCGGTCAGGATTGTCGGCCCCGTGAAGCGCCAAGCCTCTTGAACAGCCCACCATCCCGGCCAGTCGGTTTCTAGGCGGATGTGCCAAGGCTCGGTTGGCGTGTCGGTGAGGCACCAGAACTGGAACCGTTTGTCGGTGTTGAACGCCTGAAACTGGCGGTGCAGGCAGGCGGCGTGATCCGGGGTGTAATCTCCCCCAGACCGGCAGACCACGACAAAAGAGGGCTCGTTTGTGATGACGGAAATCATGGCTGGCGCGTGATCGTTTCGGCCTTTGTCCAGACGGTTGCGCCATCTGGCACGTCGTGCAAAACCAAGGCCCCGGCCCCAACGGTAGCATCCTGGCCGATGGTCACGCCGGGCATGATGACGGCCCCGGCCCCGATGCTGGCCCCGGCCATGACTAGCGGCGGGCGGCGTGTATAGCCGGTATTCCCGGCCTTTGGGTAATCGTCATCGCAAAAGGTGACGTTTGGGCCGATGAAAACATTGTCTCCGATCTTCATGCCGGGGGCGGTGATGGTGCCGTGGCCGATGCGGACGTTTGAGCCGAGAATGCAGCCGGCGCTAAGTTCGGCGTTGCTTCCAATGGAACAACGCTCGCCAGTGACAACGCGATCCTGAACCACGGCAAAATGCCAGACACGCGTGCCTTCTCCAAGGATTGCAGACGGATGGACAAACCGCAGGACGGCAACACGCGGCGAAGTTTCCATGAAAGAACGGGACTCGCCAAAAAACTCGTTTGGGGGATTGTAGCTCATAACGTCAGACGTGACACAGCCCACATGCCCGGGACATCCAAGACAAAAGTGAGAGAGCCCGCCACGCTCCGCGCCTTATGGCGGTTCGTGGACTGGATGGGCTCGGCGTCCTCGGGCAGGCCGTAGGCTCGCAGGAACACCTGCCACATGGCTCTGGTGACAACCGTGGTGACTTGGTGGTGGTCGTTGCCTTTGGCGGCGGTGGCGACTTGCTCATAGAGAACGCGGGCAACGGTGGCCTCGGTCATTTGAAGCTGAAACGAATGAAGGCACGGGCCACTTCCTGCGGGCGGTCTTTGGGCCAGCATCCGTCGCCGTCACGCTCGCCGCTCGGCCCGGTGTTGGCCTCAATCGTGGCGACACGGCCTTTTCTTGGCACGCCGGAGACAAGGCCGATGTGCGAAAAGTCGAACACAACCACATCCCCTTTCCTGGGCTCGGCGGTGTCCGGCAGCACGGTCACGCCCTTGGCCTTCCTGGCCCAGGGCAGCCAGCCAAAGGCGGCGGCGGACTGGCAGCGCCATTTCTCAAACTGCGCGGCGTTCATGCCCGTCATGGCCTCCAGCATCCCGGCCTTGGCGAGTTCGTCGCCGGTGGTGTCCAGCCAATACGACATGGCGGCAGCACAATTGCCAGTAGGCGTAATATTTCCGTTTTTGTCCCTGACAATAAAAACTCCTGTTGTCACACTAAAGCAATACATATAATGTTTGCCAATATACGTCTCAACATCTTGAGGATAAGTAATGGCTCGCGTTTTTTTGTTTGGGCGAATATTTACCCTGTGCTGCCTGTTGCCTTTGCTTAAAGATGAGGTCGATATATAACTGCTGACTGTCGGCAAAAACCCGCTTAAACTAGCTGCTAGAGCCACGGCATCAACGTGAGATTTTCTCTTTGCGGTTAATTCGCCTCTAGAGGCCTGTCCATCCCACCAAATAAGCCTTTGCGCGAAATGCGCCTTTTGACTTTTTGTCATAGACAAAAGCCATTGCATAGAAATGCGCTTTTCTTTGTCCACACTTACACATTCCTCAAGCCATGAAGGAATAGCGAATGAAAAAAAGGTTCGTTTTGTTTTTGTTACTGGGCCGTGCGTTTTTCCTTCAATCCACCTTCCTTTCGGGTTGTATGCGTCCAGCGCCTCGATCTTGCGGAGCCTTGAAACACCAAACTCAATTCGGTTTTTTTTCTTGTAGCCGTCTGCAATAAACGCCGCAGCAAAGTTAATGTCAGAATCAGACAAATTGATTCCTGGCCCGTCGTGATAAACGGGCATCATGGCGTGTCTTTTTTTGTCCGTCACCTTGCATATGGACGCGTTCTTGCTACGTGAGCTTGTGTATGACCACCATCGGTGCCCACTGTCGGTGATAATGTCGAGCCATTGGTTTTTGATATGGTGACATTTTCCGTGATATTCTTTGGATATATAAGAAAGAGGGCGGTCAAAAGTAACCTCTCCTGTAGATGGGTTTACGACAGCAATCGGCCCGTCTTTATAGGAGTCGATTCTCACCCATCCCAACGGCGTTAGAATTTCATTTTCTCCTGTAATACAATAAGGCTCACGGTTCTCGTAGCCGTCGGGGTAGGACGTGGAGGGCCAAAACTTCTTGATCCACTCGCCCATGTTATTCTTGGGCTTCTCCACCTTGCCCAGATCACGTCCGGCGATCTTCACGAACCAATCCGCGAACGTGAGCCCCATGGCGGGCGGCTCGGCAGGCTTGGCCGGGGCCAGCGTGGCCGTGAAGGCGTCGAGGGCGGCCCAGGTGGCCGGACCAACGATGCCGTCTGGCTTGAGGCCCTTGTTGGCCTGGAAGGCTTTAACGGCGGCCTCGGTCCTGTAACCAAACTCGCCGTTGGCGATGCCAAGCAGGTTTTGCCAGGAAAGGGCGAACTGCAACGCCATGACTTGTTCGCCTTTGTCTCCTCGGCGAAGGGTGGGTTTGTCGGGTGTCTTGGGCATGGCGGCATTCTACCGCCCGCCCAGGCCCTTGTCAACCAGCAGGAACACGCCGACCACGACGCACACGCAGGCCGCCGTGCCAAGCAGCCATCCCAGGCCGCCCAAAGCTGCCGCCGCCAGGATCATAGCCGGGCCTCCTTGTAGCTGGCCCGCCAGGCCGCCCAGCCTACCAGCCGGAGCACGCCCCAGCGGATGTTGGCCCGCCAGCCGGGCAGTCCCTTGGCCTGGACAAGCTCTTTGTAAACGGCGTCGGCCTGGGCTCGGGTGACGGGATGGAAGTCTCCGCCGGGTGTCCGGTAGCCGTGGTGCCGATAAAGGTAGTCGTGGATGCAGGCCCCGCGCTTGGACTGTCCGAAGGGCGGGACGAGACCATGAAGCCATGCCGGGATGCTCTCACCGTCGAAGGTAAAGCCCTCGGGGGCCGTGATGATGGCGTCGAGAACGGCGGAATAGACGGAAAACGGAGCGATCAGCTTCAGCAGGTTGGTCTGCTGGCCCTCGGCCACGTCAAGGGCCTGGAACTCGGTGATGAATGACGCCTCTTTCATTCATGCCTTTGTGGGCGGGGTTGTCAGGGCGGAACGGACGGCGTTCTTGGCGATCTCGTCAAAGTAGTCGTTCTGCTTGTCCAGTGTTTCGTTCATCTTCTCCATGGCCTGCGTCAGGTCTTGGAAGGCTTTAAGGCCCTTGGTTGCCACCCAGTAGATCACCGACGCCAGTGACGTGAAAAGCACGATCACCGCCACGATCAGCACCCCGTAGAAGCTCCACTCTCCGGCCTCCTGCGGGCTTGGCACCTGCCCCGTCATGGCCTGCCAGGCCACATCAGCTAAGGCCAGGACTGCGGCGGCTCCGGTTGCCATGGCGGCCTGAACATAGGCAGGCATGTCGTGCATGATGGTCTGGAAAGGTTCGGGAACGTGCATCGCGTTTGAATGGGGTTGATTGCAAGTAGCCGATTCCGGGCCGTAAGGCGAGGAGAAAAAGCCTCCTTGCCTAGAATTTCGGCCTACTCCATGCGTTTTCATTGTCCAGATGGGTATGCGATGGCGTGGGCGGCTTCAAAGTAAGCGTAAACTTCTGCATCCGTCTTGCCCATGGTAGCGGCAATCTGCGCGATTACTGGATGGTTGGACACAAAATACGGATATTCCAGGTAAAGCATCATGTGCCGCCTGGTGTCCAGGTTTGGAATCTCGTTGATTTTGGCCTTGAGAGCGATTTCAAGCGTGCGGCCTATGGCCTGGAGGAAAGCCGCTCCAGGCACGGTCAGGGCAGGCTGCGGCTGCTCTTGGTTGGCGGCCTGCTCTGCGGCAAACAGTGCCTCGGCCTGCGCCCGCGTGGCGTTGAGTTCGGCCTGTGTCGGCATGGGCTGGCCGTCGTGGAACGTGATGTCATCACCAACGGCGATGAAATGACGCGTGGGCCAGATGAGTCGGATGTGGTCGGTGAGTTTCATGGTTTAATCGGCAGGAGTGACGGTGAACCAGGAGCCGCCTTTGATGGAAACCGAGTTGCCTCCGCCACTTTCGGCGGAAAAACGCGGGGCTATAGTCCCTGTGCTTGTGGCCGTGAACACGCCGGTGACACGGAACTCACGGGCGGTTGCCCCCCCGGTAGTAGCGACCACAGAACCCGTGTCCCAGGATGAATAGACCGTGTAGCCATTGACGTAGTTGGTCGAAAGGGCTACCGCGACGGAGAAATAAATGAAAGAGCTGCTCGGCCCATTCATGGCAATCGTCAGTCCTTCAGTCGTGGTGTTGGACGTAAACGCCCCGACCCACTCAAACTTGTAGGTGCCTGTGGCGCTGATCGTGACTGGCAGCCCCGTCACATCCGCCAAACTGGTGCTGTTTGATGTCACGTCGGATGTCAGGCATTTGGTGGTCGGTTTGCCAGTCACGGATGACCATGCCGTTGATCCGGCGGAAACAGTGGCCCAAGAGCCGTCAGCCTTCAGATACTTGCCTCCTGCCGCATCGCCTGCCGCCGGCGCAGGCACAAGACCCTTGGTGCCGCCAGAGCCGGAGTCTCCCACCATGGCGTTTAAGAAGGCCGTGGCCGCCGTGGCCGTCAGTTCCTCAATCGCGCCCGTGCTGGCCGTGGTCCGGCCAAGCAGGCGGGCAGTGGTCATGGTCAGGCCAGAAGAGGAAACGCTTCCTACCTTGGAGTAAAGCGCATCGTAGGCCGTTTGGAGCGTGGCCTTGATGTTTGCCCAAGTGACTTTTTTCAGGACGTTGCTGGCCGCCGAGTCAATAAGCGGCATTGTATCAGCATCTACGGGTGTGGTCTTGGCCGTGGCCCCGTGGATGGAAGAGCCAACATTCCCCGCGTCGGTGACATCCGCCGCCGCCTCAATGCCGTCCAGCTTGGAAGCGTAAGCCGTGGTCATCAGGCCGTCCTGGCTGGCGCTGGCGTCCCTGATCTTGTCGGAGCCTGCCGTGACATGGCTGGAGGCATGGGCCGTGGGCGTCCTGGCGTCCGTGAGGCGGGAATCGGTGGTAAGAACGTCAACGTAGGTTGCCCAGGCCCCGGAATGGAAAAGCCGCCTGATCTGGCTGCCTGCCGTGCTGTATCCGGTGCCGCCAATGGTGGCAGTGCCGTTGCGGACAACAACCGTAAATCCCTTGCCCTCGCTAGGGCTTGGGTCTGTGACGGTTGCGGACGCCACAACGACATAAAGCCCGTCATTCGCGGCGGTGAAGTTGCTGGATTTCACCTCGGCAGGCTGCAAGGCCGTGTCCGCCTTGGTGCCTTGCGCTGCTGTGGCAAAGTATCCGACATCCTCGGCGGCGGCGGTTCCGATGTCGGCGGGCTGGACGGCGGTATCGGCCAAAGCGCCCTGGGCGGCCGTGGCAAAATCGCCCGTGTCGGCAAAGGCGGCCGTGCCTAGGTCGGCCTGCGCGTAGGTCTTGACGGCGGCAATAGTGGCCTTGCGGTCAACGTCCGGCGTGCCCGGCAGGTTGAGCGGTATTTCTTCGGTGCCGTCAAGCGTGGCCCTGTCTGTGAGGTTTGTGATGAGCGAATTAGCCATTAATCAAAAGGTCGCCTGTTTGGTTGAGAAGAACGTGGCCTCCCGTGTTTAGCAGGAGGCGATTAGACTCCCCCGGCAAAATAACACTGGCTGTATTGCTACTCGGCCCCTCCCCAGCATCGTTGAATGGAACTACTATGTAGTAGTATGTTTCTCCTGCGGCGGCTGAGACATTATCAGATGAAGATAATGTATTTGGGCCTGTTGAAAAAACTGGGCTGTCAACGCCTGGAATAGGTGGTGTATTTGTGCCTCGATAGACATTGTAACCAAACCCTGCTGAGCCCGATTTATTGCTGGCTGTCCATTCAAGTAAGGCAACAGAGCTTCCAGGATCGGCGTCCACCGTCAAAACAGGTGCCACTGTCGGCGGCGTAAGCGTGCCTGAGCCGCTTGTGCCTGCGCCGAGTAGGACCAGATTGTTAGCCATTAGCCGGGGATGATGGCGTAGGTGATTGAAACAGAGACGTTGCCGGTGCCTGTGGTGGTCACATTCAGGGCCTCGCCTGCCGTGGCCTTGAAGAGGGCCATCTGGTTGTCAGGGCTGCCCATGTTGGAGCCGCCAGAGGCCGCGACGTATTCCGTGGCGGAAATGGCCGTGGTGCCGGACTTGAAAACAACAGTAGCATCCACGTCAGAGCGAATCTCGACCGAGAACACGGCAATGCGAACCGTGCCGGACGGGGCGGCAACCAGGGTTTCAGTGTCCGGTGAGGCCACTTCCACAAACGTGCGGGCCTTGGCAACGGCATCACCGCCGCGAGGGTTGTAGTAGCGTTCGGGGAACAAATTCATTGGTCTTGATTATGCGGGTTCGGTGGTTTCTGGCAAGTCTTTTCGCCCTGCGGCCTCGCGCTTGGCGGCGGCCTGCCGGATGCTGGCAAGCTGGCTGGAAACCAGGGTGGCAACCTCGTTGTAAAGGGCGTGCTCGCGGAGGCAGTCGCAGACAATCTGCGGATTCCTGATCTTGGCCGGATCGACTGGCTCGCCCTGCTTGACCGGCCCGGCGGGCTTGACGGCCTCGGCGATGGCCCGGCGCAATGCCCCGGCGGCGTGCTCGGTGTAGGGCTTGACGATCAGTTCATTGAATGCCTCGCTGTTTTCAAGCTGGACAAGCAGTTCATGGGCGCGGGCTGTTTCGGCGGGTGTCATCGGTTAGGTGGTGGCGGTTGTGTCTGGCCGTCCTGGGCCTGCTGGGCTGCGGCCTCGGCTTGGGCCTGGGCGATTTCAACGGAGGCCTGCTGCATGGCGGCCAGGGTTTCCTCGGGATTCGGCTCGCCGATGCCCTTCAGGATGTTGCCATACTGACGGGCTAGGGCGTTTTGCATGGGCGGTGCCAGGGCGGCGAACTGGTTCAGGACGTTGATAATGGCCTGTCCGGTTTCGACCATCTGGCTTGAATGCGCCTTGGTCAGGGACACCTCGAACACGTTGGACACGTCCTGCGGGAACGTCTTGATCCACTCCAGCAGGGCCGTCCCTTCTTCCTGGCCTACCTGCTCCATGAGGGCGGCCATGCCTGCCTTGGTGTTGGTGATGGTGTAAAGCTCGATGTCGATGAATGCCCGCAGCATGGATTGCAGGCCGATCACTATTTCGGATTCCCGGGCGCGTAGAGACTGGTTGCTGGTGTTCTCGAGAATCTTCGCCACGCCAAGGGTGTCCTGGCCGGGCACGTCGGCCACGCTGGCCTCGGCCGGGCTGGTCAGGCCGGCGCTGATCTCGGCCCGGCCCACGGCCTTTTCCATGAGCTGCCCAAAAACCTCAATGTTGGCGGGCTGGACGGTCTTGACGGACATGGCATCATCGGCCGTGAAGCCTGCCCGGAGCTGGTAGCCTTCGGAGTTGCGGAACTGGATGCCGCCGCCGTCAATGCCCTGCTGGGTGGCAAGGGGGTTCTCAAAGATGACGTTGCCGGAGGTGTTGGCGTCGAACTCGATGCGGTTCAGCATCTTATCGGCCACCTCGGCCCAGGTGTCCAGAAGCTCATAGTAGCCTCGGCCCGTCCAGCGGTGGAGCTTGGGCCAGATACGGTGACAAGTGTAGGGGTGCGGGTGCTCCTTGTCGTTCCAGGGGAGGATGATGGAGGCGTATTCGTAGTGAACCGGGATTTTGGCGTCCCAATCCAGCAGGACATAAATGCTTTCGTCGTAGCCGTCGTTGTCGGCATCGTAGCGAATCCAGCATTCAACGTATGTCCTGCGCTTGTAGCGGTTTGGGCTTTGGTCTGCCGGGCGCTGGGTGTTCTCGTCCTCGCCGTCACGGATGCGGTTCAGGGAGGCGCGAACCGTGTAGTTCTCGTAATCTCCGCCTGGCAGGCTGTTGGTCTTGATAGCCTCTTTGTAGGCGTCATACGTCTCTTTGATCCTAGTGTCAGGGTCGTAGGAAATCAGCAGGTCGCCAGGGTTGGCGGCGAAAACGTGGCCTTTAACCGGGCTGGCGTCGATGCTGGCGGCGTTTGGATGGCAGAAGAAGTCCCCGTAATGGATCACGGCCACCTCGCAGCCGGGTTCCTTGCTGGTGCGCTGCATGACCACATGCGGCTTTGCCATCTCCAGAGCCGCGCCTTTGATAGCCCAAACGGACGGATCACGCTGCAAAACCTGCCGCTCGGGATAGGCCGGGTCGTCTATCCAGATGTCGGAGGCTAAGACAGGCTGGCCTTGGCTGTCCTTCAGCGTCTTGCCGTCCAGTTTGACGCCCTGGATAACCACGGGCTTCATATAAAACGCCTCAGCTAGGCCTTCCCGGGTGATTTCCTGGCCTCGAATCAAGGCCCCCTGCATGGCCTTTTTGCCTGTTTCGTTGAGGTTGATGGCCTGCGCCCGCTTCTTCAGTCGGCGCATAAGGGTGTCGATGCTCGGGTTTTCATCCTCGGTGCCCTCCGCTGCCGGGCCGAAAAAGGCCGCAGAGGCCAGCAGGTCGTTCGCCATCTTGTCGCCGTGCTGGAGAACGGGTGTCATCGGCACGTTCAAGGAAAGGTTGGTTTCCTTGAACAGCAGGCATTGCGCCTTCCTGTGTTCAAAGTCCTGTTCAAAGGCCAGTTGGTAGTTGTCCCAGCGGTAAAGCGTCGATCCCACCCGGTATTCCCGGCTGGTGGTCTGCACGCCCATCAGGTCGCGTTTGTCGTTCACCTCGGCGATGACGTGCTGAATGAAGGCGTCCTCTTCGTAATCGGAGGCAAACGTCAGGTGTGATTCAATGAGGCGCTTCATTTATTGGGTGTAGTTATGGCCGGGGTTTTGGGCTTCTGCAAGCCAATCGTGCCGCCCATGACTCGGGCCTGTGCCCGGGCCTGCTCGCGGGCTTTCTTGAACTTCTCAATCAGGCTTTCCGTGGGCTTGGCCCGCTCGGCCGGGGTGGCCGTGGCCGTGATGCGGCGGGCGGCGTCGGCGTATAGCTTGCCGTCAAGCTCGGCAAAGCGGCGTTTGGCGGCCGGGTCGGCGATGGGGGCCTTGTAGCCTGGCGTGCCGCGCTTGGCTCCTGGCTCGCGGACGTAGTAGTCATCGGCCTGGAGGGGTTGTGGATACCACGCAGCCACGGGGTTGAGGCGGTTGGCGCGGAGTAAAAGGGCGTCCGGCTGTGGCTTCACCACGGCGTTTGCCTGGAACAGCAGGCGGGCTGGCGGGCTGAAGCCCTTGCGGATGCGCTCGCCTGTGGCCGTCACTTTGGGTTCGGCGGCGAAGATGGGTAGTTTTGGGGCCACCTCAGGGTTTGGCAGGCCGGTGTAGCCGATGCCTGCCGTCTTGGTGTCGCGGATGAGGTCGTCCCAGTTGCGGAGCGGCTGCTTGATGAGGTTCGGAATCGCGCCGTTGATGAGCTGCTTGGCTGCCCAGTTTGACGTGGAGGGGTCGCGGCGTTCTTCAAAGTCGCGGATGGTTTCCATGACGCCGGAGAAGCCTTGCAGGAAGGATTTGCCTTCAACGGAAGCCATGAGGCTGGAGCCGATGAAGCGCAAATAGCTGGCGTCGGCCTCGCCCTGCTTGCGGCGGCGGTTCACCTCCATGTAGTTCCGATAGCCGTCCACCCAAGCGGAAAGCAGGGTGGCTACGGGCTCGTAACGGGAGAAGTTGAACGAGGTAATCACCTTGCCGTCCTTGTCGCGGAACAGGATGGAGTTTGCCCCGCCTGTGCTACGCAGGAATGCCTCGCGCTCGCCCTGGGTGCCGGGCGCATAGGGGCGGTTGCCGACAATCAGAATGGGCTTCTTCTCGTCATCATCGTCACCTTCAAACATGCTGGCGAGCATCATCCAGCCCAGCCCGGCCAGCAGGCTTTCGGACACGTCCTTGATCTGCATGGCCTTGGTGTAGTTCTTCAGGAACGCCTCGCCATCCCTGACCTTGAACAGCCCGGCCCGGGCGGCGTGCCAGAGGCCCACCACGGCGGAGCCGCCAGCCTTGCGCAGGCCAACTTTGATGATGTTTGTGGGCGTCCGCTGGAACGGGAAGATGATTCGCATGATCTTTCCTTGCACCTTGCGCCAGAACAGACGGTTACGCAGCTTGGCCGCCCCTTCGTTGTCGCCCTTAGCCTCGGCCTCGGCCATGAGCTTTTCCAGGTCGCGCACGCTGCGGTTGCCGCCCAGGATGGTGTCCACAAGGTCGGTTGCGGCGTTCTCGTCCTGGAACAGCAGTTCTTCGGCGGTCTTGTTGGCCTCGGTCCAGACTTGGCTGCCTGGGTTGGCGAGGGCGTTGGCAATCTCGGACTCCAAGAAGGCGTCCCGGTTCTTGCCCGTCAGGCCTTGCTGCTTGGCCTGGAAGGCGGCGGCCCGGTAGGCGATGGCCGTGGCTTCCATTTGGAGAATGGAGGTCTTGAAGAACGCATCTGTGAAGCGAAGCAGGCGGCCCGGCAGGCGGGCGAGTTGGCCTGCTTTGCCTCCGATGGAAGGCCGGTAGGCCCCCACCTTGTCCAGGCTGCCGTCCTTGAACTCGATCTCCATGGGCTCGCCAAGGTATTTGTGGCGAACGGAATCGCCCTCGGTGAGGAAGGACTGGCGGGCCATGTCCAGGGCGGGCATGATGGAGCCCATGAAGGCCTTGGCGACGTGCTTGAACTCGCCGAGTTTGGCGCTGTTCGGGTCGCGGTAGAGGACGTTCATGCCAGCCTCAACCATGCGCTGCGCCGTGTAGTGCCAGAGCACGTTGGCGGCGTTGCCGGTAAGGTTTGCCACCTGGGTCTGCGGGCCAGACAAAAGCGGCCAGTTGATCCAGTATTCGTAGAGCTTGTCCGTGACGCTGGCTTTGGCGGCGGAGAATTCGCGGGCCACGGCGTAGAAGCTCGCCATGTCCTCGGGGTCGAACGGAACGAACACGCGGACTTTCTTCCCTCCGGGTGTGTCGATCACCTTGGCAATCAGGCTTCCGGCCTTGTTGCGCCGGCGGGCGGGCTGGAGCGCATAGTTCAGAATGCGGTTTACTTCGTTCTCAATGTCCTGCTGTTGCTGCTGCGTGAGCGGAGGGGCCATGGTGCCAAGCGGGCCGGACACGGCGGCCATGCGCAGGCCCACCTTGCGGGCGAGGCTGTCAAAGCCGGAGCGGATCATTTCGCCCCAGCCCTTTCCTGCCTTCACCTCGGCGGCCAGCGCCGGGCGGATGATGCCGTTTCGGACCTCTTCAATGAACTTGGCAACGTCGGCCTCGTTGATCTGCAAGGCCCCGGCAATGTGGCGGTCAGAACGGCCTTGGAAAGCTAGGCGCATGATGTCGCGGCCATAGTCAAACTTGTCCAGGGCCTCGCGGACAGCTGGTAGTTCAAGGATGGCCGTTTGCAGGCTGTAACGGTCAACGGTGGAAAGGGTCATATCCTGTTCCATGATGCCGACACGCTTCAGGATGTTGGCCTTCAGCTTCTCGTTGTCGGCGTCGGAGCGCTCCAGAATCTCCTCCTGCGTCTCCTGGCCTCGGGCCTCCTTCAGGGCGGCCTCAATGTCGGCACGGCGGCCTGCCTGATACCCGGCAAGCTGGGCCTCAAGCTCGGCAATGCGGCGGGCCTTGGCGGCGGCCGTGGGGGCCAGGGCAAGGCGGCGGCGAACCTTGGAATCAGGGCCAAAGATCACGGTAAGTGCCTTGTTCCAGCGGTCTTGTGGCGTTTCCAACGGGTCGCGGCGGCCTGCGAGGGCCTGGGCGGTAAGCGTGCCAATGTCGAGGTAGTAGTTGCCTAGGCGGTGGAGAAGCAGGCGTGTGGCCTTGTCGCCGGTCATGGCAACCACTCGGTTCAAGTGCTCAATCACCGCGCCCACAACGGCCTGTTCCTCCGGCTTCATCATGGCCTTTTCGTCGGCCAGTTCGGAGGCGAAGGCGATGGCCTTGTCTGGATCGGCCTGGACTTGCTGGGCGGCCCATTTGCGCATCTCGTCAAACACCACGGTTGCCGGGCCTCCCACCATGTCGCGGGCGGCGGTCAGGGCTCGGTAGAACTCGCGGGCAGCCGGATCACGGAACTGCTGGGACAGGTTACGGCCAGACATGGCCCCGCTGGCCTGGACGGCGGCCACGGCCTCGGGATCGTTACGCAGGGCGTCGGCGGCCTCGGCATCCTTGCGGAGCTGATCCATCATGTCGGACGTTTCCTGCACGTCCTCCGCCTCCCTCACGGCCTCGTTGGCTGCCTCTTCAAGCTCGGCGGCCTGGGCCTCGTCGGACTGGCGGGCCGGGCCGGGCTGGCCGGGCGGGTTTCGAAGGATGGACGGGCTGGCAGGATTGAACCGCTGGGAAAGCGGGATCACGTTGCCGGATTCGTCGCGGGTGACTGGGTCGGCGGATTTGATTTGGGATGGGTCAAAAACGACAAAAATCGTATCAAGCGGACCGCCGTCAAAAGTGTTTTTTATAATTACTGAATCGTGCCCATTTTTCAGCGCCTCGTCGATTCTGTCGGCATACGATTGTTCGCGGTATTCGTTGCCATTGTCATCAAACACCATCGGATTGTTCAAGAACAGATAGGCGTTCACCATCTGGCCTTCTGAGGTGTCCAGATAACTGTCAGGCAGTGACGCAGATAGTGCGTCAATGTCAGCCTTTGCGTCAACTCCAAGAGCCTCTAACGCAGGCGCAAGCTCATCGCGAAGGAATTGTATTCTCGATGAAATTATATATTCAGGGTCGTCGGAGACGCTTCCATCAAGAAGAACATCAACTCCAATGTCGCCCCACTCTGAAACGAATTCGCCCGATCCAAACGGAAGGCCATTAACTTCCTCGGCTGAGGTCAATTCCACGGCTTCGCGGATCAACGACTTGATCGCTTTATTGTAATCACGAACCCACTCCTCGCCACTTTCAGATGCTTCAAATTCGCGGCGAATGTAATAATCCTTGCTTGATGCCGTTTCCTTTGACCCAGCAAAGAAGAATCCTTTCTTAGCCGATTCTGCAAAGGTATTGCTTCCTAGCTTAGATTTGTCAAAAACGGTTATCGGCGTTTGAGACTTGGATCCGTGAAACGCATTGACGACATAACGAACGCCCGTTTGGAAATCAAAGGTCGATGCATTTTTGATAATCTGATCTCCTCCAGCCGCCTCGTCCACCATGCGCTGTGCCTTCTCCAGGTCGCCAGCCTCCACGGCGGCCATGTATTCGGCGTCCTGGGCGGGCGTGACGGCCGCCTGGCCGCCGGGCGGGTTGGCTAGGCCTGGCTGGCCACCTTCGTCGGCGGGCAGGGGCTGGGGCGTGGCGGGCGGATTGCGAAGCATGACGCCAGTCTCCGTGGGAACGGAATCAAGAATGTTGAACAGATTGTCATAGGCTGCTTGAATGCCATCGGCCATTTCGGCAGATGTTGGCAGAGCCGGGCTTTCGTCTTTGACGATGTTCACCAAGTAATCATTGGTGATGTCTTTGCCTATAAGCCTGTCGGCAATGTATTTCTCAAATGCGCGGGCGGATTTCTCAACAAGAGTCGAGTAATAAGGCTTGCTACGGGCATCGTCCAAGGTTGCCGAACGTTCGGCAAATGGTCCGGTTTTCAGCGTAGTTGCGATTTGACGGAAAGCCTGCCAGACTTCTGGGCGCATGTTTTTTGGCGCAGATGCTGGCTTTTGCGTGGTCGCGTATTTATCCAGAGGTCGTGCTTTAGTGGCTCCCGTGTCATCCAGACGGGCAAAGTAGTTGTCGAAAGCGTGGAACCACTCATGGGCAAGCGATCCTGGTCCGGTTTTCTTTGTGAGATTAATCACCACTTCTCCTGGCTCGTAGTGTGCCTTGTATTTGGATACACCACGGGCACCAAAAGCCAGTCCAAGGGAGCCGTCTAGCGACATGGCTTTAGGAGGCACGCCCAGGGCCTCGGCAAGGTCCATCAGCGCATCGTATGCCTGATTTAGGTCGGTTTGGCGGCGGTCGCTTTCAACCCAGTTCCCGAACTGGACGCCTCGGAAGCCGAAAGCGTCTTGGAACATTTGAGGAGAAACGTCGCCGTCGCGGCGGGCAGGCCCTTGGCGCGGCTCGTTGACCGTGCGGCGGTATTCTGGGTGCTCCTTCATCCCCTGCCACATAGCTTCAAGGTCTGCCCGGTTGTCGGCCAAGTGCTGCCTTGCCGCTTTCACGTCAGGGAAGCCTGTTTTCAAGCGGACAACTCCGTTGATTCCACGAATGCCAACAAAGTATTGACCGGTTCGGCGGTCTTGCCATACGGCAAACGGCAGTTTTTTGGCTTCTTTGGCTTTTGGCGTTTCGGCTGGTTGTCCCGCTAGGGTAATTTTAATCATTTCCGCCACTTCACGCCATGCCTCTTCACCAGCGCGAAGAACAAGCATGTCCGTGCTTCGTTCATCTTTGGTGGCAATAGTTGCGGGTGTGAACTTGTCTAGCTTCTGGCCTTTGTAGTAGCCAACATCCCAATTAGCCACAGTCCAGCCTTTTGCTTTGGTGAAAAGCGGGTAGCCAAGATACTTGTATAGCTTAATGGCGTTAGAAAGCCCCGAAAGGCGCTGCGTGCGTTCAAGTCCTGTCAAAACAGCCGGATCAATTCCTTTGCCTGCAATCACGTCTTGCGTGAGTTGATGCAGGAATTTTACAGCATCTCCCCAGTTTTTCAGCTTCCATGATTTTTTTGGTTTCGGCGGCAAATTGTCTCGGATGGCTTTCAGCAAAGCCAAATCATCTACAGACACACCTGCCTCTATGGCTGCCTCGTAATCTGGTTCTGGCACATTTCTGGAAAGCGTCACGTCATCATAGGATTCGGGGAAAGCCTGATCCATGATGCGTTTGAACTTGCCCCATACGTCTTTTCGCGCTCCAAAGATTTTTTCGCCAAAATCCGTAATCTTTCCGACTGGAGGCTTGTCTGCAGCCTCCTCCCGGCCCTGCCCGGCCTCGGCGGCGGGGGCCTGGCTGGCTGGCTGGGCCTCGGGCTGGCTGGGCTTGGCTGCCCATGTCTGGATGGCTTCGGTTGTGCCTTTTTCGGTCTTGGGCAGCTTAATCCCTGTGCGTTTCTCAAACTCGGCGCGGAGTCCTTTGTTGCTCAGGAACAGCAACCTACCCATAGCCTCGGCGCTGTTGGCCTCATAGGCGGCGTTGAACTTGTCCTGGGAGGCCTGGGGCAGGCTGGCGAACTCAGGCGGCCCGGCTTTGGCTGGCTTGGCTGGCCTTGTTTCGCCTGCCATGTTCATGGGCCTAGCCTCGGCCTTCCCGGCAGCCTCCACGGCTGGCGGCTGGGCCGTCACGGGCGGGGCTGGGCGGAAGTTCTGATAATACATCGTCCCGCCTTCAGACACTACTTTCACCTCGTAAATGGCGGCGTTTGGGCCTTCAAGGGTTAGTAGTGCTAAATCGTCGCCTTTTTTGCGGCCAAGCTCGCGATTGGTGCCGCGCTCATACCATTTGCCTCCTTTACGATAGTAGGCTGGGCCGGATGGTGTGATTTGGAAGATGCGTTTTTCATCCTGAATGCGTGCGTCTTCGCGTAGTGCATTCATCCTGCTCTCCATCCTTTGCTTTTGTTCCGCCTCAAAACGAGCGATGTTTTGCCGCTTTTCTGCCGACTCCTCAACGGTGAGCATGTAAGGCTTGCCGTTTTGGTCGATGTAGCCAAGCCTCTTCTCCCCCTGACGGTCTATGTAAACCCATGGATCGTTTGGGAGTCTATGAGTGGTGGTTTGTGGACGGTCGTAGCCTAACCCTTTTTTCAGAGCTTGGGCGGCTTCTGCTTTGGGGAGTTGCGCTAAAATCCTCTCCTGTGCCGGGGTCAGGTCGAGCAACTGTATCTCGTCACTGTCTTTGGCCGCAGCCCCAGATGTGGGAGTTTCTGACTGGTCGCCGTCAGGTTGAAGTGTCTCAGGTTTGCGTTGAAGTTCGCTTCTTTCTCCTGCCACGTCAGGGGCGGGAGTGCTTGCCGCATTGCTACGGCCTTGGCCTTTAACTGGCTTTTGTTGCGTTTCATAAGTCGCGGCGGCCTCGGCCTGGGCTGGCGTCACGGAGGCGGGGAGGGCGGGTTCTGGCTCCGCCTGGGCGGCCTCGGCGGCTTCTCTTTTGGCGGTGGCGTCATCCGCTTTGATGCGGGCGGCCTCGACTCGTTGGCGGGCGGCAATTTCGTCGGCTGCCGTAGGCGCGGCAGGCGGCGGCGTGGCGGCGGTGCCTTCCATAGCGGCCTTCTCGCCGCGCAGTTCTTCCAGTTTCTTTTCTAGGCTGGCAAGCTCCCACTCTGGCTTGTTTTTGAGCTTGAGAGAGATTTCAAGCTCTTTGATGCGGCTAGTGCGCCATTCGATTTGGCGTTTCTTGGTTTCTGGACGCGCCATCAGTTCAGCGTAGCGTGCCAGCCACTCGCGAGCGGCTTCAAGTTTTGTGTTCAACCAGCGGCTATGTGCTGCCGCTCCGCTTTCTATGGTGATCTTACCAAGGATGTCGGGAGTTTCATCGTTAAGCGTGCGGGCTGAAGGATTTTTCCATACGCGCTCAGTGCGGCCATAACCGGCTGATTGAATCTCGCTGAACTCTTTAGAGAGCGTCTTGCGGGCCTCCGTAATGCCCTGGATGGCGGCAAGGGCAAGGCTTTGGCGGGCTTCTCTGGCCATTTCATCGCCGCTTTTGTCGGCAAAATGTGTGATGCACTCGCTACCAACGGCTAGCGTCCATTTCTTCCCATCATCTTTGATGAAATAGAAGTTCTTTACTGGCTGCTTTCCGCACCACTCGCAATTTCCGTGCTCTTGCGCGTTGCTGCTTGGGAATAGCGTTGGAGCTTTCTGCATCTCAGATGCGCCAGTCAAATCTTGCGTTGGCTTGCCGTCTTGCGCTTCCCCAGTGAATGGGAATGCGGACCAATCGGAAATCTTGGTCCCCATGTGGATCTGATTGGCGGCCACGGCCATCTCGTAGGTCTTGATTGGCCTATCTTTGAGAGTGCTGTCTTTCAGGACTTCCTCGGCCTGCTCTTTTGTGATCGTGGCAGCGGCGGCGGCCTGCCCCATAGGCGCGGCAGCCTCTACGGGCTGGCTGGCCTGGGCGGCCTGCTCGGCAGGCTGGGCGGGGGCCGGGGCTTGGCGCTCAGCCAGCCCGGCCTTTTCCGCCATCTGCCTGACGGCGGCCTCCACGGCGTCTGCCTCGGCCCGGATTTGCTCGGCCATGGCCGGGTCTTTGACCAGCCCGGCGATTTCCCGGAGGGCGGCCACGAACTCGCGGAACAGGGCGGCCAGCTTGTCGCGGAAGGCCGGGTCGTCGGAGGCTTCAATGAGGGCTTGGTTGCTGATCTCCCCTGACATGCGGGCCTCGACTAGCTGGGCAAACCATTCGTGCGCGGCCTGGAACTCGTCCAGTTCGCCCTGGCCTTCGCCTGCCTGGGCTAGGTAAAGGCGGCGGCTGGCGGCCTTGGCCTCTGGCGTCAGGGCGTTGTAGAGGTCGAGGATTCGCTTGTCGTTGAGGCGGGAGAGGGCGGCTTGGTGGATGAACTCATGCACCAGGAACTTGTCGATGGCCTTGTAGAGGGCTTCCTTGCCCAGGTTGTTTTCGGCAAGTTGGTCGATGGCTCCGGCGGGGTTGATGACGAACAGGCCGCCACGTCCGGCGGGAATGACCATCATGCCCTGAATTGGCTTGCCGTTGTATTCGGTCGCCACGGCGTAATCCACCACGCCGTCGAAGGCTTCCAGGCGCTTGGCGAGCCAGGCGGCACCCACAATCTTCCTGTTGGCGGCGTTCTTGGCCTCCTGCGTCTTGGCGGCGGCCTTCTCGGCCTTGGCCTTGGCCGTGTAGTCGGCAATGGCGGCCTTGGCCTTGGCTAGGGGCGTGACTGGGGCGGGCGGTTCGGACACGGCTTGTCCGGCTTGGGACACGGGCTGTCCTGGCTCGCGGGCGGCTTTCTCTCGGGCCGTCATGTCGGCAAGCCCGGCCTTGAACTCGTCCAGGCTCATTTCCTGGATGCCACCGAAGCCTTGCCAGTCGGCGGTGTAGTTGGCCCGGTAGGCCTGTTCGGCCTCGGCGGCGGTGCCGTAGCCGATGATGGTCTTGAACTCGTCGAATTTGCCCGTTTTTGGATCGTTCTGAGTCACCACAAACACAGGCCCGGCATAGTCTTCGGGAGTGCCCGGCTTAATGAACACGTCGACCTGTTCGCCCGTGTTGTCCACGGTGCCCTTGATGTAGCCGTAATGGTCGGACAACGCGCCCCATTCCGGGCGGCGTTTGGTGCCTGCCTCGTTCTCAATGGAGATGTCGAGGCCGCCGATCTTGGCATGGCCTTTCTTGTAGTTGCCAGCCTCTTTCTGGGCCTCGCTAGGCTCCGGCGCAGGGCTGGCCGGGCTTGTGGCGGCCTGGGCGGCGGCTTCGTCCACGGGGGCGGGCGGGGCCTCCTGCCGGGCCGTGACTTGGCTGGCGGGCACGGCCTGGTCCTTCTTGCGGGCCGCCTTGGCCTTCTGGGCAGGCGTGGCACGGGCTGCCTGGGCTGGCGTCAGGCCTCCGCCTGCTGCTGGCTCAGGCTCAGGAGCCGTTTCTTGTGCCGGTGCTGGCGGTTGTTCTGGCACCACTCGCACGGTTGGTTCGGGTGGCACGACGGACTCGGCCCGTGTGGATACAGTTTCCACCGTGGCGCTTTCTTCTGGTCGAACTGCTTCTGGCGCTGGGCTCGACTCAGGTGGCGGCGGTCCTTGCTCATTGGCGGGGGTGGGCTCGGGTGTCGGCGCTGGTGCCTCGCCAGCCGTTGCGGGCTGCACAGGCATTTCAGCGGCCATTTCCGCATTGGAGCCTGTGATGGTTTGCGAGGACTTGGGTGCTTCTGTCGCGCCAGAAATGGTTGCAGGCGGGGGAATCGAACCCCCTTCTGTTGGTAATGAGCCAACCGACTTAGCCGGTAGTCCAGCCTGCGATTGAGATTCTGCGGCCTTCTCCTTGGCCTGTCCAGCCTTTTTCTTGGCGGCTGGCTTGGCCTCGGCCTCGTCGATCTGGGCCTTGCGCTCGGCCTCGTCCAGGCGGATTTGCCGGGCAAGCAGGGGCTGGCCTTCGTCGTCCAGCCATTCGGCGGCCTCGTTGCGGATGACGAGCTTGCCCTTGTAGGTTTCCACAAGGGGCGTGGTCTTGGGGGCCGGGATGATCTTGCCGTCTTTGCTGACGAACCCCAGGGCCTCGCGTTCGCGGGCGTCCAGGCTTTCCAGGCTTGCGCCCTGGGCCACTTTGACGAGGCCGGAGGCGGCGGCCCGGGAAACGTCCTCGGTGGTGCGGTTGGTGCGCTTCACCGTGTCCGCCACGGCCTGCGGCAGCATGGCCTCGCCTGTTGGCGTGAAGGCCTTGATTGCGCCAGCGATGTCGCCTGTTTGGGCAGGCTGGCTGATCTGGGCGGGGGCCACTGTGCCGGGCGTGGGGGCCGGGCCTGCTTGGGCCTGGGGCTGGGCTGGTGCGGCTGGCGCGTTGCGGTCGAGGTAGCCACGCAAACCGGAGGCACCGCCGCCAAGAACGCCGCCGACAAGGCCCGCCTCGGTGGCTTCGGCGAACACCTGTTCCAAGGGCTTGTTTGGGTCGTAGGTGAGCTGGGCAATGATGCCTTGCATCATCTGGTCGGCCCATTCTTCGGCGGCTTCATCGCTCACACCTTCGCCGATCTGGGCCATGATGCCGCGCTTGATGGCGGCTCGGCCAAGGGCTTGCCCTCCTGGGCGAAGCAGGCTTTCCACGCCTCCCGATCCCAGGGCGGTGAGCACGCCAGTGGCAAGGCCGGAGGCGATGGCCGGGGCGGCCGCTTTAGCCTTGGCTTCTTCCTGGCTCAGGCCTTGCTGCATGTAGGCGTCCACGGCGTCCACGAATGTCCCGCCACCGCTTTGGGCGGCTGCGTCGATGGCGGAGGCCCCCAGGGCGGCGGCTCCTGCGCCAAGCACACGGCCAGCCACGCCGCCGGCGGCCAAGCTCTCCATGACGGAAGGCACGCCGCCTGCCACGCTTGCCATGAATCGGCCCGCCATGTTGGTGCCCTTGCCTGCCTCGCCTGCTGCGGTCTGGTAGGCCTGGGCGCGATCCTGCCAGTAGCGGGCGTATTCCAGGGCGGTGTCGGAGCCTGTCAGGCCTGCGATTGCGCCAAGCCAGCCGGACGGCAGGCCAGCGGTGGAGCCCAGGAACTTCATCACGGCGGCATTCAGCGCCCCGCCTTCCTTCATGGAGGCGTTGAACTGCTCCATGCGTTCCACGTCGTTCCCCTTGGTGTTCTCGTCCAGCCACTCGGCGAACGAGGAGTTTTTGCGCAGGTTCTTCAGAGCCTCGGCGGCCACTGGCCCGGCAAGCTCGGCCCTCATGGCCTTGGCGCGGGCCTTGGCCTCGGGCGTGGTTTCGGCCTCGTCAACGGCGGCGTCGTAGGCCTGCGGGTCGAGGAGCAAGCCGGGATTCACCGTCACGTTGCCGTCTGGCAGCACGCGGGCTTTCTCGTCCAGCGGCTTCCCGGTGGTGGTGTCGATGCGCGGATTGCTCCAGTCGAGCTGCCGGAACGTCTGCAAAGCCTCGCGGGCCTGCTTCGGGTCCAGCCCGGCCTTCTTGGCCTCGGCGTCGAGGATGCCATAGTCATTCATCCCCCGGTAGTCGTCCGTGTAGTGGAAGTTGTCCTTGGCCCAGTTGTAGAGGGGCTTGGCCTTCTCCATCACGGCGGCTTTTTCGGTGGCGACCTGGAACTGCTCCTGGGCGGCCTTGTTCCGGCGGTCGATCTCCGCCCCTGCGGCGGCCAGGACTTCCCGGCGATCCTGCGAGGCTTTGAGCGAGCCCTGGGCCGATGTCACGGCCTCGGCGTTCCAGTCGTCGTAATCGGCCATTTCGGCCTCAAACTGGGCCTGCTCGGCGTCGAGTGCCTGCCTTTGCTCCAGGCTAAGGCCCTGGGCCTCGGCAGCCTGCCGTTCGGCCATGAACGCGGCGTGCTTCTGCTCCAGGTCGGCCCGGCCCTTGGCGACAAGTTCAAGCGTTCCCTGGGCTTCCGTCTCCTGCTCGGTGATGATGTCGGCCTGCGCCTTGGCCTCGGCGGCAAGGTCGGCGTCCGGCAGTTCGGCGAGGCTGGCGGCCTTGCCTGCCTTCCAGGCGTCGGGGTCGAGCATCTGTTCTTTCAGGTCGAGGGCGCGGAGCTTGAGTTCCTTGGCTTTTTCCTCGGCATCCTTGGCGGGCTTCACTTTGTCGCGCAAAGAAAGGTAGCTCTGGGCCGTGGCTTTGGCGGCGTTCTGATCTTCGTCCTCGCTGTCGGGGGCGTTCGCCAGTTCCTCGGCGGCGGTGTCGAGGTCTTTGTCTGCGGCGAAGCCTTCCAAAGAAGAAACGGCGGCATCGTAGGCGGCGGCCTCTTCCGGGCTGACTTTGGGAGTGGTCAAACTCAGGCGGTCGGCGTCGATGTCGAGCTTGTCGGCCTGGGCCTTCAGCTTCTTCACGGCGGCGGCCTCGGCCAGCTTGTCGGCCTTCTCCTGCTTAGCCTTGGCCCATTCCTCGTCACTTTGAGTTGGCACCGGGCGGCCTGCCACGCGGTCCCAGTTGTAGGGGCGCTTTTCCTGGGCGTATTGCAGGCGCAGGTTCTCGGCCTCGCGCTTGGCGGCCTGCTCCTTGGCCTTGGCTTCGGCCTCGGGGTCGGCTCCGATCTCGCGTTCGCCGACTCCTGGCACCACGGCAAACAGTTTTCCGCCTCGGGCAACCTTGCGGGCCGTCTCAAACGCGGAGCGCAGGCCTGTCGGCTTGGCAGGGTCGGCCTGGAACGGCTCACCTGTGGCAGGATCAACAAACAGGTTAGAGCGTCCCGGCACCTTGACGATCTGGCCCGACTGCGTGGCTGGCCTGACGTAGCTGCCGTCCGGCAGTTTCACCTTGTCGATCACTTCTCCCGTCTCTAGGACGCCAGCCTCTTCTTCGCTTTTGCTGGTGCGCGGAGCGGCCCGGCCTGCCACACGGCTTTGGCCGGCTCCGGCGAAGGACAAGGCTGCCGGGTAGTTGCCGGGAGTTTCGGCGAATTGCTGGAGGCGGCGAGGGTTGCGGAGGAGCGAGGCGAGGCCGTTGGACATTCGGCATTTTTAGCCCTAGCGTCCTCATACGTCAATCCTACTTTCACGGCTCCTGTGCAAACGCAGGAGCCCGACCAAAGCTCTTTGCCCCACCGATCCCAGCAGGTCTGGCAGATTGGCCGGGCCATGGCTACTTGGCGGAGGCGGCAAGGCGTTTCTTGGCCTCGGGGTCGCCCGTCAGCCATTTACCAACTCCGCCGTAGAACTTGCGGCCCTTTTCGACTTCGTTGCCAATGTAGGTTCCAAGCCTGGAATACGAGCCTCCCACGGTGCGCTTGGCAGCCTTGGCGGCGGCGGCAATGCCTGATCCTGCCCGGCTTGCCAGGATTCCGGCACCTTGGGCCATCTTGACCGGGCCAGGAGTGGCAGCGGCGATGTCGCGTTTGCGCTCGGCCTCGCGGGCAATCCTGTTTTCTTCCGCCTGCTTGGCGTCAGCTTCAATTTTCCATCTTCCTATTTCTATATCTCTTTCCAAGTTTCCACGGCTGGTTGCCAGATGCTCGGCAATCATGCGCTTGGCGTTGGCGATGCGCTCTTGGCCTTCTTCGGAAGCTGTTTTTGCCACCGGGGCGGGCTTGGTCTCCGACTTCTTGGCGGGGGCAGGCGCAGGCTTGGCTGGGCTGGCGTGGTCGGCAGGCTTGGGCTTGGCGGCCACCTGCCGGGCGGGCTCGGGTGCTGGCTTTGGGGTCTCGGGCTTTGCAGGCTTGGCGGGCGTTGGCTTGTAATTGTAAGTGCGTCCGCTGGGGCCTCTGACAATCTGGCCTTTGGCGTCGTAATCGGGCATGGCTTGGCCTTGCGCCCTTTGCACTGCCTCCCTTGCTCCAGTTTCGTCGAATTGGCCTTTTGCCTGCCTCTCTTTAGCGGCGCGAATCCATTCTGCGGCGGGTTTATTTTCAATCGTAGCCATTAGGGGAGAGTGTGAAGTGTTACTTGATGACAAGCGTTCCTCGCCTACGGGCTTGGCGGGCCATATTGATAAGGCCGGTCGGCGAGGCCATGCCCACGATGTCGGCAACGCGCTGATCGGCGGGGCGCTGGTAGTTCAAGGGAGTCGAGCGGACGGGCTTAGGCGGCACATACTGGTATGGCTTGGCGTTGTCGCCTGCATAGCCGACGTTCACGCCTTTGCTAATGTTCCCGGCGGCATCCATCTGGTATTCGTTCTGCCCGTTCTGATTGTAGGCTTCCCTGGTGGCGTCAAACGTGCCTGCGGCCTTGGCCTCGGCGACACGCTGGGCACGCTGGCGGGCAAAGCGCAGGCTTGGGTTCCAGCCATCGGCAATGCGCTGGTTGGCCCTTGCTCGGGCCTCGTCGGCCCCGCCCTGGACGGCCCGGCTGTAACCGAGAATCTGGCGGCGGCCCCTGGCGTTGTATCCTTCTGCGTCGTAACGTGCCATTGTGGTGAGGTGGTGGAATGATTAGCGCAGGCGCTTCGGCTTCATCAGCATCGACTGCCCGGCGGCGGCTGGTTTCAGCATGTCGATCTGTTGTTGCGCGGCGAACACTTCCGGGTTGGCGGCAACCCTGGCCGTGGCTAGGCCCTGCTGGGCTTTCCGGCGGGCGGCGGCGTTGGCTGCGGCCAAGCCTCCGGTTGCCTGGTTCAGGCTGATCCCACGGCGGCCCATGCCTCCCCTGGCAATGCCTCCGCCAGGTGCCCGGCGGCCTCCGGCCTGGCTCATGGCGGTCTGGAAGGCGGCCTGCCCGGCGGCTCGGTTCTGCTCGGCCTCGTAGTTCTGTGCGTCGGCCTCGACTTCGGCGTTGGCGAGGTTCTGCTGCGTGCTGACCGTTTTTTGAAGCTGGCCGATCATGCGTTCCCGCTGCTTGGCCTGGATGGCGGCCCCGCGCTCCGAACCCACGTCGTAGTAGCTGTTTGTTTCCGGGTCCCAGACTTGGACGCCGCTGCCGCCGGTAGATGCCCAGGTATTCATTATTTCATGGAGAGGTAAGGTGGAGGTTGAACGCTAGAACAGTTTTCGCCGCCCCTGCTCAAATGGCAAGCCTGAATTTTCGGCAATGGCGTCCCTTGTGTAGCCGTCGCCCTCCCACCTAGCGCCCGATCCTGCCCCTGGCCTCATGGCCGGCGCTGCAAGGCCCAGCGTCCAGACGCCTAGGGCGGCCACGTCCAGCCATTGCGTGCCGTAGCCGGTCAGCACCTCAAACCCGCCCGATTCCGTGGCCGTGACGCCGGACATCTGCCGGAGCGTGGTCGGGCACCAAAGATCGGCCCCGCCATCGCGCCAGAGGCTTTGCAGCACGGCCCAGGCCTGCGCTCGTTCTTCGTTACCGAATTCATGGCCCGGCTTGCGGATGGCCGTTGCCTGCCCTACCCGGCGCTCGGCCAGGCTCTGCTGACGGGCTGCCACGCCAACGCCCTGTTCTCGCAAGCGTTCAACGGCCCCGGGAATGCTGGTGATGTCGGCAACCACAGGGCACAGGCCGTAGTAGGTCGAGGCCATGGCGGCCCAGGCCAGCACCTTGTCTTGGTTGATCCCGGCTTCATCGACGCAGGCGGCCACCATCCTGGCCGGGCGCTCTGCGTTGGCGCTAGCCTCCCAGCCTGACGCCCGCCAGACGGCCACGGCCCCGTTGGTGACGGCCACAAGGTAGCGCGGGCCGTGCAAGGGCGTTTCCCATACGCGGAGCCAGCCTGCCGGGTCTTGCCGGGAGGCCACATGCGCCCAGGTCGTGCCTTGCCGGTCCAGGGCCATGAGCGTGGGCTGGTGGTCGATGATGCCCGCCGTGGCGGCCTGGAGGTGGCTAGAGTCAAAGTAGAGGTTTGCCATGATGCCGTTGGAGGTGTGGGGGAGGTGGCCGATGAGTGCCGATTCGGCTAGATACCTGGAGCTGTCCGCCCCGTGTGAGTGCTGGTCGTGAACGATTTCGTCTGTGAACACTTCGGGATTGTTGGTGTCCGGCTTGCGGCGGTAGAGGCTGGCCGATTCGATCCACTTGGCGCATTTCTTTTCATCCACCCTGACCGTGGTGGAGAGCATGAGGTTGAACTTGTTGATACCAAGCCAGATGTTGTTGGTTCGTGGCAGAATGACCACGCGGCCCTGAATGCCCTGCTTTTTAAGCTCGTCCTCGAATTCTTTCTGGTAGCTGACGCCGTTCCTTTGCCGGGCGGCGGCGTCGTGCGGCAGGTAGAAGGTGCCGTATCGGTAGCCTTTGGCGGCCATGTGCCGGAGCCTGTCGGGCAGGTCGTATTGAAGGCCGATATCGTAATCAATCAAGTGCTGGAATCCAGCGACGTGCTGGACATAGAGGCAGGCCGTGTTGTCGGGCGCTCCAAGGTCAAAGAAGCAGTCCACTTCCAGGCTGTTGTCGTGCTGCACCTCGCAAATCCGGCGCTCTTTCTTGGCCCGGGCCAGGGCCTCTGCCCAAACGGCCCCCTTGACCGGACTTGACCACGTTTCATGCAGGTCTGTCGGATACTGGCCTTTCACGAACACGCCCAGGGTATCGGCCTGGATTTGATACCAGAGCCGCTGTTCGTTGTCGAAAGTGACGCCCAGGGCCTTTTCCTTCTCGGCAAAGTAGTCGTGCGTGTCCTGGCGGATCAGGCTTGGACTGCCTTTCTCGCGGTAACTGGCTTTTTTCCACCACGGGAAGAACATCACCACAGGCGTCTTGGGTGATCGAAGCTCGCGGGGCAGCGGCTCGTCTTTGTAGTCCAGGCCCAGTTTGGCGAGGTGCCAGACTTCGCCGTGCTTGCCGCCGTGAACGGTCGTTTCCACCACGCGCACGCCCTGCTCGCCTGCGGGCCAGCCAGCCGTCAGGATGTCGGCCGAGCGCTGCGGGTAGCGGGCGGCGATTTCCCACCACTCCGAAATGTGCGTGAACTGGAACGTGCCGCCTCGGGGCGTCTCCCCGGCAATGTAGGTGCTGTATGGCTTGCCGTCCGGCCCCTCGGCCTGACCGGCCAGGCTTAGCGGGCCTAGGCTGAACTCGCCGGTCTGGAGGCTTTTGGTCTTGATGAAGTATTGGCTTTTCAGCAGTGGGTCGAGGTGATCCCAAGCAAAAATGACCTTCTCGCGGAGCTTCTTCTTGGCGTTGATTGAGTTGTAGTCGATCAAGATGGCCTCAACGGAGGTTCCAAAAAGGATGGTGTCCAGTGAGATGAGGCAAAGCAGGGTGCTGACGCCGAGCTGGCGGGCCTTTAAGATGACAATGGTTTTTGCTCCATAGATGTAAATCTCGCGGATTACCTCCATTTGCTCATCATTCGGCCTGAACGGCATGGGCTTTCCCTCCTCAGAGCGAATCGTGTAGATGTTGCACAACCGCCATATCGGATCGGCCAGCAAAGACCAGTCACCCTGTTTCTCCGCGCTATACTTGCAATCGGCCAAGGCCGCCGTGTCCAGGCTGGCGGCCTCGGGCTTGGCCTTGGCGGGCGGGCGGCGTGGCTTGGCGGCGGGCATTAGGCTTTGAAGATGCTGTAAAGACCTAGGAGGAATAGGACTAGCGTGCCGATCACCGTCACGATAGCCCAAGCCTTCTCGTCATCGTGATAGTTCAAGCGAGCCCGCAAGGTGCCATAGTAGAGCATTCCAAGGAAGTAGATAACACAGGGGAGCATGTGCATAACATCAGTCAGGGCAGTTTTTGTCCAGTTCCAGCGGGGCGGGCGGCCTATCGTCGATGAGCGTCCCAGCCTTCTTGGCGTCCAGCAGGATATTCAGGCTGGCGATGGCGTGGGCAAGCGGGCTTTGGCCTGATTCCGGCTCTGCGTCGAGCCTGTCCTGATACTCCTCAATGTGGCGAAGGGCGGCGTGAATGTAGGTCGAGGCCAGCACCTTTGTCTCGCGCCAGTTCCAGGCCCCGTATTTCCTGGCCCCCAGGCCATGCACGATGGCGGCCTGCCTCATGGCCTCGGGCGGGATCAGGCCGAGCGGAGGCTTGGCGGCCCCGGCCTGGCCTTTGGGGTCGGCGGAGGCGGGCGGTGAGATGTCGGGTGTCATGGTGGCGTGATCGGTTGTTGCGCGTTACTCTCCGGTAGCAAGGCCCATGGGCGTGGCGACCATGGCAAACCATCCGGGCTTGGCAGGGTGGGGGCCGTATTCGGCGAGGGCCTGGAACTTGGCCGAAAAAGCGGCCTTGAGGCCTGTCACAATGTCGGGATGCACCTCGCCTGGAAACTCCATGCCGCACATGCCGCGCAGGTCGAGGTCTTGGCGGATGTCCTGGGCCTTGGCGTCCAGGCTGGCCTCAATCTCGGCCAGGGCAATCGCCGGATCGTTGGACATGTCCTGCATTTCGACCTTGGGCATAATGAGCGGCCGGGCCTGGGCCTCCTGGCCGATCACGGGCTGGTGGACGGGCGCGGCCTGGGTTTGAATGCGGGACACGCACCAGTTGAGCACTTTCTTGGTCAGGCCGGGGATGCGGCTACCCTCGCCCTTGTCCCAAAGGTAGCGGCTGAACGGGCAGGCAGCGTAAACGGGATGCTCCTCAAACCCCTCATTCGCGGCGAACCTGGGCACTGGCCAGTTCCAGGCGGCGGCCAGCGGGGCGGGCATGTCCAGGGCCACGATGGGCACGGCCGGGCCGTCCGGCTCCACGGGCAGCGCCAGGAGGATGCTGGGCAGGCGGCCGTCAAGACAGGCCCGCATGAATCCGTCCTCCAGCATGGTCTGCTTCTGCGCGGCTCTTTCGCCGGCGACGGTCAGGGCCAGCTTGCGCGGGATCGCCATGAATGATGGCGGTTTTCCTGTTTTGGCGCGAAGCTGGCGGGCCAGGGTTGCCAGCACCTCCATCATGGGAGTGTCGCCGGGAAGGGGCGCGAATGCCTCAGGCTCAGGAATGGCGGCGGGCGTGTCGGGTGTGGTGTCGTCGGTCATGGTTTCGCTAATCCTAGCCCAGGCCCGGCCTCCTGGCAAGCAAAAGCCCCGCCGGGCGCGAGGCCAGGCGGGGCTAGGTTGAGCCGGGCCAGCTTTGGCGGTACCCCACCTGCGGCTCACAGGCGTTATGAGAGGGTATGCCAAAGGAACCCCGGCACCGACTCGGGAGACAAGGCTGGCTGGTCCCGGCCTGCCTCGGTAGGCTGGCCCCCAGGCTGTCGAAATCAGCAGCCTGGGCCGTGGAAATTGAAGTGCCCATGCCATGGAGGCCTCACCGTGAAGGGCTGTCACGATCCGGTTCTGTCTCTGCCACCGGCAAGCGTTCCCTAATCTTCAGGGACCAATACACTGCGGATTTGCGTCCTCAATGCGCGGACGTTTGAGCGCGGCCCCTGACGGCCAGCCCCCAGCCAAGGACTGCCGGGCTTGCGGCCCGGGCTTCTTGGGTTTTGCGGAGATACTACGGAGTCGAACCGTGCGCTCAAATTGAGATGACCCGGCAGGACTGGCTACCTGCATTGCCCGGTGTAAGGCCGGGAGGATTAGGTTTATGCTACGGGTCAAAGTCTCAGATGTCAAAGAACCGGCCTATTTTCGCACCCGGGCCGGTCGGTCGTTGGCCTTTGATGAGGCAGGAGGCGCTGCCGTGAAAGAGATGGGCGTGGCAAGATTGGTTACTTGCAATCCACGAATGGCGACAACGGACTCGGCGGGCGATCTCCGCCACACGCCCAAAGGCTTACTTGCTCGCCGTCACGGCCTCGGGCTGGCCCACGGCCACAAGCCCGGCGGCCCTGAGGTCGGCGGCATCGGCTGGCGAGATGGCCCCGCGCCGTTCGGCGTAGGTGATGGCGAGATTGCCCAGGCGGGCAAGGCGTTCGTTCTCGGCGGCGGTCTTGCAGGCGACGAGGCCGAAGCCGAAGGCCTGGCAGAGGATGGTGATGAGGATGGCGCGTTTCATGGTGAGTGGATCGGTTATCTGACGGCCCAAACCTAAGCTAGGCGGGCGGCCTTGTCAAGGCTGGGCCTATCTGGCCGCCTCCTTGGCGTTGTAGATTCGGTTGTCCTCCTGCTTCAGCTCGGCCTGCCTCTCGGCGTGCTCGGCCTCTGTGATGGGCTCGACCTTGAGAAGCTGGGCGCAGTCGGCCCGGCGGATGGCGGCCCCTCGGGCCTTGGTTTCCGGCCCGGCGTAGCTCCGGCGTTGCAGTCGGCCTTTGAAGTCTCGGTAGGTAATGAGGTAGGGCATGGTGTCTGGTTGTCGTGGCCCCAAGCCTAGCACGGCCCTGGCCTGCCTGCAAGCCCGGCGGGCGGCTTTCTGGCCGGGCCTGGGGCATGGCTTTGGCCGGGCTGGGCCTGGGCCTGACAGTGAGCACGCACACGCATACTTAACCGCACTTTTCCAGAGGGCTTGAGGCGGCTCCTTCGGAGCATAGCAGTCCCATCGCTGGGTATCTGCCATGCCTGGACTTGCCTTTTCCGTCGGGAATCGGGGACCTCCATCGCACACTCCTGGCCTCTCCGTTCGGCTGTCTCGGTAAAGACGGATCAAACGGCCAGGAAGGCAGCCCGGCCAAGCCTGCCCCACTGTTCCAGAGGCCGCCTGACCGCGACTTTGGCACGCCTGATTCTGCTTCCGGCGTGCGCCGATCCTCCGGCGGCCCGCGTTGCCCGCTCGGGGACGCTACCGCTGTGTTGCCTGGGAGGGCCAAACAGGCAAGAAAAAGCCCGGCACTCGGGGTGGCATCGAGTGACCGGGCTATCTGCTTCGGATTGTCTGGATCGCTCCAGTGCCACCCGAAGCGGGGCCATCTCTGGCCGGGCACAGGCTAGGCGGGCCGGGTCTGGGCGTCAACTCCGATTTGCAGATTTTGTGCAATACCCCTCTTCTTCCTCGGCCTCCCCGGCCTATGCGGGGCCTGCCCAGCCTGCCGGCGCTGGTAGCCGACCGCCCGTGACGTGCAGCCGATCTGCCGGGCAATGGCGTAATCCGTCATGGCCCAGTCAATGCCCGACCAGTCGTAGCGTAGGCGGGTGTTCCGGTATGGCCCGCCGTGGCAGGCCTCGCACCGGGCGTGCCCAGGCTCTGCCTTGGCCGTGCCGCAGGTGATGCACAGGCCCTCGGCGGCCTTGCGGTGCTGGTAAAGGCTCTGCGGGCTCATGGCTGGCCCTCCTGGGTTGGGGTGAGGCAGGCGGCCGGGTAGGCGGCAAACTGCGCGGCGTTGTCGTGTGACCATGACACCATGACCGCATCAAGGTCGTCGGCGTTGACCACGGTCATGCCGTGTCCGCCGCTTTTGAGCCTCACCACGTCGCCGGGGCGGGGCGTCCAGGGCTGGGCTTTGGCCTCCGCCTGGACTGGCTCGTCGGCTTTGCTGGCCGCCTGCGGGCCGTGGCCGGGCTTCCACTTGATGACGCGGTAGGCGATGATGTCATGAGGGTGATTGTCGTGCTGCCAATAGATAGCCAGACGGATGGGAAGGTC